>CAJIAG010000020.1_pt1 | contig 12027 bp, 12 predicted proteins | sample 9199131 | NCBI WGS metagenome assembly CAJIAG01 (sample SAMEA7708278, study PRJEB35096) | sediment metagenome | biome: marine neritic benthic zone biome [ENVO:01000025]; feature: sediment [ENVO:00002007]; material: shallow marine sediment [ENVO:03000034] sea grass bed [ENVO_01000059] ... | reverse complement strand
TGCTTTATTTTACCTCACATAAGGGGTCTAGGATTCTTCGCCTCAGGCGAAGAATCCTGGAACCCATTTATTATCTTACCCGCACTTTGTAAAGCCGCAGTCGTGGCATACCGCACATCCGCCCTCATGTTCAACGGCACCACCGCAATCGGGACAGGCCCCTATCATCATCGCTACCTCTCCCTTCTTTCCGTTACCGCCGCAATCGTTTTTGACCTGGCGGAAGTTCTCGACCGCCTTTGCTATTGCATCGGCGCAGGAAGATATCTTTCCGCCCTTTGCCCATGCCGGCTGGTGACATGATATCCCTTTTAGCTGTTTGGTGATCTCTTCGGGAGCGATGTTGCATCTAAGGGCGAGAGAGACGAGTCTTCCTATCGCTTCGGACTGACTTGCCGCGCAACCACCGGCCTTGCCTATCTGGTTGAAGACCTCAAACGGCATACCGTTCTCATCTCCGTTAACGGTTACATATAACCCTCCACAACCTGTTTGCATTACCCTTGTGGTACCCTGGATCAAGTCCGGACGTTCTCTGGGTATCAGCTTCCCGGTATGCGCATCTGTAGGTATCGTTTCCTTCTTTTCCTCTTTTTCACTTTCATTGACCGAGAGGACCTGTTCTTCCCTTGACCCGTCACGGTAGACCGTAACACCTTTGCAGCCCGTTTCGTATGCAAGACGATACACATTTTCAACGTCCTCTACCGTTGCGTTGTGAGGGAAATTGACCGTCTTTGATACGGCATTGTCGACATAATCCTGGAAAGCAGCCTGCATCCTGATATGGTCTTCCGGAGTTATATCATGAGCCGTAACGAAGATCTCTTTTATGTCGTCCGGTATTTCATCGAAATCTTTCAGAGAGTTCGATTCGGATATTCTTTCCATAAGGTCTATTGAGCCGAAGCCTCTCTCTTCAGAGATCTTTTCAAAGTAAGGATTGACTTCAATGAGTTTGGTGCCTTCAAGAACGTTTCTTACAAACGACACCGCAAAGAGCGGTTCTATGCCCGAAGAACAGCCCGCCAAAATCGAAAGACTGCCCGTCGGAGCGATCGTTGTCACCGTCGCATTTCTGAGCTCCATCTTTCCGTCATACATGCTACCCTTGTAGTTCGGAAATTCTCCTCTTTCATCGGCAAGTGCCGCTGATGCCTTCTTGCCCTCATCCTGAACGAAGCCCATCACCCTTTTCGCAAGTTTCAGAGCCTTCCCGGAGCTATAAGGGACCCCGATCTTGATAAGCATATCAGCCCAACCCATAACACCGAGTCCGATCTTTCTGTTAGCCTTTGTATTGTCTTCTATCTCTTTAAGAGGATATTTGTTCACATCAATTACATTGTCGAGAAAGTGAACTGCCTTCCATGTCGTGTCCTTCAATTTTTTCCAATTGATCGCATACGACCCGTCGTCCGATTCCTCCTTCACCATATGGCTCAAATTTATTGATCCAAGGTTGCACGACTCAAAGGGGAGGAGGGGCTGCTCACCGCAAGGATTTGTACTGTCTATTTCACCAACGTGAGGGGTGGGATTGCACTTGTTGATCCTGTCGAGGAAGACTATGCCGGGCTCACCATTGCCCCAGGCATGCTTAACGATAAGGTCAAACACCTCGCGGGCGGGAAGTGATCTTACAACGGTCTTCTTCCTTGGATTTACGAGATCATACTCCCTGTCCTCATCGACCGCCTTCATGAACTCTTCGGTAATCGCGACCGAAATGTTAAAGTTATTAAGCCGGGAAGTATTATCCTTGCATGTTATAAATTCCAGGATATCGGGGTGATCCACTCTCAACATCCCCATGTTTGCCCCACGCCTTGTGCCGCCCTGCTTAACGGCTTCAGTGGCTGTATCAAACACGGTCATAAAGGATATGGGTCCGGAGGATATTCCCTTGGTTGAGCCTACTACATCACCGTTCGGCCTCAACTGCGAAAAACTGAATCCCGTACCGCCGCCCGATTTGTGAATGATTGCAGCGTTCTTTACGGCGTCAAAGATCGATTCCATAGAGTCGCCGACCGGGAGAACGAAACATGCGGAAAGCTGTCCAAGGCGCCTACCCGCATTCATTAATGTTGGGCTATTGGGAAGAAAATCAAGAGAGGTCATAAGTTCATAGAACTCTTCCCCGATAGTTTCTACTTCCGAGAACCCCTTTCCGTAATTGAGGTCTGCTGCAGCAATGGTCTTGGCTATCCTGCTAAACATCTCCTCGGGTGTTTCGATAACTTCCCCCTCCTCGTTCTTCTTGAGATACCTCTTCTCCATGACCTTGAGTGCGTTTTCGGAAAGATTAAGTGATGTTGAGACCAGACCCATTGGTGAACCTCCCTTTCAATTATTTTTATTTGTGGTTGCTTAACTCTTTCTTGAACCCGTCGAAGCTGGGATTCTCCATCATCCTGATCCTGTTTGCGATCTTGTCCAGGGCATCGTCACCCTCCAGCGGGCATAAATGAGTGCTCAAAAGCCCGCAGTTAAGGCAGTTGAACCAGTTGTGTACCCCTTTGCATTCATCGATCATGACAGGCTCCTCCCCTGAATCAATAAATTGTGTTAATTATATGAATTTCAGACATTAAACCACAATATATAGTGTTTGTCAAGAGAAAAAATGAAAGAAACCCGATTTTTTCTAACGTGATGATTTATAAATGGAAACGCTGTAAAAAGAGTGTTGGGTATGTGTTGAGCAAATGTGAGGAAAGGCGTGCCTTTGCGAGAAAGATAAAATAAAGGCTAAGGTTGAGATTAAAGCCGAGGATTATGAGGAGTGTGGTTCAGATAGGAATGGAGTAATGGAGAAATGTATAGTAGTTTGATTCTTAATATAATAACTCCACCACTCCACTACCCCAATACACCATGATTATAAAATAGGCTGTCTGTTTTGTTCAGCTTGAAATATAAATTTATATGCTTTAGTATTAAATACTTATTGTGCTCCTGTATTGCAAATTTGAAAATTGCTTTGTTAGTATGACTAATGCCTGAAGAACTCAAAAAAGCGGATGTTCTCTTAAGGGCGGTTGCCAAGGCACTTGACCTGCTGCTTATTGCGGCTGTCTGGGAGCTCCTGCCCAAGGCGGGTTTCTATGCCGGGATCTTTTACATCCTTGTAAGTGATGGTCTCTTTAGCGGAAGGAGTATCGCGAAAAAAGTGATCGGTTTGCAGGTCATATCGCTGTGACCAAATTGCCGTGTACGATGCGAGACTCTATCATAAGGAATCTTCCTTTGGCAGCCGGGATCATCTTGATCAAAGTCCCGTTGATCGGCTGGATCATCTTTGCTGCTATATGTATTCTCGAACTGGCTCTGATTACGGGCAGTGAGGACAGTGTAAGGATAGGTGATATGCTTGCAAATACAACAGTGGTGTCACGCGACAATAAGACCGAAGAAAAACAGATGAGCAAGTTTGCTTCGATGGAAGGACAGAGTTAAAGAGAGTGAGGGAGCGTTGGGTCAATAGTTAGTACGAAAGCCATCTCTCCCGGACATCAGTACTCAATTCTTCCTGAGAATACATAAGACGTGTTTGGTAATAGAGACTTCAAATGTTACATTGTCATAAAAAAGATTGCTTATTGTAATTAGGAGGCATAATGTTTATTGAAAAAATACTTGGCTATTTCTCGAGCGACCTCGCAATAGATCTTGGCACAGCAAATACACTGGTCTACGTAAAAGGGAAAGGTATAGAGTGTAATGAACCATCGGTTGTGGTCATTCATCGCGATACGAAAAAGCCTCTTGCAGTCGGTACCGAGGCAAAGCGCATGCTTGGAAAGACACCAGCAGATATCGTTGCTATCCGTCCGATGAAGGATGGTGTGATCGCCGATTTTGACGCTACGGGGGAGATGCTGAAGTATTTCATAATGAAGGTGCACAACAGAAGGAGTTTTGTATCGCCACGGGTCGTTATAGGCGTTCCTTCGGCCATTACCCAGGTCGAGCAGAGGGCGGTCAAGGATGCCGCTGAGTCTTCCGGGGCTCGGGAGGTTTACCTTGTTGAGGAGCCCATGGCCGCCGCAATCGGCGTAGGGCTTCCGGTAGGAGAGCCTTCAGGTAATATGATAGTGGACATAGGCGGCGGAACTACGGATGTCGCCGTCATTTCCCTGGACGGGATTGTCTATAGCAAGGCGATCCGTGTCGGTGGAGACAGGATGGATGAGTACATCACTTCCTATATCAAAAGGAAATACAATCTTATGATAGGTGAGCGCACATCGGAGCAGATAAAGATGGAGATCGGTTCCGCGTTTCCGATAGACAGTGATCAGCGAACGATGGAGATAAAGGGACGGGACCTTATCTCAGGCATACCGAAGACGGTTACCGTCACCGAGGAGGAGATGCGCGAGGCGCTCAAAGACCCCGTTGGCTCTATACTTGATGTGATCAAGATCACTCTCGAGAACATTCAGCCCGAGATAGCTGCAGATATTGTGGACAGGGGCATTGTGCTTGCTGGCGGCGGGGCGCTCCTGAGGGGACTTGACATGCTTATCAAGGAGGAAACGAAGCTTCCTGTCGTTGTTGCAGAAGACCCGCTGACGTCCGTTGTGAGGGGTGTGGGAAAAATGCTTGATGAGATTGATCTGTTGAAACGTGTGGCCATATACTAAGTGAATGTATAGAAACAGGTTCTTTTTATTTGGTGCACTCCTTTTCTTTTCTTTGATGATCATGTCCTTTCAGGCCAAGGCTGGCCCTATCAATCCGTTCAGTTTTCTTTCCTATCCTTTAAATGCAATTAATCACCTGGTGCATCATTCCGTATCCGCGGTAAAAAAGCCGATAAACATGATAGTCGTGTCGTTCGGTGAGAACGAGCAATTGAAAGAGGAAGTAAAAGATCTTCAACTTGATCTCCAGCAGTTTGAGGAGATTCGGATCGAGAATAAAAGATTAAAGGAACTCCTCGGTTTACGGTCGACCCAGCCTTCGTATGTAGCTTCCGCTCAACTGATAAACAAGGGAGCGGATCACTGGTTCAAGACAATGATCATCGACAAAGGTGAGGAGTCCGGGGTGCTGAAGGATATGATTGTGATCATCCCGGGCGGACTGGCAGGAAAGATCATTCGCGTCTGGCCTTCGTATTCAGAAATGTTATTGATCACTGACAGCAGTTATTCGATCTCCGTACGCCTACAGGGCAGCAGGACAGAGGGTATATTAACGGGTACCGGAGGAGATTACTGCCTGTTGAACTATGTATCAAATGATGTTGAGGTTGAGGAAGGTGATGTGCTGGTCAGCTCCGGACTTGACAGTTTTACTCCAAAGGGAATCCCGGTCGGGATCGTCAGGCATGTGAGAAAGACAACTCCCGAGCTTTTCCAGTATGTAGAGGTTATTCCGTTCGTCGACACGTCCAGACTTGAGGAGGTCATGGTTATAACGCAATGAAGATCTTCAAGAAACGTTATCTGGATCATAAGGGATTCCCCGTGCTAGCTTCTCCCAATAAGTGGCAGGTTATCCTGTTATGGACATTGATCGTTACGGTCTTGATTGTGATCAAGACAAACGTGACAATGTTTGGAGCATCTCTTAACCTTACGGTACTTATACCCTTCTATTTTGGACTGAAGAGGTCACCCGAAAAAGGTCTCCTTGCCGGTGTCATCGTCGGACTTATCGAGGACAGCCTTTCAAATACTATACTGGGCCCAAATATTCTGAGCAAGGGAACTGTAGGGATTCTGTCTTCCCTCGTGTCGGGACGCTTTTTTATTTGGACACCACTGTTCGGGATAGCGGCTTGCTTTGCGATGAGCTTTCTTGATGTTCTGATCGTATATGTGTCGCGGGAGCTGTTCTTTGTCAATCCCGGGGTGTTCAAGCATGCAGCAGGGCGGATGCTCATACAATCATTGATCAACGCTCCGATAGGATATTTCATACGGCCAAAAGATGAGTAACGAAAACCTCAGGAAAAGGATCGTTCTGACAGGGTATGTGATCATTCTCATATTTTCGATCTTTTTACTGAGACTATGGCAGCTCCAGGTTTTGGAGGGCAAGCGATACAGGAGCACATCAGAAAGTAACAAGATAAAGGCACTCAACATAGCGGCGCCACGAGGGATCATTTATGACAGAAATGGCAGGGCGCTTGTAAAGAACGGTCCATATTATTCAGCGTCTCTTATACCCGGAGCGGCTCCCGACATAGATACGGGTACTCTGTCTTCACTTCTGGATATGGAAGAAGAGGACCTTATGGACAAACTTGCCCGGGATGTACCGCCCTTTGAGGCCATTAAATTGAAGGAGGGAATAGCGTTTGATGAGGTAGCGTTCATAGAGGCGCGCCGCTCCGACTTTCCTGGTTTGATCATAGAGACAGAGGTTACACGGCATTATGTTTACGGAAATGTAGGTGCCCATGTTGTAGGCTATCTCGGAATGCCCGGTCCCGAGAAGCTCAAGGTCTTTAAGAACAGCGGAATCCCACCGGATGCGTTCACCGGAAAGTGGGGCATAGAGGCCTTGTATGATGAGAAGCTGACGGGGATACCGGGCAAGAGGTATATTGAGGTTGATGCGCTGGGAAGACAGCTGAAGTTGATAAGGGAAGAGCCGCCGCTTAAGGGTGAGAATGTCCATATAAGTCTGGACATAGATCTCCAGAAAAAGATCGAGGAAAGTTTTGCCGGAAGGGTAGGCGCGGCTGTCGCGATCGATCCCTCAAGTGGTGAGGTCCTTTCCCTTGTAAGTCTGCCGTCATTTAATCCAAACCTGTTCTCAAGAGGTATATCGGCCGCTGACTGGAATGCCCTGAACAGGGATCCGTACCATCCTTTTCTGAACAGGGCGATGCAGAGCCAATATCCCCCGGGGTCTGTTTTCAAGATCGTTGTTGCAACGGCAGCACTGGAAGAAGGGATCTTGCCTGAGGATTTCAAGGTCAAATGCAGAGGAGCAATACGATACGGGAAATGGACATTCAGATGCTGGAAGCGTTCAGGGCATGGAACAGTAGACCTGCATAAGGCGATCGTTGAGTCATGTGATATCTTTTTTTATCAGGTTGGCAAGCTGCTTGGCATTGACAAGATCGCCGAGTACGCGCAAAGGTTCGGCCTTGGGATGCATACGGGTATGGAGCTTGTAAGTGAAAAGGTCGGTTTTCTGCCAACTACAGCCTGGAAAGAAAGAGCGCTCAAGAAACCGTGGTATGTTGGAGAGACATTCCATGCGGCGATAGGACAGGGGTATGTCCTCACAACACCATTTCAGCAGGCAATGCTAATAACCGCTTTGGCAAACGATGGGGTCATACGCAGACCAACAGCTATAAAGGAGGCCGAGGCTACAGAGGTGTTAAGACGGATACTTTTGAGACAGGATACGCTGGATACAGTAAAAGAGGCACTGAAAGGAGTCGTTAACGAAAAGAAGGGAACAGCATACTGGGGTGCGAGATCAAAGGATTTCATAATTTCCGGAAAGACCGGTACGTCGCAAGTGGTCAGGGAGAGAGAGGGCAGAAAAAAGGGCGAGGAGATACCGGAGAAGCTGCGAGATCATTCATGGTTTGTCTCCTTTGCACCGTATGAGCAGCCAAAGATAGCGATGAGCGTTTTTGTGGAGCACGGCGGTCATGGCTCGTCCGCGGCGGCGCCCATAGCGAAGAAGGCGATAGAGTATTACCTGAGCAAAATGGAAAAAGAAATTGATCCTGAAGAAGAGGCAGGAAAGAAAAATTGATATCTCTGGATCGCAGGACAATTCAGAACTTTGACTGGTTCACCTTCGGGCTTGTCCTGTTCATGAGCATAGTCGGTATACTGACCATTTACAGTACGACGCGTCCGATAGGTACCGAAGAGGCCTCTAACTTTTATCTGAAACAGATACTATGGCTTGGTATAGCGATAGTGGCCCTTCTTGTATGTGTCAGCTTTGATTATACTTGGTTATCAAGGATCTCAGTACAATTGTATGTGATCGGTCTTATCTCTCTTGTTTTAGTTCTGATAGTTGGGAAAACAGGATTGGGAGCAAGAAGATGGCTGCAGATAGGGCCGTTAAACATTCAACCATCCGAGTTTTTTAAAATTATATTTATTGTGATCTTTACGCAGTACGTGGCTAAGATGAGAGGTCGGCTGGAACTTATGGACATCATCAAGGCCATTGCCCTCTTCCTTCTTGTTCCGGTCGCGCTTATAATCAAGGAGCCGGATCTGGGTTCGGCCCTGATCCTTGTCATTATATTCTTTTCGATACTTCTGATGCGGGGAGTTTATAAAAAGGCCCTGGTCATCATCATTGTAATCGGGATGATCTCAGCCCCTTTTCTTGGCAGGATAGTCTGGGGCCAGTTGAAGGATTACCAGAAGAACAGGCTTGTTGCCTTTGTAAAACCGGAGGTCGATCCGTCCGGCATCGGTTATCAGATCGAGCAGTCGAAGATAACGATCGGTTCAGGAAGATTTCTGGGCAAAGGATACATGAAGGGCACGCAGGGGCCTTTCCGTTTTCTTCCGGAGAAACATACCGATTTTATCTTTTCGGTGTTCGCGGAGGAGTGGGGATTTCTGGGATGCGCAGTTATTTTTATTGCATACCTGATACTTCTCATGCGAGGTATTGATACGGCATTAAGGGCCAAGGATTCGTTCGGCCGGCTCATGGCCTTTTCGATAGTGCTCATGTTCCTGATATATTTCGTGATAAATGTCGGTATGACGATCGGCATGGTGCCGGTCGTGGGAGTGCCGTTGCCCTTTATGAGCTACGGCGGTACGGCCCTTGTGTCGAATTTTGCCGCCGCTGGTCTACTGATCAACGTTCGAATGCGACGTTTTGCTCTCTTTTACTAAAGAATTGCTTTTTGCTATAATAATTTCCTTCGTTTGTTCCAGAATGGCGGTGTAGCTCAGGTGGTTAGAGCATGCGGCTCATATCCGCAGTGTCGGGGGTTCAAGTCCCTCCACCGCCACCAAATTATTTAAAACATATTCACCGCAGAAAGCATGGAGAAACTAGCACAATAAGATGCAAGAGAAACGCATGAAACACCTGGAATCTTGTCTTTTCACTCTTTAACTTGCCACTTGCAACTGTCTTTTACCTGTCTCCTGCCTTTTTAAACTACTCTACTCTGAATGCAATAGCCTTTAAGACCTTCCCGCTTGCATCCTGAAGTTCTACCTTCCAGTCTCCTTTAAACGTAGCTACATTCTTGCTCGCGTATGTTCTCCATCTTGAACCTTTTCTCAGGGTGAGGTTCACTTTTGCGACCTGGTTTTCCTCAAAATGCCAGACGAAACTGACATTAGTATCTTCGGCGATATCCTTTGCCTCCAGATAACTGTAGACCTTTGGAGTTGATGCCGGAAATACTTCAGCTTCGCCAACAGGCTCTCGGTTTTCAACGTTTTCACATACGATCATTCGAGCAATCGCAAATGCCTGTGCTTCCTGTACTGCTATGTCCTTAGATTCCTGAGGTGCCATTTCCTTTTCTTCTCCATATGATGTAGTTGCAGATCCCAGGAATGAAGTTAAGACCAGAGCTAGCAAAGATACCATCAAGACACGTTTCATTGTTGCCCTCCTTTTGAGTTGAGATGATTTATTTAACTGTGCAATCAAATTATCACAATAAAGACTGCCTGTCAAGATTACTTACGACTTGTTTTAGGTGAAGCTTTGACTATTTCGACTGTTTTAAACTTTCCAATATTATTTTGACAGCTTTATTGATGTCAGTCCTTTCTGTATCGATCGTTATCTCCGGCCTTGCCGGTTCTTCATAGGGGACGTTTACTCCCGGGACGGGCCATCCCTCATCAGCTTTTTTGTATATGCTCTTCGGTGCCTGATGCAAGTCCTCCCTTTTCTCTTCTCTCCTTCTGCACTCAGTAAGAGAACATTTGAGGTACACCTCCATGTATTCACAGATCACGTTTCTGGCAAGCGTCCTCCATCGTCTCATGTGCGCAGTGGCGTCGATAATGACGGTGTGCCCGCTCTCACTGAGCTTCTTTGCTGTATATACGAGCGCCCTGTATAGAAGTTCTCTTTCTTCGTCGGAGTATGTTGGAACGGGAGTTACGACCTTCCTCAGATCATCCATTCTGAGTATTACGGCATCGTCTTTCAGAGTAGTTTTAAGTGCCTCCGCAACCGTGCTTTTTCCGCTTCCGGGAAGGCCTGTTATCCAAATGACTAGTGACATGATCTAATAAGTTACAAGTTGCAGGTATCAAGTTGCAAGCATAAGGCATCCAGAATTTCGGCCGTTCAAACTTGTTACTCGCGACCCGATTCGGGTCGTTACTGAGGGTCGGTGCGGATCGACCGAGTCATTACTGTGAGAGTCGTTTCGACTCGCTTCGACTTGCCACTTGCAACTGTCTTTTCCCCTCGACCCCTTGAATCCTTGCCCCTCTTTTTTATTTCGCGTGCTCAATTTCCTTGAGCTTTTCCGCCTGGAAGTGTGTGATAAGAGTATCGATGACCTCATCAAGCTCGCCCTCCATTATCTGGGGAAGTTTATGAAGTGTAAGCCCTATTCTATGGTCGGTGACCCTGGTCTGTGGGAAGTTATATGTCCTGATCCGTTCACTCCTGTCGCCCGAACCCACCTGCGATTTGCGCTCGTCAGCTATTTCCCGGTTCTGTCTTTCGATCTCCATGTCATATAAACGGGAACGAAGTACCTTCAGTGCCTTTGCCTTGTTCTTGAGCTGTGACCTTTCATCCTGACACTGGACAACAAGCCCTGTAGGTATATGGACTATGCGAACAGCTGAATATGTAGTGTTAACGCCCTGTCCTCCCGGGCCGGATGCGCAGTATGTGTCTATCCTCAGGTCTTTTTCGTCTATGTGAAGATCTACATCTTCCGCCTCCGGAAGCACCGCTACGGTTGCCGCGGATGTGTGTATCCTGCCTTGCGTTTCTGTTGAGGGTACTCTCTGGACCCTGTGCACACCGCTTTCATACTTGAGCCGGCTGTACACGCCCTTGCCGCTTATCGTGGCAATTATCTCCTTGAGCCCGCCAATCCCGGTAGGGCTCGAATCTATGATCTCCACCTTCCATCTTTTCGACTCAGCGTATTTTGAGTACATCCTGAACAGGTCAGCGGCGAAGAGGGCTGCCTCATCCCCGCCCGTGCCTCCTCTTATCTCGATAATGACATTTCTCTCATCCCGTTTGTCCTTAGGCAGGAGCATTAACTTAAGTTCCTCTTCAAGTACGGGAGCCTGTTCCTTCAGCATGGCCAGTTCTTCCTTCGCCAGTTCTTTCAGATCGGGATCTCCGCTCTTTAAGACATCCTCTGCCTCTTCGATATCATTAAGTACCTTCATATACTCACGTATCTTTGAAACGATAGGATCGAGCTCTGCATGCTCTTTTGAGATACGCTGGAGTTCATTTCTATTTGATATCACAGCGGTATCAGAGAGTTTGGTATTAAGCTCTTCGTATTTCTCTTCGATCTCTTTTAGTTTCTCTATCATTTCTCACTCCCTAATGCGACCGCTTCCTTAAGGGCGATTATGGCGACCTCTATCTGCGACTCGTCGGGTTCACGTGTGGTCAGTCTTTGCAGAAGGAGTCCCGGCTGGATCATAAGCTTTACGAGCCAGTTGTCCTGCAACTTATCGGAAAGTTTCAGTGTCTCATATGATACGCCCGCTATTACAGGGATCAGAACGATCCGTGAAAGGAACTTTAGCAGAAAATTCCACGAGTGAGGTATGAGAGAAAAGACAAAGATACTCAGGATCATTACAATAAACAGAAAGCTGGTCCCGCATCTTGGGTGGTGAGGGCTAAAGGATCTTATCGTATCTATTCCGAGTTCTTTTCCTTCCTCATACGCATGGATCACCTTGTGTTCCGCACCGTGGTATTCAAAAATACGCGCCATCTCTCTCCAGAGACCTATCCCATAGACATAAAGGATAAAGAACAACACTCGTATGACCCCATCGATTGCATTGAACCACAATGAACTCGCTTCGGTGC
>CAJIAG010000191.1_pt1 | contig 12038 bp, 11 predicted proteins | sample 9199131 | NCBI WGS metagenome assembly CAJIAG01 (sample SAMEA7708278, study PRJEB35096) | sediment metagenome | biome: marine neritic benthic zone biome [ENVO:01000025]; feature: sediment [ENVO:00002007]; material: shallow marine sediment [ENVO:03000034] sea grass bed [ENVO_01000059] ... | reverse complement strand
GGCCGGGCCAGCCAGGATATTCGATGAACTTCGAACCCCAGAACTGCCCCTTGAGATACGGGAAGGCGTTTGACTGGGGCTCGGAGCGTCCCTCAAGCCAGCCGGCAGTAAAGTGACACCTCAGACAGAGGTCAGCAGTCACCGGTATCAGGTCCTCGGGATAGAGGGTTCCATCACCGGCCACCATAATATCCTGGTCGAGGCCGAGGAACTGTAACACGAATACAGGAGTCAGGTACCCGGTGCCGTTTGCATCCACCAATAGTTTATAGAGCGCCATCTGCACTTCAGCGCATGCGGTACCCGGAGGAGCCTGAGTAGCAAGATAATCCTTGCATGTAGATGCCGACGCATTCAACAGATTGATGACGTCCTGGTTTGCAACCGACAGTGTTGCAAAGAAAGCCGGGTCACGGGCAGCATTTCCCATGATCATACCCTTCCAATCCTTGAAATAATCCCGCATTCCCGAGTCTGTGAATGCATGCCACTGCGGTGACCACATGCCATCAATCATGGGACAGAGGTTCTGTCCCTGGTCGTTGTACACAGGCCCGCTACTGCAATCGTTGTGCACATCGAGTGGTCCTCCAAATCCGCGAGGCTGTGTTGAATCGAAATCGGTTATGTTTTTTGCTGCCATTACCGTAAACGGCATGATGGTAATGACAATAAACATAAGAAAGGTACTAAGTAAAGGTAGACGTTTCATACTATCCCCCTCATGACCACTAAAATCTTTCCTGCAATGCAGGAGCTTCCTTAACACTTATTTATCTGTTTACGCTAAGGCCTCGCATTTCAGTGGTTCCCTCATTGACGGAAAAAAAAGTTAAGCAGGCAGTTTTTTTCTTTTCACCTCCTTTCATTAAATAAAAAAAAACCGACTTAAGATCTTTTCCTTCGGTAGTTCGGCTGGCATAATTAATAGACCCGCTACTTTCCGCCCTCTTCTCACAAAGGGTTCGCCCTTTCGGGATCACATATTTATAAATAATTTATACCACGGAATGAGTGGCTTGTCAATTATAAATTTATTAATTTCACAATAAATAACCAATTAAAACAAGACGTTATGTTTTATTTTTCTTTTTTTACTCATAAAGAAGTGCCGAAATTCAATAATAATTAGCTTATCCGTTAATGCATCCCCTTACATGCATTGATTAATGACCATAAGGATTACAAGAAGAATTTCGTTCGCTGAAATTTACGTTAATAGACGGAGGGGTGAACAGTTCTACACAAAACTCTCACTCGTTAGTACATGCAGCAAATTCAACATTTCTACACGAAACCCTTACTTCAGCAATGATAGCAGATTGTGCAGAATATAGGAAGAAACTATCACCGTGTAAATATATATTACGATGCAGGTTTCTACCGTAAATCTACATGTGTTCACGTAAATAATTCTTACACAGTTCATAACCTTTGGGGTTTCCGACATCGAATAAGGTTCCAGGCAATCGGACACCCAGGAGCGCTCTTTCTTTAATCATGAGCTGACGCACCGGAACATCGATAAATTCTCCTTCCGTTACTACTGAACGGGCTCTCTCTATATAATTGAACAGGTGCGGACCGGAGATCGATATACCGCAGGTACGGAGTTCTCCTTTGAAACGCGGAACGAAGCGCCCCTCTCCCTTGGCATGAAACCGTTCTATTCGATAAACATTGTCACGGATAAGCTTTGCATCTAATTTTCCCGAGTTACTGAAACCGGCAGCATATTTCTCTCTCACCTCCATAAGGGCGGTAACGTCCTCGGTATATTCGGCAAACACTGACTTAAGCTTTATCAAGGCACCGGGGGAGGGCAAATAAATGTTGTCCGGATACATTATCGCAAGGGATTGTCCATTAACGATATCACGGGCGTACGAAATGGCATCCGATTCACCTTTCGGCTCCTTCTGGTAAAGAAATGTAAATAAACATTCTCTTCGGATCTTATCAAGGTCTTCTACAGTCAAAGGAAACATCTTTTGAGAGAACTGTCTGTCTTCGAAATACCTGCGAATGATCTCTTTCTGTTTATTAACGATAATTATAATATTTTTTATCCCTGCAGAAAGGCCTTCCTCTATCGTGTACTGGATCGGTGGTTTATTCCCAAGCGGGAGTAACTCTTTCGGTCTATCGGGATCAATAGACCGCATTCGTGTACCTAGACCGGCGGCGGGTATGACAAGAAAGCGGGGCTCTTCCCCCATCAGATATCAAACTCCATGAGATCTTCAGCCAGTACAACTTCTCCATCAAAAACGGCCCTGCATTCAGTAATACGTTCTGCATCAGGGGATGGGGCAGGGTAGATATGAGACAAAACCAGTTTTTTTGCACCGGCACTCTTTGCGAGTTGACCGCATTCCTTCGGCGTCATATGTCCCGGCACCTTCATGCTATCGGGAAAGGAACAGTCTGCAATTACAATGTCGGCATCACGTGCAAAATCTACAAGCTTCTCATCATAATCACAATCACCCGTGATCACTATGTACTTCCCTTTATCCTCAAATCTGTAGGCAATGCTGTTATCAGAGTGGACCGTTCTACCGGCAAAAACAAAAAAAGGTCCCATATTAAGCTTATCCTCGATCTCTGTTACTTCTATGTCGAACGTCTTTGGTCTCCTTAACAGCGCCATCACACAGTGATCAAAATATCTCCTTGTCCCTTCAGGTCCGATAATTGACAGTTTCTTTGTCCTCTCGAAACCCGGCGTCGCCATTAATGCATGAAGTAACGGAACAAGATCCGAAATATGATCGGGATGCGTATGCGTGATAAAGACAGCATCGATGTCCCGGTAGCTTTCCCCCCCCCGATCAAGCTGAAGGAGCGTACCGCTTCCGCAATCGACCAGAACATGAATTCCTCCGGCATGGAGATAGTATCCCGGAGCGTTTCTTTGAATCGAAGGGACACAGGTACCACTGCCCAATACAATAAGATTCATACGATCAGTTCACACTTTATTCTGCTTTCATTCTTCCATTGGAACTTCGGGTGAATATTTAAACTCCTTTGTTGTGAAAGCCTGTACACTGAAAATGATCAGGGATATAATGCCCCAGGCAAGTCCGATCACGACACCCACGTCGACTATCCCCCTCCATGGCTGGGGAACACGGCCCACCATTAAAACAAGGCCGACTATACAGATGGTAAGCGAGATCGATACTATCTTCCTTTTCCTCGATGCATGAAAATATCCCATGCAGAAGAAAGGTGCCAGGAGCGAACGCATTACATTGGGATTGTCTTTGAGATATTTTGCCCTTGCGGCAACACGGGGGGCAAAGCCTTGCTGAAACCCCCTGTATCCTTCAGCATACGCCATGAAGATAACGATAAGCACGAGTGAGACCCAGTGGTACCACAGCAGATCATAAGACAGGCCGACGAACGCGAGTACCCACAATCGGTAGACCGCGCTTCCAAGTAATAAATAAACGCCACCGAGTCCCCAGATCGCGCCAAATATACCGATCATTATTTTTTAGATTCTCCCTCTATTGAGTTTAGACTATAATAGAAATTATACAGAAGATGTAAAGTGGAATCCAAGCAACAAGTTAAGCACCAGCAAGAGTTCTTATGGTATTCAAGGTACTAGCCGACATAACAGTCCTTCTACACTTTTTGTGGATCCTGTTTCTCATGTTCGGGTTTGTTCTGGGTGTGCGATATAAAATTGCAAAGATATTGCATATAGCTGGCCTTGCATATGCTGTTGTAATGCAGATATTTGGATGGTACTGCCCGCTTACTCACCTCGAGGTATGGTTGAGATTAAAACATGATCCATCTCTTGCCTATGGAGGTTCGTTCATCATTAACTATGCGGAGAAACTGATCTATGTCCAGCTCTCCAGAACATCGATATTTGCCCTGACCATTGTGTTGATTGGAATTAATGCGTGGTTCTATAGAAGGAAGAAATAACAGTTCAGGTTTCAACAGATAGTTATTCTTTCATTATCGAGTGCCTTTTTCAACCTTTCTATAATGCTAAACGTGAAATCACTGTCCAGCCACCTTGTCATATTCTTTGCTTTATAGGTCCCGCGGGTTTTTGATAGATAGTTCATTCTGTCTATTAGCACTCTATCGACGTATGGACCGATCTTCTCTGCCAGTCTTTCCGGCTCCATAGGCAGGACCGGCCCGATAAAGGCGTATGTCGTGATACCGCTCTCTTGAAGCTTCTTTAATGTCCTTATCCTCACACTGATCGGAGGCGCCTGCGGCGCAAACAGCCTCCTTATTCTGTCGTCGTCCGTTGTCACCGTGATACCGACCTCGATATCATTAAATCGCTTTAAAAGGTCGATGTCTCTCATGACAAGGGGCGCCTTTGTGAGTATAGACACCGGATACTGGTACTCAAGGAGTACTTCAAGGCACTGCCGGGTTATCTTGTATCTGGATTCCACAGGCTGGTAGGCATCAGTAACGGAGCTTATCATGACATTACCCTTCTTTGCCCTCTTCAACTGTTTCCTCAGTACTTCAGGAGCATTTATCTTGACATCAACGAAACTGCCCCATGCCTCTGTATGACCTGAAAATCTTTTCATGAATGTCGCATAGCAGTATGAGCATCCATGAAAACAACCGATGTACGGATTCAAGCAATAGTCGACACCTTCTATGCCGGACTTTGAAAGCACCGTTCTCGCCGTCCTCTCCTTTATCATAACTTCCATACTCTTATTTTAATATGACCGTACAATCATTTTTCCTGTCCCTTAGAGATAAGGTCATAAGTTGCTCTTTTTCTTGATTTTTCCCGGATTTAAAGATAATATGTAAGATAATGCCAAAAAAGGTTACAAAGAAAATAAATCCCTCAGGGAAAAAGGCCACAGGTTATGGAAAGTCGGCCGTCGAAAAAGCCAAAAAGATCAAGCTCCTGATCGTTGACGTAGACGGCGTCATGACGGACGGTAGCATCATACTGGATAATGAAGGGAACGAATTCAAAAGATTCAACGTCAGGGACGGTCATGGGATCAAGCTTCTGATAAGACATGGAATAGAGGTTGCGATCATTACCGGACGGCAGTCTAAGGTCGTAAACTTAAGAGCGAAGGAACTCGGCATAAAGCATGTGTATCAGAAATGCAGGAACAAAGTTGTTCCTTATCAGGATCTGAAGTCAAAGCTGTCGGTCTCAGACAGCGAAATGGCCTATATGGGAGACGACGTAGTCGATATTCCTGTTATGAAAAAAGTCGGTCTCTCTATCGCGGTATCGGATGCTCATAAGGACATTTTGGAGTTCGCGGATATCATTACAGAAGAAGAGGGCGGTAAATGCGCCGTTCGCAGTGTTTGTGACTTTATTCTGAAATCCAAAGGTATATGGAAGGATATTCTTAATGGCTATATCGAAGCTTAATATTCCCACAATGCTCACATTAAGCAGGATAGTCGTAATTCCTTTCTTTATCTTTATTATGCCGGGGCATCCTATCCTGGGGGCTTTCATATTCCTGATAGCTGCTTTAACCGATCTGCTTGACGGGTATCTCGCCCGTCTCTATGGACAGGTCACAACGTTCGGTACGATACTCGATCCCCTCGCTGACAAGTTCCTTGTAATATCAGCCCTGATCGTTCTTGTTGATATAGGAACCCTCTCTGCATGGATAGCGATCCTTATAATCGTCAGAGAATTTTTTGTTACTGCATTAAGGGTAGTTGCTCTCGCACGAAAGATCGTCATCAAGGCAGAGATGGGAGGCAAAATAAAGACCGCGTTACAGATCACGGCGATCCTTTTTCTCATATTAAAGGACTCTCTTTTCATAGATCTCTATGATATGGGCATGATGCTTATTATCGTTTCGCTGATACTGGCTATCACATCTGCCGTCCAGTACACCAAGAACTTCTGGAGGGCGATATGAGTTTGCTCCTGCTGCTCATAGTCTCATTTCTGATAGGATCTGTCCCGGTTGGCCTGCTTGTAGCCAAAGAGAAGGGGGTAGACATAAGGAAAATGGGAAGCGGGAATATCGGAGCAACAAATGTAATGAGAACCCTGGGGAAAAGGGAGGCTTTCATAACGCTCATAGGCGATATCCTTAAGGGTGTTATACCGGTGTTACTGGCATTGAAGTTCTTTCCTGACAACATAAGGGTAGGCATGGTCGGTTTGGCGGCGATCGCCGGACATGATTTCTCTATTTTTCTGAAGTTTAAAGGGGGTAAAGGTGTTGCTACATCCCTCGGTGTACTATTGGCCTTTTCTCCTGTCAGTGCTCTCTTTACTATCGCTGTCTGGGTATCCGTTTTCTCCATAACGAGGATATCTTCACTGAGCGCGCTGTTCGCTTTTATACTGCTGCCTGTGAACATATACCTGATCGACAATTCAGAAGGCAAATTTCTGATCTCATTGATCATTACAGTTCTTATTGTGATAAAACACAAAGATAACATCATACGATTGATGCACGGCGATGAATCAAGGATTGGTCAGAAGGCATGAAGAAGGTCTTCATAATCGCAATAATCCTCCTCTTCTCATTTGCTCTGGTTCATGTTGAAGCAAAGCCCGAACCGGTATCATCGGCCGACCCGGCCGAGTTGCAGGCCGGGTCAGATCAACCCCCTGCTGCAATCGTTGATCCCATGGAACAGAGACTCAGTAAGGGGCTAACAAATTCAGAGTTCTACTCGTATCATCTAATAGAACTGGCTCATAGTGATCCATCGAATGTTCTTCAGATCCTTGAAGAAGCTCTCAGGTTTTCCCCCGACCTCCCGGCCGCATATTTTCATCTGGCGTGGGTCACATTTACAAAATCCCCCGCAAAACTGTTACAGAGCATGAATTATTTCTTTGAAGGAATGAATGCGTACAGCCGGAATTTCTGGTGGTCTTTTAATCTGATAGGCGTCGTATCAATCGGCATGGTCCTGGCATTCGTGTTTGCCATGACTGTCATCGTATTCGTACGGCTATTAGTTGACATGCCGCTCATAAATCATGAGATCAAAGAAGATAATAAGATCTTCTTCCTTTTTGTGCTGGTATTTTTTATATCAGCATTGGGTCCACTTTACTTCATTGCAGCAGTAATGATGGTGATCTCTTTTCATTTCAAAAAATCTGATATGGTTGTCTCATACGTTTTCTTTGGCGCTCTTATTTTTTTACCGATATTCCTGAAGCCAATAGATATTTTTCTGTCCGCTGAGATGTCACCTTCACTGAGGGCGGTTGTATCAGTGAACGAAGGTAAAGACAATAAATACGCAATCGATATCCTCCGAGGAACAGAAAGCAAGCAGGAAATGTTCTCACTGGCCCTTGCTATGAAGCGAGAAGGTCACGTAAATGAGGCAATTCAAACATATAATGCACTGCTGGAAAAATATCCCAATAAGGCGACGGTCTATAATAATCTCGGCAACTGCTATGCAATTCTGGGGCGGTTTGATGATGCCATGTCTTTGTATCAAAAAGCTGTTAAGATAAAACCTCTTGTGAGCGCTTACTACAACCTCAGTCAGGTGTCAAGGGAACTTCTCAAATTTGAAGACGGTGACAGGTATTTTGACGAAGCAAGAAAAGTTGATTCTGATGCGGTCGCAAGATTCAGAGAGAACACTTCAAGGACCCCGAATATATTTTATAAGGACGAGGTCCTGGGTAAAGCAGATTTCTGGAGCCTGGCGATCAGTAAATCGAAAGGGAGCTTTTTTCGGGGCACATTCGTCCCATTGTGGCTTACGCCTGTTGTGGGGCTTATGATAACGATAACGTTCTTTGGCCTGTCAAGGATCAGGAGAAACAAGGCTTATAGCTGCAAAAGATGTGGAGCGATCATATGCCCCCGGTGCGAAAGAAGTTTGAAGTGGGGCGAGATGTGTCATGACTGCTTCGCTTCACTTGTGACGTTCGAGAAGGATCCCCGGGACAGAATAGCAAAATTAATGAAAGTTCAGGATAAGAAGAAGAGCAGGAAGAACATCTTATTTATGTTGACACTGCTGATGCCCGGCTCAAACCTCATTTATGCAGGAAAGGTGCTCAAAGGGGCTATTCTTACATTCCTTTTTGCCGCACCTTTGATGTTATTCGCCGTCAGTCTGTTTTACAGGATATCGATTTACCCCTATACTCACAGCTGGCTTATATTTATTGTAATTAATATAACGGTAGCATTTTATATATTGAACATCATTGCGACCCGGAGGTTATTAAAGAAATGGGTTTAGAAGGATCCATAGAAGATTTTGGCCTGGCCGACATACTTCAACTGCTTTATTTTCAGAAAAAGACCGGCCTTTTGACTGTAGACGGACGTCTTGGACGAATAAAGGTATATTTCCATTCTGGCGACATAGTCGCGGCGGAATCCAGGAAGAAGATGGAAGAAAAAAGGCTCGGGAAGATCCTTGTAAAAAAGGGCCTTATTTCAGAAGAGAAGTTACGTGAAGTACTGGAACAGAAAAAAAGCTCAAAAAATAAGATCGGCTCATTACTTGTCAAAGACGGCCTCGTTTCAAAAGAAGACGTTGAGGAAATAATAGTCAATCAGCTCACCGAGATCGTAGTCCAGCTATTTAACTGGAAGAAAGGGACATATGAGTTCAAGGCCCAGAAGGTTCAACCCGACAGGGAACTTGAGATATCAGTTGACACCCAGCACCTCTTGATGGACGGCCTTCGGATAGTCGATGAGCTAGCCGTAATTGATGATAAAGTTACTCTCGATACGGTATTTCAAAGAACGAGAAAAAAAGGTATTGAGCTCACGGAAGAAGAACAAAAGATCTTTGATAATGTAGATGGTGAGAATGACGTTAGTGCCCTCATAGAGGCTTCAGGAGAGGACGAATATAAAGTCTCAAAACACCTGGTGTCATTGCTCGAAAAAGACTCAATACAACCGCTGGAACAAAAAGAATTCGTTGCGGAAATGCCTGAAAAAGAGCGCGGTCCGAAGATCCCCGTATTATCTCTCCTTACGAATTTAATTCTTATCATTTCGTTTATAATATCTTTAAGCCCGGTCTTCATAGAAAAACAAAATACCAAGATCATTAAAGCAGAAAAGGACCTCAGGAAGATCATGCTTGCTGTTGAAGTAGAAAAGATATCTGTTGGAACATATCCAGGATCTCTGGACACCATAGAAACGGCGACAGTTGATCCCTGGAACAGTAAATACATTTATAAGATAACGGGAACAGGATATGAGTTGAAAAGTTCAGGACCCGACAGGATCCTGGATACTCCAGATGATATTTATTGATCGACTGATTCTGAAAAGATCCATCTGCAGAGAACACATAACTAAAACAACATAAATCATTTTGACTTATTTCTTTTTTCTTGCTCTGGTTCCACTCCGTGTCTCAGTACATCTGTGGTTCCAAAATTCTTTTTATCTGAGTTATTATTTGTTTTATGGAAATGAGTAAAAAAGCGGTCGTACTTTTAAGCGGAGGGATCGACTCTTCAACTACACTTGCAATAGCAAATGCGGAAGGGTACGCCTGCTACGCGCTCAGTTTTGATTATTCCCAGAGACACAGCATCGAGCTTGAATCAGCAAAAAAAGTGGCGCACTCATTAGGGGTAAAAAGACACCTTATCATTAACTTCGACCTCAGGGAAGTCGGTGGGTCAGCGCTAACCGCTGACATTGACGTCCCTAAAGCTGGTGTCAGGGGCCGGGGATCAGGAATCAATAACAATATGATTGATCAAACACCAATTGCCACCTCCCGTTCCGGGATCCCTGTTACCTATGTCCCCGCGAGGAATACCATTTTTCTCTCATTTGGTCTTGGATGGGCCGAGGTATTACATGCCCCAAACATCTTTATCGGCGCCAATGTTGTGGATTATAGCGGTTATCCCGACTGCCGACCTGAATATCTCAAAGCATTTGAAGATATGGCAAATCTCGCCACTAAAATATCCGTCGAAGGAAAAATACGGTTTCATATTCATGCGCCGCTCCTTCAAATGACAAAATCCGAAATCATCAACAAGGGTGCCGAGCTGGGACTTGATTACTCTCTCACATGGAGTTGTTATGATCCCCAGACTGCCGAAACAGGAGAAATGGTCCCCTGTGAAAGCTGTGACAGTTGTGTGATCAGAGAAAACGGGTTCCGGGACGCAGGTATTCCAGATCCCCTCATAACGTCCTGACAGAGCTGAGCCGATCACAGGAAATGCGGGATTTATATTAAAATAACCTATATTGCATCCGCGGATAATACAGATTAACAAAGTTGCAAGTTGCAGGTTTCTGGTTTTTTCCTTGCATCGTGCGACTTGCAACTGTGATTTACTACGCAAGTCTCTGTATAAACTTCATTGAAATGAATAGATCACTTACCATGAAACTGGATGAGATATTTTCGGAGAACGGTTTGCTCGATGGAGTTCTGCCCGGATTCGAGTACCGGGAAGAACAGCTCCGGATGGCTGAGGAGGTATTCGAAGCACTCTTATCAGAAAAACATCTCATCGTTGAGTCGGGCACAGGCGTGGGTAAAAGTCTGGCCTATCTTGTCCCTCTCTGCCTGTGGCTCAAGGAACAGGACGAACCGCGCGCTATCGTTTCGACCTATACAAAGGCACTTCAGAAACAGCTCTACGAAAAGGAATTACCCTTTATCAAAGAACATTTATTTCCTCAACTGAAGTTTGCGCTTTCCTTCGGAAGCGAAAACTACCTTTGCCTGAGAAGACTCGCAAAGAACAAACAATACGGTCTCTTTGACATTGAAGAGGAAAGTGATATCAATGTGCTTACGAACTGGATAAAAGATACCTCAACGGGACTGAGAAGTGAAGCCGATGTCAGCTACTCAACATGGCAAAAGGTGAACAGGGAAACAGATGTCTGCTTCGGCAAGAAGTGCGAATACTATACCGAATGTTTTTATCAGACAGCAAAAGTTCTTGAAAGGAAGGCCAACATAGTGGTTTGTAATCATCATCTCTATTTCGCACATGTCGCTTCTAACTATGTGGTGCTGCCCGAAACTCGATGTGTCGTATTTGATGAGGCACACGAGATCGAAGGTGTCGCATCGAACCATCTCGGCCTTATGGTCTCAAATGCGAAGCTCAGGTACATCCTGGATTCGATCATTTCTTCAAAGGGCAAGGGCCTGTTAATGAAATTGAAATGGCTCGATCCCGCCCAGCTGAAGGACATTTCAACCGTCGTCGATACTGTCAGAAAAAAGGGAGATCTGCTCTTTCAGGAGATCCATGAATGTATTCAGGACAGGCGGAGCATACGGTTCCACGAAAGACCGCATATCAGTGATGATCTGTTCGAGGCACTGGCGAAACTCCACTCTGAAACAAAGGACCTCAGCAGACTGTCCGGAGATGAGGAAGAAGAGAAAGAGATACAGGCTATCTCGAACAGGGTACAGATATTCAGGGACAGCCTGCAAAAGATCCATCAACAGGAATTCGACGATTTTGTTTACTGGGCCTCCAGAGAGAACCGCGTGATCAGTCTCACAGCAACCCCTCTTAATATAGCCGGGATCTTAAGAGAACACGTATATGATAATCTTTCATCATCAATATTGACGTCTGCCACCCTGTCTGTGAACAACCAGTTTGACTTTACAAAGACCCGGCTAGGACTTGAAGACGCAAAGACCGCTCTCTTTTCATCACCATTTGATTTCAGAGAACAGACAGCCGTATATATGCCTGATAATATCCCGGACCCGAACGACAAAGGATACACCGATGTCCTGTCTGAAGAGGTCGAAGGTATCCTGACCAATGTACGGGGAAACACATTGGTCCTGTTCACCAGTTATGCATTGCTTAACGAGGTAGCCGATAAAATAAACATAGATTACCCGATCCTGAAGCAGGGTGATAAAGACAGCTTCTTCCTCCTGAATGAGTTCAGAGAGAACCAGCCAGCCGCCCTTTTCGGCACCTATACCTTCTGGCAGGGGATAGACCTTCAGGGTGATATCTTAAAGTGTGTAGTAATTACAAAGCTACCGTTCGC
>CAJIAG010000148.1_pt1 | contig 12117 bp, 11 predicted proteins | sample 9199131 | NCBI WGS metagenome assembly CAJIAG01 (sample SAMEA7708278, study PRJEB35096) | sediment metagenome | biome: marine neritic benthic zone biome [ENVO:01000025]; feature: sediment [ENVO:00002007]; material: shallow marine sediment [ENVO:03000034] sea grass bed [ENVO_01000059] ... | reverse complement strand
CGGAGAGTGTGTACGTCTCCTTCAGGGTAAAGAGGACGAAGTAACGTCATATTCGAACGATCCTGCAGAAATGGCAAAAAGGTGGGTTAACGAAGGAGCGGAACTCATCCATCTGGTTGACCTCGACGGTGCTTTTTCGGGAGATCAAAAGAACCTGGACAGCATCAAGGCTATTCGCAGTGCCGTTAACGTCGAACTCGAACTTGGTGGCGGTATCCGTGATATGGAGAGGATAGACCTGCTCATCGATATGGGCATAAACAGAGTTATTCTTGGCACGGTGGCCGTAGAGAAGCCCGAGGTGGTTGAGGAGTCAGCGAATAAATATCCCGGTAAGATCGTTGTGGGCATAGATGCCAAAGATGGCAGAGTGGCCGTAAAGGGGTGGGTCGAGGTTACGTCTACGGATGCGATGCAGCTCGCTTCAGCCATGGCGCAGCAGGGTGCGGCAGGTATCATTTATACGGATATAGCTCGTGACGGTATGATGACCGGACCCAATATTTCGGCTATGAGGTCCATGGTCGACCAGGTTGATATCCCCGTTATCGCATCGGGTGGCGTTTCAAAGATGGAGGATATAGAGAGATTATTGACGATAAATGGCCTCTGGGGTGTTATCACCGGCAAGGCTTTATATGAAGGAACGGTTAACCTTCCGGATGCTATTGCTCGTGTAAAAGAGTCGTAGGATGTTAGTGATTTTCAATTAAGTCGTAGACTCCAGCGCTCCTCGAATCCTGTTAGAATAAATGGAGAAACAATGTTAGCCAAAAGAATAATTCCATGTCTTGATGTAAGAGGCGGTCGTGTTGTTAAGGGTGTTAATTTTGTGAACATCACTGACGCGGGTGACCCTGTGGAGAATGCCATATTTTATGACGAACAGGGAGCAGATGAGTTGGTTTTCCTGGATATCACAGCGTCGCACGAAAAAAGAAAGATCATACTGGAAGTGGTCGAGAAGACGGCGGAAGATTGCTTCATGCCCCTTACGGTTGGCGGTGGTATAAAAGATCTGGATGACATTCGCGACCTTTTGAACGCAGGTTGCGATAAAGTCTCGATAAATACTACCGCTATCCGCGATCCGGAATTTATTCGTCAGGCCGCCCAGAGATTCGGTAGCCAGTGTATCGTTGTTGCTATCGATGCCAAGCGATTTAGCGGCGACCCCGGCCCCGTGCCGGAATGGCTTGAAGGAAACAAGGATCTTGAATATTTGAATCTTGAAGCTTGCAACGTGCAACCTGATACTGATTGTTGGGAAGTCTATACGCACGGCGGTAGAAAGCCGAGAGGGATAGATGCCGTTCAGTGGGCACGGTATATGGAGCATCTGGGTGCCGGAGAGATCCTGCTTACCAGTATGGACAGGGACGGCACAAAGGATGGTTACGATATCCCGTTAACGAGTACGATCTCCGAATCGGTCAAGATACCCGTTATCGCCTCCGGCGGGGCCGGTAATCTCGAACACCTCTACGAAGCCCTCTCTGACGGCAAAGCTGACGCGGTGCTTGCCGCATCGATCTTCCACTACAGGGAATATACAGTAGAAGAGACCAAGGAATATCTCGATTCCAAAGGCGTTCCCGTCAGATTGGTAAAGTAAAGAACTTGCCACAGAGAATACAGTACTCAGTACATAGTACTTAGTGCTAAGTACCGTCTTCATTGACGACCGAAGGGTTTCGTGTTAGACTTTGACATGCCTGGAAAAACAAATTCCTGTCATCTCACGAACAACATTCATATTAAGATATCAGCCAACTAATATGCGAGGGGGATCATGCCCGATCTTGAACTTACATTTCTGACACGCGGCGGGGTCCTTATGGTCCCGATCCTTCTTTGTTCGATCATAGGCGTTGCGTTGATATTAAACAGGGCGGTTATTTACAGGAGGTTGCGGCTAAGGGGCTTCTCTCTGCCAACCGCTGTTCGCAAGGCGCTGGAGAAGGAGAACTATGATGCGGCATTCAAGGGGGTCGATGGAGATACGGCAGGAGCTATGATTATCCGGGATACGCTTATCTATTCCCGCGAACGGGGGATCCATTCAATTACAAACTCTTTCATGATCGCCGCAGATGGCTTGATCAGTAACATGGAACGGTACCTTCGCGGACTGGCCACTATTGCATCCCTCTCTCCGCTGCTAGGTCTTTTGGGGACGGTGATCGGAATGATCAAATCATTTAGCCAGATCGAACTCCATGGAGGAAGCGTAAACGCGTCCCTTCTTGCCGGGGGCATATGGGAGGCGCTGTTGACGACCGCGGCAGGACTTGTGGTGGCCATTCCATGTCTTCTGTTTTATAATCTCTTTCAGGGCAAAGTTGAATGGGTGGAATCTCAACTCGCAAGTCTGGGTAAGGAATTCAAAGATGCTGCATCTCAATGAAAATACAGGGTTTCGGCGCAGAGTACGTGAGCCGTTACGGCTCGGCATTACTCCGCTTATCGATATTGTATTCCTTTTATTGATATTCTTCATGCTTACGTCCCGCTTTGTCGTACAGGAAGGAATCGAGGTCGATCTCCCGCGTACAGCCAAAGCCCACGAACTTCCGGGCAGGGAAATTCATGTGATCTATGTCTTGAAGGACGGTACTGTTAATTATCGTGATAAAGAACTGGAGCTTGCGGAACTCAGATTGAAGTTGACAGGTTTTACACCCTCAGAGATCATGAAGCCGTTCGAAGTGAGGTCCGACCGCAATGCCTCTGTACAGTCTGTTGTCTCTGTACTGGAACTGTTACGAGATATAGGGGCGGCTAAAGTAACGATGGGTACCATCCAGGATTTTGAAGCTGTTCAAAAAGAATAGCCACAGAGGTTACGATGAACACAGTACCAAGTACTTAGTACTGTCTGATCTGCGGCAAGTTATTATTCCACTTTAAGAATTGAAGAAGCCTCGATGTGGTTCTTAATGTATTCAAGGGCCTTATCTATTTCTCCTGCTTTTTTAGACTCGATCGTTATCTTAATCTTGTGGCCGTCCTTTTCGACCGTCGGGTATGAGCCTATCTTTACTCTATTAAACTTCTTTAAAGTATCTTCAAGTAAAGGAGCGATGTCGGCCTCGAACATCTTTACATGGATCTTGCGCAGATAGAACGGTTCTTCCCTGAAACGTTCCTTTATAGCTTCGAATTTTATCTGCAGGTATTCCGGAATTCCGGGAAAGATAAACGTGTTCCTGAATTCGATAAGCGGGAATTTGAGCCCGTTTTCCTTGATAAGTATCGCACCCTTCGGGATCTCTGACATCTTGAGTGCTGCTTCTACTGATTCATCTTCGAACTTCTCGTGGATAAGATTCTCAAGCTCTTTATCGCGGGTGACCGGGACATCGAAGGCCTTTGCAATTCCTTCAATAGTGACATCGTCATGAGTCGGGCCGATACCACCTGAAGTGAAGACGTAGTCATATTTATCGGCAACATGTCTGATCGTTTCCGAGATCTCTTCGATATCGTCCGGGATAATGGCCATGTATTTGACGGTAACGCCCAGCTCCCGCAGTTCCTTTGTGAAATAAAACGAATTACAGTCGTCTATCTGACCGGAAAGGATCTCATCACCGATGATGACTATGGCGGCGGTCTTGCTCATGGATACAGTATACTGAAATCGGTTGAAAATTTGAATGGAATGTTACTTTTTTTCGGCAGAGCTTTTGCAGGGACCGCAGGGGAAATACATCGAAAGCGCTCTCTTGATGTTCTGTATCGCCTCCTGCTGTGTCTTACCTTTCGCCACGTAACCGGGGATCCTGTCGCATGTGGCGGCCCAGGTCCCGTCAGCCTCTTTATATATGGTTAGCTCTTTCATTTCTACTTGATCTTGAACCCGGGTGGTTTTTTAAGGTCTATCTTATAGACCTTGCAGTGGTCAAGGAGATACCCGCATATCTCATCGACACCGTCAACGACAGTGAAATGCCCGAGGTCCTCTTCAGATAATGTTCCGTTTGCTACGAGCGTGTTCTTCATCCAGGCGATAAGACCGCTCCAGTAATCTTTGCCGAACAAGATTATCGGGAACATCTCTATCTTTTTAGTCTGGACAAGCGTCAAAGCTTCGAACAGTTCATCCATCGTGCCGAATCCGCCCGGAAAAATCACGAAGGCCATGGAGTATTTGACGAACATCAGCTTTCTGACAAAGAAATAACGAAATGAAAGTTCTATGTCCTGATATTTATTGGGATTCTGTTCCATCGGTATCTCGATATTAAGCCCGATGGACTTGCTCTTACCGTTACTTGCCCCCCTGTTTGCCCCTTCCATTATCCCTGGACCTCCGCCCGTTATTATCGAGAAACCTTCCTTTGAAAGATCCTCGGCGAGTGCTACCGACTGCTTATAATATTTAGAATCCGGACCCAGTCGGGCGCTTCCGAAGATCGTAACGGCGGGACCTATATCATGCAGCGTCTCGAAACCCTCGACGAGCTCGGACTGTATCCTGAACACCCTCCAAGTATCAGATGTCTTGAGATCTTCCATAGTTCGATTATATCAAAAAAACTTAGCAAAAGGCTTGAGGTAAAAAGGCATTTACCACAGAGTCACGAAGGTACAGAGATTGCGATGAACACAGTACATAGTACTTTGTACTCAGTACTTAGTACTGTTGTTATTCAACTTGAATCTTGCTTCTTGCAACTCTTCATTATATTTTTCTGTGGCTACATTATCGTTCGGAGATTATGATATTATATATACCTTATTATATATAGAATATTGCGCTATGGAGGTATTTGATGTCGAAAAGTTATAAGATCGCTGTTGTTCCGGGTGACGGAACGGGGCCGGAGGTTGTCGCCGAAGGGGTCAAGGTATTGAACAAGGCGGCGTACCGGTTCGGTTTTGGTCTCGACTATAAAGAGTTCGATTTCGGCGGGGACAGGTACCTGAAGACGGGCAAGGTCCTGCCGGACGGAGCGGTGGATGAGTTGAGAAAGTATGACTCGATATTCCTCGGTGCTATCGGTCATCCCGATGTAAAGCCCGGGATACTCGAGAAAGGGATACTTTTGCGTCTCCGCTTCGAGCTGGACCAGTACATAAACCTGAGACCGGTCAAGCTATATCCCGGTATCGAATGTCCGCTTAAGGACAAGACGCCGGATGACATCGATTTTATTGTAGTCAGAGAAAATACGGAAGGTCTCTATGCCGGGGCCGGTGGGTTCCTTAAGAAAAGGACGCCGGATGAAGTTGCCATACAGGAATCGATCAACACGAGGAAGGGTGTAGAGAGGTGCATACGGTATGCCTTCGAATACTGCAAACAGAGAAATAAGGAGCTGAAACTGACCCTCTGTGGTAAGACGAACGTCCTTACCTATGCCTTTGACCTCTGGGAAAGAACGTTCTATGAAGTTGCAAAGGAGTACTCCGATATCAAGGTGGATTACGCCCATGTCGATGCTATCACGATGTGGTTTGTGAAGAACCCGGAGTGGTTCGATGTGATAGTAACCGACAATATGTTTGGAGATATCATTACCGATATCGGTGCCATGATACAGGGCGGTATGGGGATCGCTGCAGGCGGAAACATCAATCCGGAAGGTGTAAGCATGTTCGAACCTATCGGGGGCTCGGCGCCGAAGTATACCGGTAAGAACGTCATTAATCCTCTCGCGGCGATCTGTGCCGGGGGAATGATGCTGGAACATCTCGGTGAAAGAGAGGCTGCGGATACGATAGAAAAGGCGGTCATGGAAGTGACAGGGAAGCATTTAAAAAGCCTTGCCGCAGGAAAGATGGGACATTCAACGACAGAGATAGGCGACCTTGTTGTTGATTTTGTGAATAAATTATAATTCAACAAAGAGCCACAGCCTATGGCCCGTAGGGAGGACACAGAGAAAGAATATAATTATTTCTTTGGTCTTTCAAAATAAATCTCAGTGACTCCGTGACTCTGTGGTTCAGTATTAAATCGTTAATATTTCTAAAAATGTTTTTGACATAAGGAGACATAATCATGCTTAAGAAAAAGGACGGATATGTTGTTGCCGTTGTTGGCGCGACCGGGGCGGTCGGTCAAGAGATGATCGAAACCCTTGAACAGAGGAATTTTCCGATAAAGGAGTTGAAGCTTTTTGCGTCAGAAAGATCAAAGGGCAAGAAGCTTGAATATAAGGGTGAGGAGATAGCGGTCAATACACTGAACGAGAGTTCATTCAAGGTTATCGATATAGCCCTTTTCTCTGCCGGGGGAGGGCGTTCGAAGGAGTGGGCACCGGTCGCCGCAAAGTCGGGATGCGTGGTGGTCGATAATTCTTCGGCATGGAGGATGGATCCCGAAGTGCCGCTCATTGTCCCGGAGGTGAATCCGGAAGACATAAAAAAACATAAGGGAATAATCGCTAATCCGAACTGCTCGACGATACAGATGGTCGTACCCCTGAAGCCGATACACGATGAGGCGAAAATAAAGAGGATAGTGGTTTCCACATATCAGGCGGTTTCGGGCACCGGCATGAAGGCGATGGACGAGCTAACAAAACAGACTGCCGACATATTGAACTTCAGGGATACGGTTACCGAGGTCTACCCTCACCAGATAGCGTTTAACTGTCTTCCTCATATCGATGTCTTTCTCGATAACGGCTATACAAAGGAAGAGATGAAGATGGTGAACGAGACGAAGAAGATCATGGGCGACGATTCCATTAAAGTAACTGCAACAACTGTAAGGGTCCCGGTTTATAAGGGACATTCCGAAAGCGTTAACATCGAGACCGAAAAGAAGATATCGGCTAATGAGGTCAGGGCGCTTCTTTCTTCGTTTCCGGGAGTTCTTGTTTTCGACGCTCCGGATAAGAATGTTTATCCTCTTGCCGTTGATGCCGCCGGTCAGGATGATGTTTACGTGGGCAGGATAAGGGAAGATGAATCTATAGACAACGGAATCAATATGTGGATAGTTGCGGACAACCTGAGGAAAGGTGCGGCGTTGAATACGATACAGATAGCGGAGAAGCTAATTGAGTTTTCAAAATAAAAAGATAAAGACCTGAATTAATAAAAAGCCCCGCAAAATGATGCGGGGGTTTTTTATGTTTTTATGTTTCATAAAAAACAATTGAAACCGTGGGTGACGAAAAAGCCCTTTGCAAGACGTATTTCTACATAAGTATTTCTCTATAAGCTGTCTCTGTTATTTTAACCGGATTTCGGATATAATTTGTTTAGGAGGCAGGAAGCATAATGGACGAGTGGAAAGCTCCTTATCATGAGGAGATAGACGGATACAGGATAGCCTACCACAGGATGGGATCAGGCGAACCGATGTTGCTTGTTCACGGAATAACCACCTACTCATTTATCTGGAGAAATCTGATGCCTGCCCTTGCTGAAGATCACGATCTGATAGCGGTCGATCTTCTTGGATGTGGTGATTCGGATAAGCCGTCCGGTGTCGGTTATTCCATCAGCGCTCAGGCCGAAATATTACGTAAACTGTTAGAGAGGATCGGCATAGAAGAGGTCCATCTCGTCACTCATGATATTGGCGGAGGGATCGGACAGATCATCGCCGTAAGGCATCCGGACATTGTTCGATCGCTTGTCCTTATCAATTCAGTTGCATATGACTTCTGGCCCGTCCAGCCGATCATAACGATGAGGATCCCTGTCATGAGACAGCTGGCAATGGCTGTCATGGATCTTGGAGTTTTTAAATTACTGGTCCGCAGGGGAGTTTATCATAAAGAAAGAGTTGATGATGATCTTATGAAGCTGTACTTCAGACCGATTAAGACGATCGAGGGGAGGCAGGGATTTCTTCAGATTGCCAAATGTCTGAACAGCGAACATTTGATGGAGATCGCAAATGATATTCGAAACCTCACATTGCCGGTGATGATAATAAGGGGTGACGCAGACCCTTACCTCGGACCTAAGATCTCCGAGAAACTTCATGAAGAAATAAAAGGTTCTGAATATAAGGTCATTCCTACGGGGGGACATTTTATAATGGAGGACGAGCCCGGACTGCTAGTGGAAACGATAAAGGAATTTATCTCAAAATCAAGGGCTTGACCGGACCGGCGTAACCAATATAATGTGCAGTTTTTTTAGAATTACGATAATGATTGTTTTTCATTTAACGGGAAAATTTTATGTCGAATAGCGAAGAATTGAAAAAGATCGAACAACTGGAGAAGGAGATAGTCGCGCTCAGGGAGGAAAATGAGGGTCTGACCGAGAGGGCCGAGGATATTTTACTCCCTGGTGTAGTTTCCGAAAAGATCGAAAAGGAAACAACGTTGGAAGGTGTTGTCAGAGTTGCGATCGAGAACATAGCAACTCTGAAGGATATCGCCTATGGTGCGTATCTTGAATTCAGGGACGGTTCGGTTGAGGTCCTTCAGGATTATGGTCTGGAGTTGAAAGAAAGTTTAAAGGGAAAGGTATTCAGGATCGACCATGAGCTTGAAGAACGGATCAGATCCGGAGGATATTTTTCGGATCTGGCCGTCGATGTTCCTGTCCCGGAATTTATACCGTCAAAAATCGGAGGCCTTGTACCAAATTCATGTTATTTTGTGCCCTTTATTGTGCGAGGTGAGTTGCTGGGGATATTTTTGCTGGTTAACTGCATACAGGATGCAAGTTACCTTCGAAGCGTATTGCCTACGGTCGACCGCGTTGTGGACATAGTCAGCAGTCGAATGGAAAATATAGTTCTCCTGGAGCAGGTCAGGGAAATGAACAGGACCCTTGAATTCAGGGTCGAGGAAAGAACAAAAAAGCTTGTCGAAACGAATGCCCGGTTGGGAATGGAAATAACTGAACGAAAACGTTCCGGAGTAAAGCTGAAAGAGAGCGAAGAAAGGTTGAAAACCATTATCGAGACCGAACCGGAATGTGTAAAAGTGCTTGCCTCTGACGGTACTATTGTTGAGATGAATTCCGCAGGATTGTCCATGATAGAGGCCGATTCGCTGGAACAGGTCATAGGCCAGCCGGCCCATATGATAGTTGCTCCCGAATACAGGGATAAGTTCAAGGCCCTTACGAAAAGAGCCTGTGAGGGAATTCCAGGGACTTTAGAGTTCGAAACAATCGGATTAAAAGGCACTCATCGATGGCTGGAAACCCATGCCGTTCCACTACGGAACGTCAAGGAAGAGATCGTCGGTATACTTGGAGTTACACGGGACGTAACGGACCGCAAGCTGGCCCGGGAGGAACTGAAGGAGCTCGCGTCAACGCTTCAGACCGTTATTGAACAGATCCCGGAGGGTATTTTCCTTCTGGATCAGAACCAGAGAATAGTGCTGGCTAATCCGGTAGCTGCCGCTTTACTGCGTATTCTGGTAGACGCCGGGACAGGAGATGTTGTGGATGAGATAAGAGGATACCCGATAAGTGATCTCATTCTTTCCCCCCCGCTCTATCAACGTCGAGAGATCGAACTGGAAAGGGAGCATAAAAGATTGTTTGAAATAGGCGGCAACTATGTCGGGTCAGAAGACAGAGATGCGGGAATAGTATTTGTGATACGAGAGATAACCCGTGAAAGGCAGTTTGAGGAAAAAATGCAGTATCAGGACAGGATAGCGGCGGTAGGCCAGCTTGCAGCCGGGATCGCGCATGATTTTAATAATGTCCTGACAGGTATTATCGGTTACGCCGAGATACTTCTGATGGATAAGCAACTCTCCGAAAAGCATAGGGAGAAGGTGGATTCCATACTTAAGAGCGGGGAGAGGGCTGCTTTGCTCATACGTCAGATACTCGATTTTAGCCGGAGATCGATGAGCATGATGAAGCCTTTCGACATGAAGGTGTTCATCAGGGAGTTCCTGAAGTTCATCGAGCGCACTATTCCCGAAAATATAGGCATATCGCTTCACTGCGAAGAAGGAGAATTTACAGTAAATGCTGATGATACGAAGATCCAGCAGGTGCTGGCAAACCTTGTCCTGAACGCCCGGGATGCGATGCCAAAGGGCGGGAAATTGGAACTAAGGCTGTCACATATCATCGTCGATGAGGAGACGATTCCTCCAATGCCCGAAATGCAGCCGGGGAAATGGGTCGCGTTGACCGTGTCTGACAGCGGCGCAGGAATTACCCCTGAGGTCCTTTCGCATATTTTCGAGCCTTTCTTTACTACTAAGGGGTCCGGAGAGGGGACGGGCCTGGGTCTGTCTCAGGTCTTTGGTATCGTAAGGCAACATAACGGATTTATAGACGTAAAGACCGAGACCGGTAAAGGGAGTGAATTTGTTGTTTATCTTCCCTCAATAGTAAAGGGAGATGATGAAGATATCGTCGAAACCGACTTTTCTATCCCGTTAGGGCATGACGAGACGATACTGGTTGTAGAAGATGACGCGTCGGTGCTGGACCTCATCGGGTCGACAATAATGGGATTAGGGTATAAACTTATTACGGCTGTTAATGGTAGAGATGCGATCACTATATTTGAGGAACACAGAGATGAGATACGACTGGTAGTTACCGACATTGTTATGCCGGAAATGGGCGGTATAGAACTGAGTACCGTCCTGAAAGAGAAGGATCCCTCTATAAAGGTGATAGCGTTAAGCGGTTATCCGATGGGTATGGACGAAGAAACCCTCGCACGATCCGGAATTGTGGAATTGATGCAGAAGCCGATCAACCTTAAGAACTTTGCTGAGATAGTCCATAAACAGCTTGGCTGAGTGACGTTAGATCGTCGTCTACTTACTCTCCCTTGAATTCGGTCTGAGCGTAAACTGTATATCCTTTAGCTTTGAGCTTGTCCTCACCACCGACATCCGGCAGATTGACGATAAAAGCCATCTCGGTAATTACCCCGTCAAGTTTTTCTATCAAAGCAGCGGCTGCAAGAGCGGTCCCGCCTGTTGCAAGAAGGTCGTCTATGAGAAGCACCTTTGCCCCTTTGCTTATTGAGTCGATATGCATTTCGATAGCATCGGTACCGTATTCCAGGTCGTATTCATGCGTTACTTTCTCTGCGGGAAGTTTCCCCGATTTTCGTACCGGTATAAATCCCTTACCCAGGGTATAGGAGAGTGCGCCGCCTATAATAAATCCTCTTGATTCGATCCCGACTATTACATCAAAATCAACATCTCCTTTTATATATCTCTGCGTGAAATTGTCTATGACCAGTCTGAAACCTACAGGATCCTTAATGAGGGTGGTGATATCCCTGAACATTATTCCCTTCTTCGGATAATCAGGGATCGTTCTTATCTTTGATTTTATAGGCATCTTTTTCCTCCCTTTATATGCATTCGCAATCTATTTTATTTGATTTGATCTTCGTGATGGTCTTTAAAATAAGTTTCTTCACGTTTGCAGCGTTCCTGTTCATAGTCGAGAGTATCATCTCCCATGTGACGGGTTCCTCTCCTTCTTTCCAGCAGTCATAATCCGTGGACATGGCTATCGATTGATAGCAGATCCCAACTTCCCTTGCCAGTATAATTTCCGGTACCGTGGACATGTTGATTACGTCGGCGCCCAGTTTTCTGAACATATGTGATTCGGCGATGGTTGAGAACCTCGGGCCCTCTATAGTCACTATAGTCCCTTTCCAGTGATGCCTGAGTTTGAGCTCTTTTGCTGATGAGCTTACGATCGACCGCAGACCTTCACAGAAGGGCCTGGCCATGGGTGTGTGTATCACCTTCTTTACATGGAATGTAAGCGGTCTGTGTTTCGTAAAATCTATGAACTGGTCAATAAAGACGAAGTCGCCGGGCCGTATTTTTTCTCTCAGTGAACCGACGGCGGTGGTCGCAAGGATATGCGTACAGCCTTCCTTTTTCAGAGCATGTATGTTCGCACGGTAATTGACCCCCGTCGGGTATATCGAGTGTTTTTTCCCGTGTCTGGCAAGTATGACAACATCAACGCCACTTATTTTCCCGATGGTCAGTGGAGAGGTAGGATTTCCGTAGGGAGTCTTAACCTTTTTCTCTTTCCTGTCTTTCATAAGCCCGGGATCGTCCATCCCGGAGCCGCCAATGATGCCAACCTTTAACTTTGACATGATCTCTCCCTTGTCAGCCGCATTTTGTTAATAAAGATAAAAGAAAGATATTCTGGAAGTCAAGAAGG
>CAJIAG010000497.1_pt1 | contig 12290 bp, 11 predicted proteins | sample 9199131 | NCBI WGS metagenome assembly CAJIAG01 (sample SAMEA7708278, study PRJEB35096) | sediment metagenome | biome: marine neritic benthic zone biome [ENVO:01000025]; feature: sediment [ENVO:00002007]; material: shallow marine sediment [ENVO:03000034] sea grass bed [ENVO_01000059] ... | reverse complement strand
GATCCGAAATGGTCATATAATACACAAACCCTTACTCCCTCAGAAGCCTTCTTTTTTAATAATCCGGCAAGCTGGTCGCCCGTTTCATCATTTTTGAAAATATAAAATACAAGTAAAACCGTCTTCTCTGCATTTTCTATCTCATTAAATATATCCTGAAAAGCTTTGCCTCCCTCATAAAAAATGCTGATCCCGTTGCTCTTTATAAACCTCTCGCCATAGATCTTCTCTATTTCGAAACTTTCAATTGACATTGTTTAGAAATGCAGGATGCTGGTTATAAGATGAAGTCTAATTCATGGGTGATTATCTCAACCCAAATCCTGATAACATCTTCCCAAGAAATCTATTCAGGAAATTGCTCCTCGATAAAAAGGGTAAGAAAGGCCTTTTTCTGACTCCCAACTGAATAAGTTCATTGATAATATCGCTATTGCCTTTATCACGCTCGAGTCCCTTCCTGAGATACTGGATGCCAATATCCCTGTCACCTGTCAAAAGAAATACCCTTCCCAGGTTCAAATAGAAAAAATGCAGGTAATACTCACCCCCGACCAATTGTTTTTTGTCATACATGGACAGGGCAGTTTTACATTCTTCCTTACCCTCCCTGTACTGTTTCAAAACAGCGGCCCTCAGATAACCGTGCAGAGATAGAACGAACGGATCATCAGGAAAAAGTGCAATTGCATCTTCTACCATCTCTAATGCATTTTTAAGTTTTTTCCGCTTGATAAGTTTTCTTGCCTCTTTGACATAGTCCGTCTTGGACTTTGCACTCTCAAGGTGCTTCCTTTTTATCTTCTCGATCATTAATTTGTGGTGTTTGGTCATGATCTCATGCAATTCGTCCTTCTTGACATCATCACCGAAAGAAAAGGGAGATTTCATTTTATCAACGATAATGCCACCCATATATGCAGTTGATGTTATGAAGGGATATTTCTCGCTTCCCTCTTCTGTCTGGACATGGTAATTAATGCCCTTAACAACAAAGCTGGTATTGAAAGCATTAGCTTTTCCGGTTTTTATCCTGATTTTTCTGTTCATGTTACGGTTTGAAAATTACGTTGATATTTGACTATTTTATATAATTAAATTCTAAAATTATCACTCACAATTGTCAACTTCCGGTTTCAATATAAGCGTTGAGAGTGGCGGCAATACAAGTTTAATTGACTGTTCATATCCGTGAAATGAAATATCATCCGAATAAACTCCCCCATAATTACCTGAATTGCTTCCACCGTAAAGATCAGAATCACTGTTTAGCAGTTCCTTATAGTGCCCTTTGTTCGGAACTCCTAATCGATAATCAAATCTCGTGACAGGAGTAAAGTTGCAGACAAAAACAAGCAGATCATCACCGCTACCGGCCCTTCTTAAAAAACTTATTATGCTGTTATCGGCATCGCTAAAATCTATCCATTGAAATCCCTCAAAGGAATAATCAACCTCAAATAATGAGGGCTCACTTTTGTAGAAATTGTTCAGATCGGACACAAACTGCTTCAATTTATAATGATTGTCATATTCGCAGAGATGCCAGTCGAGTGATTTATTGTGGTCCCACTCACTCCATTGTCCGAACTCTCCACCCATGAACATAAGTTTCTTCCCCGGGTGGCCGAACATGAACCCATAGAACGCCCTTAAATTGGCAAATTTCTGCCAGTTATCACCGGGCATCTTCGACAATAACGAACTCTTACCGTGAACAACTTCATCATGGGAAAGAGGCAAAACAAAATTCTCAGTAAAGGCATATAGAAGGCTAAACGTTATTGAACTCGTGTGAAACTTCCTGAATATAGGCTCTTTGGAAAAATATTCAAGCATGTCATGCATCCATCCCATGTTCCATTTCATGCTGAACCCGAGACCGCCAAGATATGTAGGTTTGGATACACCGAACCAGGAAGTCGATTCTTCAGCTATGGTTACAACTCCTGGATGATATTCATGAACGACTTCGTTGAACCGCTTGAGAAAGTCTATGGCTTCAAGATTTTCCCTCCCACCATAAATATTTGGAGCCCAATCACCTTCTTCCCTTGCATAATCCAAGTATAACATCGAGGCGACCGCGTCGACTCGCAATCCGTCAATGTGATAATGATCAAGCCAGAACAGTGCATTCGAGATAAGAAAATTTCTAACCTCATTTCTGCCATAATTGAATACCAGGGTACCCCATTCCTTATGTTCACCCTTACGTATGTCCATATGTTCATATAGAGCGGTCCCGTCAAAATAGCTCAGGCCATGGTCATCCTTTGGAAAATGACCCGGTACCCAGTCCAGAATAACACCGATATCGTTTCTGTGCGCTGTGTCAATGAATTTCATGAACTCATCCGGTGATCCAAATCTGCTCGTCGGAGCGAAATATCCTATAGGTTGATATCCCCACGAGCCATCGAAAGGGTGCTCCGATACCGGTAGGAGTTCTATATGCGTATATCCCAACTCCTTTACATACGGTATAAGTTTATCAGCCAACTCTCCATATGTAAGATACCGATCACCACCATCAAGTACTCTCATCCATGATCCCAGGTGAACCTCATAAATGCTCACCGGTTTGCCAAGCCAATCCGTTTGTGATCTCTTCGAAAGCCACTCGGAGTCATTCCACTTATACTTATTAATGTTATATACGACCGATGCGCTTTTCGGTCTTATCTCGGAAAAGAATGCATAAGGATCAGCCTTTATCCTTTCAACAGAATCGTATCTTGAGCTAATGTAGAACTTATAGAGCTCACCTTCAAAAATATCGGGTACGAAAACACCCCATACTCCCGAATCCCTGATATTGATCATTGGGTGTCTGGAGCTATCCCAATGATTGAACTCTCCTATTACGCTCACATAATCAGCGTTCGGAGCCCAGACCGTGAAGACAACTCCACTCACACCATCGATAGTGACGATATGGGCTCCCAGGCGATTGTATACATGAAAATGATTTCCTTCCTTGAATAGATGTATATCGTATTCTGAGATAAAATCATCTACACTTTTCATAGTCATAGCATTTCCTCTTGAATAAAACTACTTTATCATTAATGAAGTAATAAAAAAACCCCTGAACCAATTCAGGGGTTTTTTTATAAATTATATTGAGTATCTTATCTGGATGCAACCTTTTCAGAGACCTGTACTCTCATTAGTGCTCTGTCAAGGGCGGCCTCAGCGCGGGCAAAATCATATTCTGCTTCTTTCTTCAATCTCTCCTCAGCCCTTTTGATGGCTGCTTTTGCCCTTTCGACATCAATGTCTTCGGACTTCTCGGCGCTGTCGGCAAGTACCATCATTTTATCGGATGTAACCTCGGTATATCCGGAATTAATGAAGACATACTTATCACTTCCGTCCTTCCTGTATTTCAGCATGCCAATATTGAGCGTTGTCACAAATGATACGTGACCGGGTAATATACCGAACTCACCCTCGGAACCTGCAGCAACCACCTCGTCAACTTCTTCTTTCAAAACGCTGCCGTATGGCGAAACTATTTCAAGAGTCAATTTATCTTCCACGTGTTTACTCCTCTAAATTCAGGATCTCGACCATCCAAGGCCTTTGGCCTTCTCTTCAACCTCTTCAATCGTGCCAACCATATAGAAAGCCTGCTCAGGCACATCATCATATTCGCCTGCTACAATGGACTTAAACCCCTTGATCGTATCCACAAGTTTGACGTATTTTCCCGGGGTTCCGGTGAATGTCTCGGCAACATTGAACGGCTGGCTAAGGAACCTCTGAAGCTTTCTTGCCCTGCCGACCACAAGCTTATCATCCTCCGAAAGCTCCTCCATACCAAGAATCGCTATAATGTCCTGCAACTCCTTGTATCTCTGGAGAACTGTCTGAACATCACGCGCAACCTGGTAATGATCTTCACCTACTACATTAGGGTCCAGTGCTCTGGATGTCGAATCGAGAGGATCAACGGCCGGATATATACCGAGCTCTGATATCTGCCTTGAAAGAACAACTGTTCCGTCAAGGTGGGTAAAAACTGTAGCAACTGCAGGGTCCGTAAGGTCATCCGCAGGTACATAGATAGCCTGCATCGAAGTAATAGCACCCTTCTTTGTGGTTGTAATCCTTTCCTGCAGCTCACCCATGTCCGTACCGAGGTTCGGCTGATATCCAACAGCGGAAGGCATTCTTCCAAGCAGCGCGGAAACCTCCGAGCCTGCAAGTGTGTATCTGAACATATTATCGATAAAAATAAGGACGTCCTGACCCTGGTCCCTGAAGTACTCGGCTGCTGTAAGAGCGGTCAGTGAGACCCTCAGTCTCGCACCGGGAGGCTCGTTCATCTGTCCGTAGATCAAGGCGGCCTTACTAAGAACACCGGACTCCTTCATCTCGAGGTAAAGGTCATTTCCTTCCCTTGTCCTCTCACCGACACCGGCGAAGACGGAAACACCACCATGGACCATTGCGATATTGTGGATCATCTCCATGATGATAACCGTTTTTCCAACTCCTGCACCGCCAAACATTCCCATTTTACCGCCTCTTACAAATGGTACAAGCAGATCGAAGACCTTAACGCCGGTCTCAAAGACCTCTGTGGCCGGTACCTGCTCGACAAATTCAGGTGCTGGTCTGTGGATAGGCCACTTCTCATCAGATTCAATCGGTCCCATCTGGTCGTAGTCGTGGCCCGTGACGTTCATGATCCTTCCAAGTGTCTTATCTCCAACAGGGATAGATATCGGCTGACCGGTATCAATTACCTTCATCCCCCTCACCAAACCGTCAGTCGTCGTCATTGCAATCGTTCTTACCATGTTCTCGCCTATATGAGAAGCCGCTTCAAGCGTAAGATCGATCTCCTCCAATCCCTTTTCCGGGTCGGCAGCCATCTCTACCTTGAGCGCGTTCAATATAGGGGGAAGTTCACTGTCAAACTCGACGTCAACAACTGCTCCTATGACCTGTGCCACTCTACCTTCATTCATTTTTTCAAACCTCCTCTATTCATAACTTAACTGAATTTTCAAATTTGCTATTGCTTCAAAGCCTCGGCACCGCCAACGATATCCATGAGTTCTGTCGTTATTGCGGCCTGCCTTGCCTTGTTATATTGCAAAGTAAGACTTGATACCATGTCTTTCGTATTCTTGGTAGCATTCTCCATGGCCGTCATTCTGGCGGCTTCCTCAGCCGCCTGTGACTCGAGCATGGCCCTGTATATCTGAATCTCGATGTTCTTTGGAAGAAGCCTGTTAAGGATCTCTCCTTCGGATGGCTCGAAGATATAGTCACCTGTATCCAAAGCACTTTGTTCTTCGTCCTTCTCGAAGGGCTCTATCGGTAACAGCTTCACCCTGGTAACATTCTGGACCATAACGGATTTGAACTCGTTATAAATAAGAACCACTTCATCAACTTCTTCAGCAACATAAGCTTCTATTACATCGTTGGCAACATCCTGAGCGCTTGAGTAAGTGATCTTTCCGGAAAGACCGGTCCATGCCTTCCTTGTCTCAACATTTCTTCTCTTAAAATAATCCCGTGCCTTCCTGCCGATACTTGTAATGCTCAGATCGAAACCCTCGGATCCCAGCTCACCCGTAAGCTTCGCTGCTTCCCTGAGTATATTTGAGTTAAAAGCTCCGCACAGACCTTTGTCACCCGTTAGAACAATAACTCCAACCGTCTTCCTCGATCTCATCGCAAGGAGCGGATGAAGCTCTCTCTCTACTCCGGCCGAAAGTCCCATAAGGACAGACCTCATCTTGTCCGAATAAGGCCTTACCTTCATCATTGCATCCTGTGCCTTTCGCAGTTTGGCGGCGGCAACCATCTTCATGGCCTTAGTGATCTTGCCGGTGTTCTTGACCGCCTGTATTCTCTTCTTAATATCTCTTAAGTTTGGCATCTATTAACCTCTGTTTAACCCTGATATGTTGATTTAAACGCGCTAATAACATCATTGAGCTTTTCTTTCAGCGCCTCATCAAGGGCCTTTTTATCCTCTATCTCGTCAAGGATCTCCTGTTTCTGTGCTTTCATATGAGACAGAAGGCTCTCTTCAAAATCCCTTATCTTTTCAACATCCACATCGTCCGTAAATCCCTGTGTTCCTGCGTAGAGTATAAGGATCTGTTCGGCCATGGTCATTGGAACGAACTGGCCCTGTTTTAACAGCTCGACCATCCTCTTTCCTCTTTCTATCTGTGCCAAAGTCGCTTTGTCCAGATCGGATCCGAACTGTGCAAAAGCAGCCAGCTCCCTGAACTGGGCAAGATCAAGCCTTAGTGTACCGGCGACCTGCTTCATAGCCTTGGTCTGAGCCGCGCCACCGACTCGACTGACCGAAAGACCAACATTAACCGCCGGCCTCACACCAGCGTAGAAAAGATCCGGCTCGAGATATATCTGACCATCGGTGATCGAAATAACGTTCGTAGGAATATAAGCAGACACGTCACCAGCCTGCGTCTCAATAATTGGCAAGGCCGTAAGCGAGCCGCCACCCAACTTATCTGAAAGCTTTGACGCCCTCTCAAGGAGCCTGGAATGGAGGTAGAAAACATCACCCGGGAAAGCTTCACGACCCGGAGGCCTCCTCAGTAGCAGTGATAACTGCCTGTATGCCGTTGCCTGTTTGCTAAGGTCATCATATATGATCAATGCATGCTGACCATTGTCTCTGAAGTACTCACCCATGGCGCATCCAGTATAAGGAGCAAGGTACTGAAGCGGAGCGGGCTCACTGGCTGTCGAAGAAACGATAATGGTATGCTCAAGGGCACCATACTCTTCAAGGATCTTAACAACGCGAACTACATTAGCCCTTTTCTGACCAACGGCAACATAAATACATTTAACTTCCCCGCCCTTTTGATTGATGATAGCATCGATCGCTACCGCCGTTTTACCGGTCTGACGATCACCAATGATAAGTTCCCTCTGACCCCTGCCTATAGGTATCATGGAATCGATCGCTTTTATTCCCGTCTGAAGGGGCTCACCAACCGGCTGACGGTCAACAATGCCGGGAGCGACAACGTCAACGATCTTAGTTTCCGTGGTCTCGATAGGGCCTTTCCCGTCAATTGGCTGACCTATAGCGTTTACAACCCTGCCGAGCATCGCATCACCAACAGGGACCGACATGATCCTGCCAGTCCTCTTTACGATGTCACCTTCCTTGACCAGCTTGTCCTCTCCGAAAAGAACCGCACCTACCGAATCCGACTCAAGGTTCAGGGCCATTCCATAGAGACCGTTCGGGAACTCAAGAAGTTCACTTGCCATACAGTTCTCAAGGCCGTATATCTTAGCGATACCGTCACCGACCGAAAGGATCGTGCCTACTTCACTTACGTCAACCTTTTTCTCGAAATCCGAGATCTGTTTCTTGATTGCCTCACTTATCTCAGCTACATTGATTTCCATAGTTTCACCCCTTTATAAGCTCATCTTTTAAAAGCCGAAGCTGGCCTTTTATGCTTGAATCATACATTGTGCTTCCAACCTTTACTATGAATCCTCCCAGCAGAGAGGGATCATTAACATATTCCACATCAATGTCCTTCGATGTTATTTTCTTCAAGGAATCCTTCAATCTACTCTCTATGTCCGCGGTTATCTCAACCGGACTAAAAACGGTCGCTTTGGCCTTCTGTTTCTTTTCGTTATAAAGAGCCAGCGACAACCGTATGATGTCAGGAAGCATCATAGCCATTCCGTCCACGATTATGTACTGTAAATATTTTTTAATCTGCCCGTTTATATTCAATATATCGGCAATAACGTCAACCGCTTTGGCTTTTTCCTCAGCTGAAAAAAGCGGACTGGTTAATGAAGCATGTACATCCTTGTTCTTGTTCATGACTTCATTGAACAACGTGAGTTGTGAGAGCGCGTCTTCAAAATCATCGATCTCTACTGATTGAAACAGGGTCCGTGCATATTTTTTAGCGTTCTTTGCGTTTTTAGCCATTTTTCCCCTCGATCTTTTTCAATGACTCCTCAAGTATTTTCATCTGGTCGTCATGAGACAACCTGTCCTTTATCTTCTTTTCGGCCAGGTCTATAGCCAGTTTTGCGGCGTCTGCCTTCAGCTCCTCTTTGGCCTGTTTAAGCTCCATCTCGATATTAAGCTTTGCCTGCTCCTTTATCCTCTCACTCATTATCATTCCGTCCTCAACCAATGCATCCCTGTCGGCCTCACCGCTTTTTCTTGCGGACTCCATGATCTTCTTTATCTCGTCGTCCTTAAGCTTTAGTTTGTCCTCGATGTCCTTAAGGGCCTTTTCGGCTGCGGATTTAGCCTCTGATGCATCCTTTATCGATTTCTCGATCAGTTCTGTCCTCTTTTTAAAATATTCTTTCATAGGTTTCCCCATGAACACTACTAGTATTACAACAAGGATCGCAAAGTTAAGAAATCTCCATACCCAGTCCATAATAGAAGTCTCATGTTCACCGCCACTGCTTGAAGCAAGCGCAATACCGGCAGTTATAATTAACATCAAGACGGAGATTATCAGTGTTTTCATATATTTTTTCATGATCAAACCTTTACAAGCTTCTGAGTGATTTCCTCTGAATATCTGTCCACCTCTTCCTTCAGCGCCTCACGCGCCTTCGAGGCCTCTTCCTTCAGTTTCTTACGTGCTTCATCAAGCATGCTAAACGCTTCTTCCTGTGCCTTTCCCATCTGTTCTTTCTGCTTTTCCAATCCCTCACTTTTAATCGAATTATAAAGATCTTTTGCCTCGTCCCGAGCATTGGAAAGCTCCTTTTTAAGTTCCAGGGCAGCCTCGTCTTTTTTCTTTAGAAGCTCGTCAGCTGCCTTGAGAGAACCCTCTGTAGCGTTTTCTCTTTCTTTGAATAAAGCAAGAAGAGGTTTGAAAAGGATCAGATTAAGGAGATAAAGCAGTATCAGAAAATTGGCAAGAAGAACAAAGAACCACTTATTAAATTCAAGCATAAACCCTTCCTATAATTATAATTTTAAAAGTGCTGCAAATCTATCACATAGGTAAATTCTTTGTCAAGAAATCTGCAATAAATATTTTTATAGATTTAAAAGTTTTTTAAATCTCAGCTCATATCCTTAAATTTAAAATGAATTTATTGATATTATTTTTTCTTTTAATGGGATATAATGTAACAAAAACAAGGAGGAATGACGATGACTTTTTGGGACAGCATTAAGAAAGACATAAAGAAGGGAATCGATGAAGGAATTCATGTTATGAAAGAAGGCACTGCCACGGTCCTTGAGAGAGCAGAGGCCCTCGCGGAGGAAGGGAAGAAAAAGATCAAGGTCTTCGAGATAAAGCAAAAGATCCAGGTCCAGCTAACCGAGCTTGGTGGGAAGATCCACGACCTCCTCGAAAAAAATGCTAAGTCCCCAACAACTCATCCCTCAGTAAAAAACATACTAAAGAAGATAGACAATTTAAAAGAACAGCTTAAAAAGATAGAAGTCAAAGCTAAATCTAAAGCCAGGAAAAAAACCGCAAAGAAAAAGACTGCTAAGAAGAAGACGGTCTCTAAGAAAAAAACCGCTAAAAAGACGACAACCGCCAAGAAGAAAACTGCATAAAAAAAATATCTCATAAATTCTTTTACCAACAACATCAAAAAAAGAGGAGAGACGGATAGCCGTCTCTCCTCTTTTAAAGTAGATTATTTAGTATTATCTTACTGATCTTCCCACTTAATAGCTTCGGTCGGGCATGTGTCGATTGCTTCCTGGCAATCGCACTCACTGCACTTTGTGGCATCTGTCACAATTGCTTTGTCATCCTGCATCTCGAAGACATCAGGACATAATGCAACACAAGTCTCGCAGCCCTCACAAAGGTCAAATTCAATAACCGGTACTTTTGCCATTCTAATTCCTCCGTGTTCTTAGTATGTTGCGGCGCATATGCACCCTGTTTAGCTCTCGGTTTTCACAAATACTTCACTATTGACGTATTATAATAAAATGAACGTATCTAGCATAATAATAAGGATATAAAAATGTCAAAGCCTAAGAAGTCCGTTACCATCCCTGTAAAAGGTATGACCTGCGCCGCCTGCGTTGCTTCGGTCGAAAAGGCAATATCGGGAGTTAAAGGCATCGACAATGCAACGGCTAACTTTGCGACAGAAAGGGCAACTATCAATTTTGATGAAACACTTCCAATAGACAATATTATCAGGGCCGTTAAAGACGAGGGTTACGACGTCGTCATATCGAAGGCCGAACTGTCCGTAAAGGGCATGACCTACGCAGCATGCGTGTCGGCCGTAGAAAAGGCGCTTTTGTCATTAGATGGTGTCATATTTGTATCGGTAAACCTTGCTACTGAAAAGGCGACCGTTGAGTACTTATCAACGGTTATCGGTACTGAGGGCCTGAAAAGGATCGTAAAGGATGCGGGCTACGAGGCTGAGCCAGTCTCTGACGAATTTACGGATAGAGAAAAGCTTGCAAGAGAAAGAGAGTTCATTGTCCTGAGGAATCAGCTTACGTTCAGTGCAGTAATGGCAGGGCTTATTCTGGTCGGCAGCATGACAAATGTGCCGTTGCTGTCAAACTGGTTCCTTCTGTTCATTCTTGCTACCCCTGTTCAGTTCTGGGCCGGTCTGAGGTTTTATAAGGCGGCATTTTCAGCACTTAAGCATTTTTCAACAAACATGAACACATTGATCGCGGTAGGAACCTCGGCTGCATATTTATATAGTGCGACAGCTACTTTTTTCCCGGACATGTTCAGAAAAGGAGGGCTTGATCCTCACATATACTTCGACACTTCCGCCGTTATCATTACACTGATCCTCCTTGGAAGGCTCCTGGAGGCACGCGCTAAGGGACGAACCTCTGAAGCGATAAGGAAACTAATTGGCCTTCAGGCAAGGACCGCGCATATTATTCGCGAAGGAAGCGAGCTTGAGGTCAGATTGGAAGAAGTGCTTCAGGGTGACATAGTTATTGTCAGGCCGGGAGAGAGGATACCTGTGGATGGAGAAGTCATAGACGGCAATTCTGCCGTGGATGAATCGATGCTTACCGGTGAAAGCATGCCTGTCGATAAGTCCGGCGGTGATGAGGTTTTTGGCGGTACGGTCAACAAATCCGGCAGCTTCAAATTAAGGGCAACCAAGATAGGTAAGGAATCCACCCTTGCCCAGATAATCAGGCTTGTGGAAGAGGCCCAGGGAAGTAAGGCCCCGATTCAGCGGCTTGCGGACAAAGTTGCTTCGATCTTTGTACCCACGGTAATACTTATTGCGGTATTGACCTTCATTCTATGGTTCTTCCTGGGCCCCGAACCGTCTTTTACTCGCGCAATGATGAACTTTATTGCTGTGTTGATCATAGCCTGTCCATGTGCTCTTGGTCTCGCAACTCCTACCGCCATTATGGTAGGTACGGGGAAAGGGGCTGAGAACGGAATTCTGATACGTGACGCGGAAGCTCTTGAAAACGCCTATAAGATCAATTCTGTATTGCTGGATAAAACCGGCACTATAACTGCCGGCAAGCCTTCCGTTACCGATATCATTATAGATAGTTCATGGAGCGACCTCACTAAAGAGGAAGCCCTGAGAGTAGCTTCGTCCGCCGAGAAGAATTCCGAACACCCTTTGGGTACAGCCATAGTGAACGAGGCACGAGAACAGGGTTTGGCAATAAATGAACCTGATACTTTCACATCGATAACGGGAGGCGGAGTAAGGGCAACGGTCAGGAATATAGATAACGAAGTCCTGATTGGAAACAGTAAACTGATTACCGACTCGGGTATCGATATTAAAGACCAGATCCCTTTACTGGACAAGCTCTCCGAAGAATCAAAAACCTCTGTGCTTATGGCCGTCGGCAGTTCAGTCAGGGCGGTTTTCGGTATAGCCGATACCATTAAAGACAGCTCTGTGGGCGCGGTCGAGAAGTTAAAGCGGGAAGGAATAGAGACTGTGATATTGACGGGTGACAATAAGAATACAGCAGAGAATATTGCCGCGCAGGTTGGTATACAGAGGGTCTTTGCGGAACTCATGCCACGTCATAAAGTTGAAGCTGTTAAAGAACTTAAAGCTGAAGGTAAGATCACCGCGATGGTAGGAGACGGGATAAATGATGCCCCTGCCCTTGCCGAAGCGGATGTCGGGATAGCGATCGGCACAGGCACCGACATTGCCATGGAAGCTTCTGATATAACCCTTATTAAGGGCGATCTTAACAGTGTTGCAGATGCTATACGGCTGTCGAGACTTACGTTGAAAACGATAAAACAGAATCTCTTCTGGGCCTT
>CAJIAG010000290.1_pt1 | contig 12291 bp, 17 predicted proteins | sample 9199131 | NCBI WGS metagenome assembly CAJIAG01 (sample SAMEA7708278, study PRJEB35096) | sediment metagenome | biome: marine neritic benthic zone biome [ENVO:01000025]; feature: sediment [ENVO:00002007]; material: shallow marine sediment [ENVO:03000034] sea grass bed [ENVO_01000059] ... | reverse complement strand
GGTATGACGAACTTTCAGAAGGCCTGATCAAGCGCCTTGAAGAGGACTTCAGCCACTACGGTCTTGGTCTTACACATTTATATATAAGTTCGATCACGCCTCCTCCCGAGGTACAGCAGGCAATAGATGACAAGAGCAGACTGGGCGTATTCGACGATCTTAACAAACTTCTTAAGATGAAGGCCGCCATGGCGGTCGAGAAGGCTGCGGATCAGCAGGGAGAGGCAGGTGCAGGACTCGGCATGGGTATGGGATTTATGATGCCTGCAATGTTTGCAGATTATATGAAAGGACAGGGCGGATCCGGCACCTCTGCACCCGCACCTCCGAAAGATGGTCCAAAATGTCCCGACTGTCAAAACCCCATCTCTGCCGAATCAAAGTTCTGTCCCTCATGCGGACACCAGATAGTGATATTCCAGCAATGCCATGAGTGCGGCAAGAACCTTCCTCCAAATGCGAAGTTCTGCTCTAATTGCGGTGCAAAGATGAACCAGGAACCCAATGTCAGGAAGTGCAAGAAGTGCGGAGAAGAGAACCTTAGAGAATCGGTGTTCTGCAATCAGTGTGGTGAGCGGCTATAGGGGTGGTTCCTTGCAAATAGAACATGAGTGCCCCCAGTGCGGGGGACCTGTAATACTGGAAGAGACTGACAGGTTCCTCTCCTGCGGTTTCTGCCGTGTAAGGCTTTATATACTCTCACGAGATTTTCTCAGATACTACTTTCAGCCAACAAAGCAGTCGATCGAAGAGACGATCCTGGTACCGTACTGGAGGTTCAGGGGAATGTTCTTTTCTGTAAGACCGTTCGATATAAAACAGAAGGTGCTGGATACTAGTTTCCTCTCCGCTGACAACAAATTTCTGCCGGTCTCGATGGGTATGAGGACCCAGGCACTCAAGATGAAGTTCGCATCTTCCAAAATGAAGGCAGATTTTATAAGACCTCAGTTCACATTTCAGGAGGCGATATCGCGCGTCGAGAAGATGACACATTTTATTGACGGACACAACTATACCGGAAAGGTTTATCACCGTGCGTTCGTAGGTGATACGGTGAGTATGATCTATGCTCCGGTGTATATCAATAACCGGGCGATCTATGACGGCATCCTGAACAGACCCATATCAAACCTGACATCTGTTAGGGCGGAAAAGCTGACCGATATCGACGGCAGGAAACAGTGGCGAATACAGTTTTCCCCTGCACTATGCCCGGACTGCGGATGGGACCTGGCGGGAGAAAGGGACAGCGTCGTGCTTTTCTGCAGGAACTGCGATACGGCATGGCATTCCGCAAAAGGAGCATTCAAAAAGATAGGTTTCGGTGTAATTCCATGGAAAGGCAGGGACATAATTTATCTACCGTTCTGGAAGATGACCGTCGATATTGAAGGAGTGGAGCTCAACTCCTATGCCGATCTTGTCAGGATGGCAAACCTGCCGAAGGCTATAAGACATAAGTGGCATGAAAAGAAGCTTCACTTCTGGTCACCGGCATTCAAGGTATACCCGAAGATGTTCGTAAGGCTTGCAAGGCAGGTAACGGTTGTGCAACCGGAAGAAAGGTTAAAAGAAAGCCTGCCGCGCGCGGAACTCTTTCCGGTGACACTGGATACAAGGGAGGCGTTTGAAAGCGCAAAGGTCACCCTTGCGAACGCGATAGTGGCAAAGAGAAAGATATATCCGCTCCTTCCGGACGTAAAGATAAAACCCATAAATGCAATACTTGTCTACATACCTTTCACTCAAAGTGCAAATGATTACATTCATCCGCAATATCGTGTCAGCGTACAGCGCAATACCATCTTAAACCTGAGACGAGCAAGTTCGGCGTAAAACCGGATTGAAGTTTTAATTTAATGGGGTATAATTAAATGAATAAGGTTCAATTTTTAAGGGTTCAAGGATTCAAGGATCTAAGGGGCCAAGTGAAAGGCGAGGAATTTACTAATAATGAATAGCATTAATATATTCAGTAAACTGCAAGATTTGCTTGTCGTAACTGATAAAACACTTGAATTCTCGAACCATGGTCCCCTTGGGTACTGTATAGGATTGTTATGATTGATCATAAAAGCGAACATTCAGCTCCTGAAAAGATAAGGCCAGGAAGATCATGGTACGTAGTTGCTGTGATAACATTCCTAGTCGGGGCGATCGGAGGGATCGCGATCCTCTTTACTTCCATCTTCACATCCCTTTCGAGCGGAACGCAGTTCATCGTGCCGGGTGAGATAGCTATCACTGCAGAGAAGCCGGGCAAATACACTCTCTGGAACGAGGTAAAGACCATCTACAAAGGAAGGATGTATACCGGAAGCGAGGAACTACCGGACGTACTGGAGATCAGGATCACCAACACAATGACAGGAGACACCATCCCGATGACCTCATCTGCAAGTGGAACAGAGACGGTCGGCTCAACCGTCAGGCGCGCAATAGGAAGCATCCACTTCGACAGACCGGGAAGATACAGGATAGCGGTATCGGGAGATTTCAGAAACCGCATCTTTATGATTCGGCGATCACCATGCGCCGACCTGCTCGTTTCTTTTGCCGCTTTCCTCCTGTTAAGCCTTATAGGATGGATCGGTGCACCGCTGCTTGCCATAGTCGTGCTCGTGAAGCGTATCAACGCAAAGAAGAAGATAGAGAAACCTTTATCCACTGCGGGTAGCGAGCCGGCTCAGGCAACAACCGACATGCCCGAAACGTATTCTAACGAAGAGAAAACATGGGCAACGTTCTGTCATCTCGGCGCGTTTTCTGGATATTTTTTCCCCTTTGCCCATATCATCGTTCCGCTCGTTCTGTGGCTCATTAAAAAGGATGAGATGCCGCTGGTTGATGACCAGGGGAAGGAGTCGCTCAATTTCCAGATATCGTTGACGTTATATTACATCCTATCGACAATACTTATAATCGCTTTAATCGGAGTCGTTCTACTCATAGGTTTGAGTATCTTTAATTTAATTGTCGTTATCATTGCGAGCGTTAAGGCAAACAAGGGAGAGAAGTATCGCTATCCCCTCTGCATAAGGTTTATCAGGTAATATCTTGAACACCTACAAGACGACATTTCAAACTCCACCAATGTCGGTTTTAATACTCATCCTTACGATCTTTGTATTAGTGATCCCGGTTATATTCACCTTTATCGGTTTCTATCGCAGCGAACCGATAATTCTTTTCGTTGCCGCGCTCATCTGGTTAATGGTACTCTGGACATGGTTCTGGATGAGACCGTCATACTATATAGTTCACAACACCGGTTTGATGATCGTATGGCCGCTTCGTAAACTCTATGTCCTCGGGAATGATATAAGTTCTGTACGTGTGCTTGATCGGAAAGGGATAAAGAAAGAACTCGGTCTTGCAATGCGCATCGGGGTTGGCGGGCTCTTCGGAGGATTCGGTCTGTTATGGACAAGGCGCCGCGGCATGATGAGATTTTATATAACGCGGCTGGATTACTTTGTCCTTATAGAGCAGAAAAGTGATAAGGATCTCCTCCTCTCCGTTGATTATCCGGAAAAGATGAAAGAAATGTTAACCGTGTAGAGTTATAACTTCCATTCAGCCACAGAGATCGCAGAGAACATAGAGTTAAAACTATTTTATATTTGGCCACGGACTAGCACTGAAGTAAATACAAAGAATAAAACAAGACTCCGTTTACAGATATTTAAGTGATTGGTCTGTGAAAGTCAGTGGCAAAAAAGCAGTCCTTAAATCATATCTTTCTTGCTTCCCCACTTAGTAACTTTACAATTTCATCTCTTGCAACTTGCATCCGGACACGGGTCTCACTGTTGGGTCGTTTCGACTTGTCACTTGCATCTGTCGTTCTCGCGCACTTGACAATTGATCGCACCTTCTCTAAAATCAGATTTAATGGGAAAGCAAACTTCATTGCATTTGCAATGCAATTTTACAAAGAAAGGCCCTTAAAGAAAAGCTGATGTTAGGATCAAACAAGAATGAACGTCGCGCGATCGACAAGGCAAGGAAATTCGGAACGCGAATAGGCGAAGGTTGTACCTTTGAAGGTCGTTTGGACGGGAGCGACCACTTCACTGTGAGCGGCAAAGTCATCGGGGAATGTAACTTGAGTAGCATTCTTCGCATAAAGAAAAGTGGAAACTGGCAGGGGAATATAATTGCCGATGTTGTCATCATAGCGGGAACCGTCGAAGGCAGCGTTGACGCCAAAAGCAAGATAGAATTGAGCCCTACGGGCAGAGTTGTCGGAAATATAAAAGCGCCAGCCATAGCCATCGCCGAAGGAGGGACAATAGACGGCGAGATCAACATGATGAGCTCCGAAAGAGTAACACGGTTTACAGAACGAAGGAGTGAGGAGAGCGAAGACGGGGAAGAATAGAAGCAAGCTATTCACTCTAGAATGCTTTTTTTGCCACTGATCTGCACTGATATCCACGGATTCAGAAAATCAACCACAGAGACACAGAGAGAAACAACTGATTTTAGACAGGTCGAAACGATTCTCATGGTTGACTCGCACCGAGATAAACAGGATAATTCTTTTCTTTTTTCTCTAAATACTAGAATCCTAGAACCCCTGAATTCTCGGATCCTGCTTTTTTTTACCACAGAGGACACAGAGAAAAAAACCAGACAGGATAAACAGGATCTTTTCATCGGAATCCTTTCCGCCCCGACGGATTCGCCTGAGGCGAAGAACCCTTGTATCCTTGAATCCTGCCTTTCTAATTCAATCCTGATTCTTCCTTCTGATCATGAAGATCGAATATCCGTATCCCGTTAACATAATCCTTCGTCTTATACTGAGTAATATTTAGCATTTTATGTATTATGTCATCGATCCTGAAGCTTTGATCTTTGATGATATCCAGTGCTTCCTTTACGTCCCCACCTTTATTAACCTTATCCTCAAGAATGCCCGATAGACCTATAACAACAGACAAAGGCTGTCTCATTTCATGTGCTGCAGCTCCCGCAAGCTCCATTGCTACTCTAAGCCTGTTCTCCTCCATTTCTACGTCTATTACGGAACTGATCTTTCTTGAAAATCTCCAGATCAAGAAAACGATAAAGAAGATAGACACTCCGCCTACTAAGCCGTAGGAAATGACGTCTCTTCTGACCTTCGCAGCGTGAATTTTATCAGATAAAGAACTCGGTATTGTGAAAGTAATGCCAATTGCCTGTTTTCGTCCTCTATTACTTTTCTGAACACTATCTTGAGAGCCGTTATTTAAGAAAAGCGGTTTCATATATCGAAAATATCGGACTCCATTAATCTCGGTGAAAGCATAGATTTCATCGTTGTTATCATGAAACTCGTTAAGGACACTCAATTCCCAGTCGTCCGGGCTGTGATAGTTATTGTCGACACCAAGCCGTGCTATATGAAATCCGTATCCTTCTTTCTCACTGGCTGTTTGCGACAGTCCGCGCAAAACTGTCGCAAAATCAACTTTTCTGTATGAACCTTCCTTCAATGCCGTATTACCATCATCAGCATTATCGACTTTTACAAAGAATCCACCTGATTTTTCCACCCATTCCTTCTCAACCATGATCTGTTTATAAAAGGACCGTGCAGCTTCCAGCAATTCCTCAGTTTGCTCCAACCTGTGTTTCTTTGTTTCCCATAAAACAAGAGATATGATCAATGCAGAAAAAATAATAATAAAGGGAAGAGAATAAATGACCGTAAGTTTCAATGTTTGAGAACTTCCTGAAAAATCATGCCAGAGAAGCTGTCTTATCTTTTTTCTTAGCCTGCTCATACCGTTATCCTTTCAATTTCAGCCCCTTAAGAAAAAAATGGCAGCCGGCACATAGTACCGGCTGCAAAAGTAAAGGGGGAGGATGTTACTGCCAGCACGGTCCGTACCCGAATCCTCGTGCGGTACGGGGTGCTTTCGCATACAGCTTTTCCTGAAGATCGGTGATCTCTTTTTCAAGTTTCGTTACGGTCTTCTCATCAGTCTTTGGATCACGGACCGCTTCCATGTACTCGAACTTCTTCTGATGTAGCTCTTTCCTTACATCGGCCGTCTCGTCAAGGAACTTCTGATCATAACTGCCGGCCCGGCCCATCATGTGGCCGCCATATCCATAACCCATGTGGTTACCATAGCCAGGGCCCATGTGACCACCATAGCCTGATCCGTGTGCGAATGCAATCGCACCGATCGAAAGAACTGTTACTACCGTTAATACTGCCAATGCTTTTTTCATGTCTTTACCTCCAATAATTTGTTTGATGTCTTTAGATTACCCAATACTTGTGAAGCTAGTATGAAAGGATTATGGAAATATTGTGAATTATTTAATAGATAGATCTTATCCTTCCCGTCTTACGATCAAAAAGTATTATATCGACGACCTTACCGTCCCTTGAGACATTAGCCTTCATGAACCTGCCCTTTATCTCGATAATATCAATGTCAAGTCCTTTCTGATGGAAATAATGCTTTATTGCATGCTCAGCCTTTGAATGGTTGTGCATTAACTTATGCGCGCCATATTTACTGATACGGGAACAGTAATCACCATAAGGTGCAGCCGGCTTCCCCGTTTGAAATGCAAACGCACCGGACTGTAATGCCAGCACAAGGAATAATATTATTAATAATGTTATAAGTGGTCTCATATCTTTCACCTGATTAGTATCAAAATAAATATGAAATAAGTGATGTTACATGCTTTCCCGGTTTCATTCTCATTAGGTTCATTTAATTACACATGTCCTGTAAGCCGGATCTTGTATGGAGTTGAACTTGCCTCTCACGATCCCGGCAGCATCTCTCAAAATATTAACAATATCCTCTTTACAGCCAGCGATCCCGAGTGTTTCCCTGAAAAGCTTTGCCGCAAGAGGTCTCAGTTGACTGAAATCATCATGATCGATAACCTGAACATTATTCCGCATCATCTGAATAACCTTTTCGACCGCATCGGCTGCCTCTTTGCCATAGACCTTAGAGGTAAATGTCGCAACATCATCCTTCGTTAGCGGTATATATCCCCTTGAAGGTAATGTTATATAGAGCATCTTCATAATGACATTTGACAACTTCTCGGCAGGCCCATGTCCTGCACAGCCTTTATCTCGTACACATTTACCGGCGGCACCATGTCCGATCCTGATATCCCGTCCAAGCCTTGTAATTGATCCGAAATACTGCGTAACGATTCCCTCATAGAGAGCTTTGAATACGTATGAACGATGCGGAATGATATCTGTATATCTCTCTTTCAACTTTTCCAGATACCCGTCAGACTTGATTACCGCCCCGTACCTGATCGAGCTTGCAAAGGGAGATGCCAGACGGAACTGTTGTTCCGTCATTTCAGGGCCAAGAACCGTAAATTCGATTTTTCCAATGGAAGAGTTTAGTGCATCGACGATCTCTCTCTCGAATATAGCGTCACGCACCCTTTCATAACCTTTGCTTGTGCATACAACGACAACATCAATATCGGATCCTTCTTTTCGAAGATCATATGCAGCGCTTCCGACGATCATTAAGCTGTGGACATCCTCATCAAAGGCATCAAGAAATCCAATCCTGGAGCTAATCCCGGCCTTCTCTTCTTCATCGATCAGATCATGCCTGATCACAACACGTGCATTAGCCTTACGGTCCTGGTCAATGGAGAGATATTTTTTTATTCGCTCGATCAAAGATACAATTAGATATTTGGAGACAAGCCCTCCTGTTACGGATAGGATCAATGGATAGATCAGACCAAAACCCATCCCGGCAAGAATTACAATTCGTTCAAGAACACAAGCCTCGACCGGGCGTTCGGTATAGGTCGAAAGGAGTATCAACGCACCATAACTGCCTATAAACAGCCCCGGCAGTATCCCGACCAGAAAGAAAAACGTAAAACCTGAAACGAATGTTATTTTTGCTGCCCTGTCCATGCTGTTACTTTTCTGTTTCATTCCTCTAATGACTGCTCCTTTCTATGTTCTTGTTTACATGATAGGCGATTGCTTTGAATATTAAGTGAAGACATTATGAAATTATCATGAATATGATCAAGTAAATTTCTTCATAATTTCTTTATTTTTTCTTCATATCACCTTCGATATTTATTGATAGGCTAGAGACAGGAAAAGGAAGCAAAGGAGCAGTAGATGGACATTATCAGACTCAGGAACAGAGCTATCGCAAAGATCATTACACGGTTCCCTTCACTTTCAAAGAAATTTATTGATGCTTATACTCCCTGGGAATCGGAGGGCACTCCATGGACACCTGCTACTCGATTGTTAAAAGATTCCAAAGTTGCGATTGTTACAACGTCGGGCGTGCACCTCAAGGATCAACGGCCCTTTGATATGGAGGATCATGATGGTGATCCGTCATTCAGGGAAATAGATATAAACAGGCCCCTCGATGATTTGATGATCACTCATGATTACTATGATCATTCCGATGCTGATAAGGATATTAATATAGTGTTTCCCGTAGAAAGGCTTACGGAGTTCAGGAGATGGGGGCTTATTGATGGGATCGCAGATAAACATTATAGCTTTATGGGGCACATTGATGGGCATCACATCAAAACACTCATTAATGATAAAGCTCCTGAGGTTGCTAAAAGACTGAAAGAAGATGATGTTGACATTGTTATTCTCACCCCTGGTTGAGGAATATGCAATCAGTCCGTTGGACTGATCCAGAGGGAGATAGAAAAGGTTGGAGTTCCAACTATCGGGATATCCATTGTGAAAGAATTTACCGAGAAGGTTAAACCACCAAGAACGATCTTTCTTAAGTGGCCTTTCGGCCATCCTTTGGGAGAACCTTTTAATGTTCTTCAGCAGCGGGCGGTACTTATTGAGGCGTTCAACGCCCTTTACGCGATAGATACTCCGGGTACCATTATTAATGTTCCTTTCAAGTGGCGAAGGGAATCATATGAGCAATATAAACTGAATAAAGTACTTATCCAGGAAAACAATCAGGAGGTGCTTGAACATGCTGACAAAAGCAGAGGATAGCAAGACATTGACTGCCCGTTTAGTGACAGTGGCAAACAAACTTGTCTCCAACCATTTCTTTGTCATGATAGCGAGCTGTGTTGTCCCGCTTGTGCTCATCTTATCGATAGTCAATTTCGTCGACATTGAAAATACCGGTCTCTTCTGGCTGTTTATTCTGCTCTGCCCGCTCATGCATTTATTCATGATGAGGAAGCATCATTAATTTTTAGTAACAACGATTAAGGAGGCATTATATGAACTGTCATCAATCAAATGAAGATAGACAAAGTCACCTGATCAAAAAACCCTTATTGTGGGGAATTATTGCAGGGACAGCTCTGCTGTCAATATATTTCCTGATTTTAACGTTGGCCAATTCATTTACTCACGCAGTTGAGCAATTTCAGCTCATGTGGTACTGGATAGTGATACTGGTATTCGGATTCGGCATCCAGGCCGGTCTGTATACATACATAAGAGGTGTGCTCAAGCTTAGAAAACAGTCGGGAGTTGCCACAACGACCGTTGCTACAGCAGGTGGGATATCTACAACATCAATGATCGCCTGCTGCGCGCATCACGTAACCGATGTATTGCCGATCCTCGGGGCCTCAGCAGCAGTACTGTTTCTAAGTCAATTTCAAAATCTATTTATGATGATCGGTGTTCTGTCCAATATTATAGGTATAAATTTGATGTTGAAGATCATCCAGAAAAATGAACTGTACGAAAAGAACGAGAGAATACTCCCGGCACTTATGAAACTTGACATGAAGAAAACGCTGTACTTTGTGAGTTCTTTTAGCGTTGTCACATTCCTGATAACCCTATATGTAAATATTTAAAGGAGGCAAACGAAATGAGGTTACAAAAAACAATAATATTTGCAATATCAGTTCTTGTCGGCATTGGTACGATCTTTATTTTCTCAAAGATATTTGATGTCAATGGCAAAACAGGTGTGACCAGTGTGGTCGCTATTGAGAATGCGGAAGCATCAACAAAATCTGCGAAGAGACCTGTTTTTGAAACTCAATCTACGGGAAGCTTGGACGACGGGGACGCGGTAGTTGATCTGAAGCCCAAAGCACCGAAAAACGGCAGACTTCTGGTCAGTCTGCAAGCTAATACCCATTCAGTAGACCTGGGTCAATTTGACCTAACTAAAATAACCACACTTGAATATCAGGGGAAGGTATTCAGACCGGTCAAGGCAAGCAAGATCGGTGGACATCACACACGAAGCAAGATCATCTTTGACGTTGGTGAAGACATTACAAGTTTTAAGATCATAATCAAAGGAATTCCAAATGTTCAGGAGAGAGTATATGAATGGAATGCAGTGTAGATCATTGTTTTCAACTTTCAATGCGATAACGAAATCTTTCGATAAAGAGGTGAAATGAAATGATGCAAGGCGGGAGTTTAGGCGGAATGGGATTTGGCGGCTTTGGCCTCGGGTCCATTTTTATGGTCCTATTCTGGGTCATAATTATTGCCATAGGAATATATCTCGTAAAGAATATGCTTGAAGCAAAAAAAATGGCCTCATTAAAGGACAAGGCGGAAGATATTTTAAAGAAGCGATACGCCAGCGGAGAGATCACGAAGGAAACATATGACGAAATGATGGGAAAAATCAAATGAATGCTTCATTGAATATTGGTGGATATGGAGCGATACGCCATTTAAAGAAGGGCAAATGAATATGAGTATAAGTACGAAAAAAGGTGATTCAGGTTATACCGGCACATTAAGAGGCAAGAGAATTCCTAAATATCACCTCATTACGGAAGCGGTGGGAGCTATCGACGAGTCAAACTCGCTGGTAGGACTGGCACGGGCTTTTACTGAATCAAAGCGAATCAAGCGAATCCTTCTTCAAATACAGAAGCAACTTTTAATTGTCGGGGCTGAGCTCTCAGCTTCCGACGGTGGAAGACCTCCAAAGAAAACAATTTCTGAATCGGATGTAAGATGGCTGGAAAAGCTTACTGAACAACTCGAGGAGGTTTTGGAGTTGCCTCCCGGTTTTGTTGCGTTCGGACAGAAGGGCAGTGCGTCACAGCTCGATGTAGCGCGGACAAGCATCAGAAAGGCTGAGCGAATAGTCGTTAAGATGCACAGTAATAACATGATAGGCAATACAAACCTTCTCAGGTTCCTGAATAGACTTTCCGATCTTATCTTCGTTATAGCCTGTTTTGAAGAAAAAGACATGGGTAAAAAACATATATCAGGAAAAAGACTCTTTGCCGAACGTTTATCCGACCCTGCATTTAGGAACTGGACTATTTTAAGTGGATTAATTGTTGTGTTTCTAACGGCGATCATCATACTTGGCCTGATATTTCACAGGCCGGGTTCGGAGATCTATCCAGGCGGTCTGAAGCAACACGTAGAAGAAATGGGTAGTATGCATAACTCTGTAGACATAACCGGACATCTTAAATAATGGGTCAGGAATGACATTGAATCGTGTCACAATTTAAGCATTGTAAAACGGCATATTCCGTGCTAATTTGATAACCGAGAGGAGGTGAAACTATGAAAATCACGAAAGTGACAAAGAAACGGGCGATCTCATGTAAGTGTCACAACTCCTGCTGATGCTCAATGCCATGAGAAGGAAATATTAATAGTACCCGGAAAGGGTACGAAGGTACAGGTGGTCTATGAAGAAGACAATAATCATAAGTATAGCATTGGTAGTTCTGATGGCCGGATTTAGCTTCGCGCAGATGGGCGGCGGAATGAGCGGTCAACAGGGCGGAATGGGACAAGGCGGTATGATGATGGATCAGCAGCAGATGATGCAGGGCATGACACAGGATATGAACCATATGATGGATATGATGCAGATGATGTCAAACAAAATGGGAAAAGAGATGAGCCAAAAGCAGATGAGTGATATGTCTTCAATGCTGAATGAGTTGTCGACGCACATGAAGGAACTGTCTGATATCATGCACAGGGGAAATGTATCGAAGGAGGAAATGCAGAAGAGAGAGCAAAAAATGAAGAAGCTTAGGGAGCAACTTGAACTATACTAATGCCAGAAGATGAGCTACTTTTCAAGGTTTATAAGGTAGCGTGTAATAAGGTCTTGGAAACTTATAGAGAAAAATGAAAAAAGATCCGGTCTGTAACATGGAAATAAAAGAGGAAGATGCCCTCACGACTGAATGTGAGGGCAAAACGTTCTACTTTTGCTCAGAAGGATGCAGGGACAGGTTTCTGAAGGAAGAGGCCTGTAAAGTTCCACGCGCGTCCTACGACCTGATCATCATCGG
>CAJIAG010000391.1_pt1 | contig 12454 bp, 10 predicted proteins | sample 9199131 | NCBI WGS metagenome assembly CAJIAG01 (sample SAMEA7708278, study PRJEB35096) | sediment metagenome | biome: marine neritic benthic zone biome [ENVO:01000025]; feature: sediment [ENVO:00002007]; material: shallow marine sediment [ENVO:03000034] sea grass bed [ENVO_01000059] ... | reverse complement strand
GTCCTTTATGAAGAACAGGACGTATTTTCTCTCGGCGATGATAACCTTTCCGGATTCAGGAACAGAGAGATAGGCTTCGTATTTCAGTTTCATCACCTGTTGCCGGAATTCTCGGCCCTCGAAAATATTGTAATGCCGGGATTGATCGCCGGTAATAACAGGGATGAGACGATCCGTTCGGCGTCTGACCTGTTGTCGAAGCTCGGCATCTACGAAAGAAGACTTCACAGGCCTGGTGAACTTTCGGGCGGGGAGCAGCAGAGAGTAGCGGTGGCAAGGGCACTGATATTGAACCCCAAAGTGGTTCTTGCCGATGAGCCTACAGGGAACCTCGACACGGCAACGGGCGAGGATCTCTTTAAGATACTAAAAGTGCTTAATAAAGATATGGAGATCACGTTTATTATGGTCACGCATAATGAATCGCTGGCCAACAGATGCAACAGGATACTCCATATGACCGACGGGATCATCTCAGAACAATAATATGAAACAGCACTATTCCGTTTTCATAGGCCTCAGATATCTTATGTCAAGAAAAAAGAGAGCGAGCATCTCTTTTAACACCTTAATATCTACCATGGGTATAGCGCTTGGAGTATTTGCCCTTCTTCTGGTACTATCCGTCATGAGCGGATATACAGAAACGCTTCAGAACAAGATACTCGGAGTGAACGCGCATATAGTGGCTTTGAGTTACGGCGGCCGGATAGCTAATTATGAAGAGGTTGCCGACAAGCTCAAGAACGTAGATGGTGTAAAAGGGGTCTCCCCCTTTCTTATGGGACAGGTAATGATATCTCATGACAAAAAGTCCAGGGGTATCTTTATAAGAGGAGTGGACATTCATCTTGAGCAACAGACTACCGACATTCATGACCATATCATCGAAGGTGATCTCAAAGCCATAGATGTCCGATCGGACCTGCCGGGTATTGTCATAGGCAACGAAATAGCGAACGATCTTAATGCGGGAGTCTCTGATATTGTAAATATAATATCTCCGATCGGCAGCAGACAGACGGTTGGTTTTTCACCGCGTATAAAGCAGTTCAGGGTAACGGCGATCTTCAGATCGGGTATGTACGAATACGATTCTACGCTTGCAATCACTTCTATAAGAGACCTGCAGGATTTCTTTCAAAGCGGTAAAACGGTAAACGTGATCCAGCTGAAATTAGAGGATATTTATGGAACGGCCCCCGTAAAAGTGGCGGTAAAGGACATACTGGGACCGCGATTTTACACTCGCGACTGGATGGAAATGAACAGAAACCTCTTCGCTGCCCTTAAACTTCAGAAATTCGTCTTCTTTATCATATTGACCCTCATAGTGGTTGTCGCCGCATTCAATATAATAAGTTCTCTCGTAATGAACGTCCTTGAGAAGGGGAGAGAGATCGCCATCCTCAAGACAATGGGATCGACAAACAGGGGAATCATGTCTGTATTCATGATCCAGGGATTTCTTGTCGGGTTTGTCGGGACGGTGATCGGTATCCTGTCAGCCTACATAATCGGCTATCTGCTTAATACCTATCACTTCGTTAAACTCCCCGCCGATATATACTACCTTGGCCATTTAACGGCATCGTTCAAGATCTCCGATTTTATAGCGGTAACCGTCAGCGCCATGATCATCTGTTTTCTCGCTACGCTTTATCCTTCTTGGAAAGCATCAAGACTTGATCCTGTCGAGCCATTGAGATATGAGTAAATGAACTGAACCAGGTTTCTTGTTTCTAATACTCTACTCTTTTCAGGACTTCTGATCCCTCTAATACGTTTTATATCATTCGACACACTTTACTACTTCGTTTAATTTCAAGTTAATTAATTATATAATAGACCCCATGAAGGCGTTTATTAAAAAACCGTATCTGCGAAGACTCTATTTCTATTCAGGTGTTGTCGTCAGCGCTCTTTCATTGTGGATCGCTTTCAATCTTGTAGAATGGGATAAACTGAAAAGCGCACTGCGCAGTGCTGAATATATATGGTTATTCCCTTCTTCATTCGTTATCTTATTGGCAGCATTAGCACGTGCCGAACGTTGGCGCTGGCTCATGGGGGGGCGCAGCAATGTTTCATTATCCCGCTCTTTTCGCGCTATCTCGATCGGCTACCTTATAACCAACATTTTCCCGTTTCGGCTTGGCGAACTGGTACGACCTGTAGTTGTATCACGAGGCGGTAAGGTCAAGGCCATGCATTCCTTCTCAACGATAGCTGTCGAGCATTTACTGGACCTGCTCATGATATTTGGGATGCTGATCATAGTTCTACCCGATATTATATTACCTCAAACAGCGGAGCAAGGCGTAGTGCGAGGCGCTGCCCTGTTCATCATTGCTACTGTAGTGTTAATCATAATTGTATGGCAACGAGACTCTGTTGAGCATGCTGTTTCATGGATTATGCGCCGTATACCGGGCATTAACCATGCCATTTGGGAGGGACGGTTTCATTCATTCATGAACGGCCTGGAAGTGATCAGGTCACCCCGGCTGTTCAGCTTTTCGGTATTATGGACAGTCCTTGCATGGCTTCTTTCGGCCATCGGATTTCATTTGGCTCTGTTGGCTTTTGTTCCCGATGCACAGTTCACGGCCTCACTCTTAATAACGGTCACTGTAACACTGGCACGTCTTGCACCCGCAACTCCGGGTTCGATCGGGGTTGTACAGATCGTTATCCAGCAGTCCCTGGTCATATTCGGTATTGCTCCGGGGACAGGTCTGGCCTTCGGAATAGTGTTCCATGCCACGGAATTCATCGTTCTGAATGTTGCCGGGATAATATCCCTTGCCATAGAAGGAATGTCCTGGTCATCTCTTGTATCAACCGTACACGAGACCGAAACGAAAGCGGCTTCCTCTTAGTGCGATAACTTTATTGTACCTTTGATCTTCTTGAAAACATGTTTCGTGAGGAGAACTTATCGCAAGACTGTATTATGGAATGATAGAACTGAGCGCAGCAGATGGACCGTTTACGAAGTCGTCATTTTTTTACAAATAAATATATAATGAGGCCAGAGATATCCTCTATCCACCCTTTTATGTTCCTGCGTTGTTAAGCCATTTGTTTCTATCTGTTGCAGGTAGAACCTGACCGATTCCAGTATGGGAGAATGTCCTTTTGTGTATTTGAGTATCTTAATGGCCATGAACTCCTGAAGAAGACAGATATAATACTTCCATCTTGGACTGCTGACCGTCTCCTTTATAATGATCTTGCCGTCCGGTTTCAGATATTGACGGGCAACGGCAAAGATATCGGGCCATTTTTCAAGGGGAACACTATAGAGCACATCGATCACCGTGATACAGTCAAAGTTTTCCGGTTCCAGACCGTCAATTTGACTGTTTATCAAGAAATTAATCTCTTTTCTTTTTGATGAGTTCGAGGCAATTTCAATTTTATTTCTGTCGTGATCGTATCCAACGCATTTGAGGTCGGGATATTTATCCTTTGCCAGATGCAAAAACAGACCATGACCACAGCCGATATCAAGAACACTGCCGTTGTCAGGCAAATGATCAAGAATAATCTTCCAGGGACATACTATACTGCGCACGATAATGAACAGCTTTGTAAAATAAGATGCCTGTGAATACGATCTTATAATGATCTTTATTTTAGAAAGCATTTCCCGGATTCCGTACTGATCTGGTTCTATATCCCTTTATATCCATAACACTTATAAATATGGAACTGTGCCCTTATCTCATTACTGTATTCATCATATATAATCAGATGTTTTGCCAGCTCTACGGTATCGAAAAGCCTCTTTACCTTGTTACTGATAGGTCGTTTATTCACATATACAGAGTCTCTGCCTTCAACCTCTATCGATCTGTTCCAGAAATCGTACTGGCTCGACCTCCTGCCTTTCGGTATGGCATAAATTTCGGGATTACCATCCACATAGAAAGCAAGCTGCGCATTCAGGTCGTAGCTGCTGTTCGTAGAAATAAAACTACCTTCAGGCATTGTCCTGAATATCTCGGAGACTTCTTTTCCAAGCTCTTTCCATCCATAAAGCCTGTTTGCAGGATCATACTTTGGTGGAATGCTTATGCCGATCGCTTTGCTGATAATCGAAGGATACGATGCGATCATCAAGGCAATGATCCCCAGAACCACCGTAAACATGAAACCACCCTTTATGAGAACTTTTCTTGTTCGCTGTCCGTTTTGATATTTTTCGTGCATGATCATAACCGCCGAAATAGTCCCCGTTATATAACCGGTAACCGACCAGTTTGCCTCAATGCGACCGCCAAAACACAACAAGGCAACGAAAACCAGAACGGGTGCGGACAGGCAAAAGAGAAACAGGTGTTTATCGTCCCTTTTCATGATACCCCTGTAACCGCTTACGGTTATACTGTAAACGACCGCCAGAAACAATAATGGTGTATGAACACCGGCCTGTCCACCCAGATAGTCAAGAAGCGTCTTTATGAAAGCAGGTTTTCTATGCATCAGATGTGCCGCGTGTTTAGCGATGACAAGTTCATGGGTCAGGTTCCATATGATCAAAGGGCTTACAATGATCAACTCAATGAGTACTGCGATATAAAGTTCCTTTGACCTCAGCCATTTTCTGTTGTTTGCGGAAAGAAGTACAAAAAGCCCTACTTCCGCCGAAAAGAACACGAACATGTGATGGGAAAGAAGTCCAAGCCCAAGGCTTGCTCCTATACCATACCACCATGCAGGGTTTCCTTCGCTTATCAGCTTCCATAAAAAGAAAGCGGTAAGCGCCATAAAAAATATCTGGGGTGTGTAATAGGTCATTATTGCCCCATATGCAGAGGCGATAGGGGTTACGTTATATATTAAAACAGTAATAAAAGCGAGCTTTTCGGACTTCGTTATGTCCCTGGCAAGTAAAAAAACTATCAGCGAGGTCATCGCAGCAAATACAGGTGCCCCCACCCTTACCGAAAACTCTGATAACGGTAGAAGTGAAGTAAAAAAAGCGATAATCCAGGCGACCATGGGTCCCATGTCATAGTAACCGTATGAAAGATGGCGGGACCAATCCCAGAAATACGATTCATCCGCTATGAGGTTGTAGTGTGTCGTAGCAATGAACACTATCCTGAACACAAGAAAAGCCGTTATTAATAATATGGAATAGTTCGTATACCTCGAATGTTCTTTCATGATATCTGGTTAAAACTTTTCAGTAGTATCTCTTTATCCTTTATAAGACTCTTAATATTCCCGGAACATAACGCATTCAGCTCTTCTTCCCATCCGTATCCCCACTTGTAATCCCCTGACGAATCATATCCCGGATGCACGATCAGCTCCGTTACACCCTCCTTAAGATTATTTATTATTCCGGTCAGGGCCTTTTCGTTCATAGAACCACTTAGCTCAAAACCTTCAAAATGATCAGTGTAGCTCAAACGGTTGTTCTTCAGTTTATGACTCAATATCTTACTCAATATGTGCATACTCAATCCGAAAACGCTAAAAAAACCGGGTCTGGGCAACCTTACCCATCTTATGTTAAAGTTCCTCGCTATTTCTACAGTGATCTCTCTTATTCCCGGCAGGATATGCAGATGTTGATGGCTGTCTATATGCGATATATCTACTCCGACATCTTTTAACAGACCAACTTGTTCGAACAGTTCATTTCTCAGTCCATTTCTGTCATACCTGTTGGTTATTATCCTCGGTATAACATCTTTAAACTCCTGAAAAAATAAACCCCTCTCATCAACTAAACCGTCAATAGTTCCTGTTAAGGGCTTTTCCCCTCCGACAAGTGACAGGTGGACACCTACGTCAAGCCGTACATCCTTCAATAAAGAGATCCCTTCTTTAAAATACTTTCCGTTAGCTACAACAGAAGTGGACGTGACAATCCCTTTTTCTGATGCACTGATGATCCCTTTCGATATTTCTTCGCTTAATCCAAAATCATCAGCGTTAACAATAAGGAATTTTCCCATTCTTTATTTGACAGGCTGGATCGATTTCAACTCACGGTAGAATGAAGACAGTTCACCAAGGATCTTAAAGATAACGCTCCAGCTCGATAACGTAGATACACCCCTGCTCCTGTGAAAGTAGTTTGTGCCAAACTGTATGATCTTCATCCCAAGCCGATCGGCCTTAATCATCAGCTCTGCGTCTATAAAGCTCCCGTCGGCTTTCAATTCAATATGGTCAAAGACGTTCTTCCGTACAAGTTTAAACGCAAAGTTAACGTCTTTTACCCGAAGTTTGAACAGTGTCATGATCAAGGCATTATAGCACTTTGAATAGATCAGCCTTCGCAGTCCCTCGCCCGTACGGTCAAACCTGAATGCCGAAACTATATCTGCTTCATAGTAGCGCATAAACCTGTAAGCCTTTGTAAGCTCCATCATATCGAATGGCAGATCTATATCAGAGTAAAGTATTACTTCCTTGGTCGCATTAGTGAACCCTGATTTCATGGCACCGCCAAGTCCCTTGTTCACTTCATGGTGGATGACCCTGATACGCCCATCCCTGGCAGCTAACTCATCTGCTACACTCCCTGTACTGTCCGTAGAGGCATCATTAATTATCAATATCTCATAATCAGAGATGTCTCCTGCCTTTACCATCGAATCCACTACTTCCCTGGCGGCCTCCACAGCCCTGCTAACGTACATCTCTTCGTTATATGCCGGAAAGAATATTGTTACACCGTCCATGGCTTTGCTCCAATCAAATCGAGATCATTTTGAAATGATATCATTAGCATATCGAAAATCAGCATTCATTAAATTTGATAAGCAATTGTTATTTAATAAAAAAGTATCGTAACACAATATATATGAATTTTCAAAGAAGAGCATAAGTCTTCGCAAGGCTTTCCATGCAGACAGCGGTGACAATTAGCAACCCTATAAGTTTATAATAGTGTCATGAAAGCCGGATTTTTTCAGTTCGATCCCCTTTTCGGGGATATAGATGCTAATGTCAGGAAAGTAATTGATGCTATTTCTGGTGAAACCTTTGACCTTATCGTGCTTCCCGAACTTTTCAACTCCGGCTATCAGTTTACATCACTTGAAGAGGTTAAGTCTCTTTCTGAGGATGTACCTGATGGTTTTACTACAAATGCAATGAGCGAACTCTCGAAGTCGATGGGAAGTTATATTGTTTTCGGGATTGCTGAACACAACTCTGGCAACTATTTCAACTCGGCAGTGATCACCGGACCCGAAGGATTTATCGGGACCTACAGAAAGATCCATTTATTTTACGAAGAGAATCTGTGGTTTACTCCGGGGGATGCGGGTTTTAAGGTATGGGATACGGCTGTAGGAAAAATAGGAATAATGGTATGTTTTGACTGGTTCTTTCCGGAATCTGCACGAATACTTAGCCTTATGGGAACAGAAGTGATCGCTCACCCTTCTAATCTCGTCCTGCCCTACTGCCCCAACGGCATGCCTACAAGATGCCTCGAGAATTCTGTTTTTGCGGTCACAGCAAACAGAACCGGTACCGTGGACAGGTATGCAGACAAAAAACCGCTCGATTTTATAGGCTCCAGCCAGATAACCGGAACTAAGGGTGAGATCATCTTCCGCGCCCCCGAAAATGGTGACTCACTGTTCATCACCGAGCTTGACCTGGAAAAAGCAAGGACCAAGGATTTTAATCCATACAATAATATCTTTAAGGACAGAAAACCACAGTTTTATTCCTTGCTGACGGGTGCGAATGAGCAGGACTCTTGATACCATAAGAAATATCAAGCTTTACCAGTCAAGATCAGGTTACCGTTTCACCATAGATTCCGTGCTCCTCGCGGATTATGTTAGAAAGTTAAAACCTCACAACATTGTTGATGTCGGGTCCGGAAACGGAATTGTCGGTATCCTCCTCGCAAAAAAATATATATCTTCAAGTGTTGCCCTTATCGAGATACAGAAAGGTCTCCATGATATATCCGTTAGCAATATAGCACTAAACAGGCTTAAGAGTCGCATTAAGCCATATAATATAGACATAGGGGACATTGAAGACCAGTCTGCTTTCAAAGAGCACTCCTTTGATGTCGCCGTCAGCAATCCGCCATTCAGAATCCCACGGTCAGGCAAGATCAGCCCTTATAGTGAAAAGGCGATCGCCCGCCATGAGATAATGATAAATCTCGATAGACTTATTGGGGGAATTGACTATCTTCTAAAACCAAAGGGATCGGCTTACCTGATTTATCACCCGGAGAGGCTGGTAGATCTGTTTGACAAGATGCGAAAAAAAGGGATCGAACCCAAAAGGGCAAGATTTATCCACCCTAACGATAATGCTGAAGCCAAAATGGTATTGGTCGAGGGCGTAAAAGGGGCCAGAACTTCTATAAAGATAGAAAAACCCCTTTTCATATATAATAAAGACAATGAATATCCGGAAGAGGTCAGGAAGATTTTAGAATAACTATCCAGACAGGTAGAAACGACTCTTTATAGAAGACTCGAACCGAGATCAATCAGGATTATTCTTTTTGAGTCTGATATTTATCCTGTACATTCTGTCATAATTTATTTATAAACTAATGATCAAGAACACTTTTTTGATGCTGGACGGCGTAGGTGAGAAGACAGAGAGGCTCCTGTGGAAAAAGGGGATCCTGACCTGGGAGGACTTCATATCTTCAAACAGCCTGCCAAAGTCTCTCATGGTCGACAGGAGTCTGCATGAAGAGCAATTGGTCTATTTTTTGAGTGAGCTTGATCAGTATAATGAAAAACCTTTTGCAGAGTTCATGAGGAAAAGTGACCACTGGAGGATGTACAGATATTTCAAGGATCACTCCTTATGCGTAGATATAGAAACGAACGGGCTCCCCGCAGGGAATGGCGGCGAGACAACGGTGGTAGGAGTTTATGACGGCAGTGAGTTCAGACAGTATGTAAAGGGCGTTAATCTTACGGAAGAAGCTCTTTTTCAGGAATTTTCCTTATGTAAAATGATAATCAGTTTTTATGGAAGCGCTTTTGACCTCCCCTTTCTCAAAAGGCATTTCGATTCATTAAATGACATTACGATCCCTCATTACGACCTTTGTTTTGCAGGCAGGAGAGTGGGGCTCTCCGGAGGTCTGAAGAAGATCGAATTAGACCTTGGACTTAAAAGAGATAACTCTATAAATGACCTGAGCGGTTATGACGCCGTTAAGCTATGGGACAAGTGGGAAAAAGGTGACGAGGATGCTCTTGACACTCTCCTCTATTACAATGAAGCAGACACTGTTAACCTTATGCACATTGCTGACATAATATACGAAAAGCTCTTTAGCAAGAGCGGATTTATCAAATTTCATGCAAAATACTCAAGTCAATGACTTCATAGTTTATCTTACGGTAGAAAAAGGCCTTTCAAAGAACACCCTCTCTGCATACAAACGGGATATGAAAAAATATGGTTCATTCCTTCTGGACAACAAAACAGATATTCTTGACGCGACAAAAGAAGATATTGTCAGGTTCTTGGACATTCTCAAAGAACAGGGCTACAGCGTATCAAGTATAGGCCGTGCTATCTCATCGATAAGAAGCTTTTACCGCTATATCAATTATGAACGCATATCGGATAACGATCCGACAGAAAATATAACATCTCCGAAAAAATGGAAGACAGTCCCCAAGGCATTGAGCCTGAGAGATGTGATTTCACTTCTTGAAGCGAACAGGGAATCACGTTTCGCATTAAGGGACGTTGCCATGCTTGAACTGCTTTATTCGTCCGGCTTAAGAGTTAGCGAGCTCATTTCAATTAAGATGGAAGACATCAATTTCGAAGCCGGATATATAAGAGTTTTCGGCAAGGGCTCAAAAGAGAGACTTGTTCCTATGAATGAGCGGGTGATCGAAAAAATAAAGGATTACAACGAAAACTTGCGTCCAAAATTACTAAAGAAGCCTGATAGTTCCCTTCATCTTTTTCTTTCAAACAGGGGAAAACAGATCACGAGACAGAGGTTCTGGCAGACACTTAAGGAAATTGGCAAGATAAGGGGTATAAAGGTCACACCTCATATGATAAGACACTCGTTTGCCACGCATCTCCTTGAAGGCGGTGCCGACCTCAGGGCGGTGCAAAAGATGCTTGGGCACTCAGACATCTCCACAACTCAGATCTATACAAAGGTCACTTCCGAAAGGCTTAAGGATGCTCACAAGAAGCACCATCCCCGTTCGTAACACGCATCTTCTGACATACACGATGGAACTCATTAACAACTGAAGATCAAAAAATTGATTTTCAAGCAAATAAAATATTATTTTAATTACGTTTTCTGAATTTTATTGTTATATAATGTAAGTAAAATTATTTTATGGAGGGCTCATGATAAAACCTCTTTCAGCCGAAAAATTGTATAAGAGCTGCAAACCCGAGACACTAAAGTTCAATACGACAGAAGAAGTGCCTCCTCTTGACGATACTATCGGTCAGGACAGGGCCTTGCATGCTTTAGATTTCGGTCTCGAACTGACCAGTAAGGGATTCAACATCTATATCCTTGGAGACAGCGGTACGGGGAAACTTACGACTATAAAGCGCATTCTTTCGAAGAAATCCAGGGATGAGCCGGTTCCACCGGACTGGGTATATGTATACAACTTCAAGGATAGTGACAATCCTATATCGATATCGCTTGATGCGGGTGAAGGCATTGAGTTCCAAAAAGATATGGAGAGTCTGATCAACACACTCAAGGCAGAGATACCCAAGGTCTTTGAAACAAAAGAGTATGAAAAACATCGAGTAAAGATCCTTGAAGAGTTCCAGAAAAAGCAAAAAGACCTTTTCTCTGAGCTGGAAAATGAAGCTTCCGAAAAAGGATTCATAATCAGAAAAACCGCAAGCGGACTACTTATTGTTCCAAAGAAGAAATCAGGTGAACCTTTGTCGGAGGAAGAATATGATCAGCTAGACGAGGACACAAGAAAGAAGATCGATAAAATAGGCAATGAACTGCAGGACAGGCTTAACGATACTGTAAGGATCGTTCGTGAAGGTGAAAAGAGTGTCAATGATATACTTGCCAGGATCGAACGTGAAACGGCCCTGGCAGCCATCGGCGACCTGATCGATGATGTTAAGTTCAAGTACAGTAAATACGAGATAATACTTGAGTTTCTTGAAAGTGTTAAAGAAGATGTATTGAACAGCCTTGAAGATTTCAAGCCACAGCAGGAAGCCGCGGCCCCTCTCCCCTTTCTTAAGGCGCCAAAACAGGAAAATGTGTTCATCAAATACCATGTTAACGTACTCGTAAATAATAAATATACCAAAGGAGCTCCCTGCATTTATGAAAGCAATCCTACATACTATAACCTTTTCGGACGGGTTGAACATAAATTTCAATATGGAGTGGCTGTAACTGATTTTTCTATGGTCAAAGCGGGAGCACTTCATAAGGCAAACGGCGGATATCTTATAATAAACGCCCTTGACCTGCTGAGGAATCTGTTTTCATACGATTCCTTAAAACGGGCGGTACGTGACCGTGAGATAAGGATCGAGGACATCTGGGAACAGTACAGGCTTGTTACAACTTCAATGTTAAAACCTCAGTCCATTCCCCTCGACATAAAGGTCATCCTTATAGGACCTCCGAATATATACTATCTTCTCTATAATCTCGATGAGGAATATAAAGAACTATTTAAAGTAAAAGCGGATTTTGACAGCCGCATGAAGAGTAGTGATGAGAACATAGGGAAATATATCTCGTTCATCGCGACAAAAGCTAAGGAGGAAAACCTTCTTCATTTTGACAGAACCAGTCTTTCGCGGATAGTTGAGCACGGATCGAGGCTTTCGGGCCATCAGGATAAGCTTTCATCTAATTTCAGTGAGATATCAGATCTTATCAGAGAATCCCACTACTGGGCGAAAAAGCAAAAGAGCAAAGTGGTGTCCGGCGAACATGTACTAAAGGCACTCGATGAAAAGATATACAGGCATAACAAGATAGAGGAATATCTTCGTGAGATGATGGAAGAAGGGTCTCTGATAATAAGGACCGAAGGAGCAGAGATCGGCCAGGTAAACGGCCTCGCGGTCCTTGATATGGGTGACTATATGTTCGGCAAGCCTTCAAGGATCACTGCCAAGACATATGCCGGAAAGGCCGGGGTATTAAATATTGAAAGAGAGACGAAGATGAGCGGAAAGATACATGAAAAGGCCATACTCATTATAAATCACTATCTTGGCAGCAAATACGCCTTTAAAAAACCGATCTCTCTGACAGCCTCCATAACATTTGAGCAACTCTACAGCATAATAGAAGGTGACAGCGCTACGTGTGCCGAAATGTACGCGTTATTAAGCAGTGTCGCTCAGGTACCGTTGAAACAGTCGTTTGCCGTAACGGGCTCAATGGACCAGAACGGAGAGGTCCAGCCAATAGGCGGCGTGAATGAGAAAATCGAGG
>CAJIAG010000198.1_pt1 | contig 12528 bp, 9 predicted proteins | sample 9199131 | NCBI WGS metagenome assembly CAJIAG01 (sample SAMEA7708278, study PRJEB35096) | sediment metagenome | biome: marine neritic benthic zone biome [ENVO:01000025]; feature: sediment [ENVO:00002007]; material: shallow marine sediment [ENVO:03000034] sea grass bed [ENVO_01000059] ... | reverse complement strand
CTTATGCTGAGTGACGATCCATTAAGCCTTTTCCAGAATATCGAATTAAGCTCACAGGACAAGAAACTTCTTTCTCTTGTTGATGGCCAGAAGTCAATAAAGGAAATACTTGATGCCTCCTGGGTCGGCTCCTTTGATGCCATGAAAATACTCTATGTTCTCTTTTACACTGGTATGCTTGTCAAGAAAGAGAGACCCGCAGAAAAAAGTGAAAGCATAATGGTCGATGACCTGCTTAAAGAACTATCCGAAGACGAGATGGCGTTCGATCAGAGAGTCGACATGTTCTTAAAGAAAGTTGAAACAGCCGATTACTATGAACTGCTCGGAGTTGATCAAAATGCCGATGAAAGCGTGATAAAAAGGAAATATTTCAGGCTTGCAAAGGAGTTCCATCCTGATAAATACTTAAAGACCGAAGATGTTAACCTGAAAGATAAGCTTACCACCATCTTCGATACCCTGACGGACGCGTACAACAATCTTAAAGTCTCGTCCCTTGTAGGTGGCCAGAAAGCTGCAACGCCTTCCAGGCAAAAACTGGATCCCAAAAAAGCGAAGGAAGAGGCACAGAAAGTGTATCAGCAAGGCATAGAAGCAATTAAAAAAGGGCAAATTCCGGACGCTATAGAACACTTAAGGAAGGCCACAAGTCTCGATATACAAAACCCGCAGTTCTGGAACGCCCTTTCCCTTGCCTTCACGAAAACACCTGACGGCATCAGCCAGGCCGAAAAAGCGCTGTTGGAAGCCATAAATCTTGAGCCGGACAACGCTGATTTCCTTGCAAACCTCGGGCTGATATTCATTAAAGCAGGCAATGTCAGACGAGCAAAGACCCAGTTCAACAAAGCGCTGACACTGGACCCGGCAAACAAAAAGGCCAAGAAGGGATTACAGGATCTAGAGAAAAAATAGAGTTGCTTCTTTAAAAACACTTTAAAACTAAACTAATAATTCAACGGATAATTCGCGGCTCTATGCCTTTCTCTTATATCCTCCGCTTTTACCACCCTTTTTTTGAAGTAGCACAATGTCTGTTATTATCATTCCCTTGTCCACCGCCTTGCACATATCATAGAACGTAAGCGCAGCCACAGTAGCAGCAGTAAGTGTTTCCATTTCCACACCGGTTCTTCCCGTGATCTTTGCTTTAGTAAAAATCCTTACCTCGCTCCTTTTCTCATCGGGCTCAAAATCAACTTCAACCGATTCTACATTTAATGGATGGCATAACGGGATAAGCGACGGAGTCCTCTTCGCAGCCATAATACCCGCTATTCGCGCCGCAGAAAAGACATCCCCCTTTGGTATCTTTTTATTCATTATAAGTTTAAGCGTTACCGGTTTCATCTTAATCGTTGCCGTTGCCACCGCCTCCCTTCTTGTCTCTTTCTTTTTGGAAACATCAACCATAATGGCCTTACCCTCTTCATCAATATGGCTGAGCTTTTTCATCTTACACTCCTTTTTTTATAAATCCGCCATGAAGGATGCAATTACTCAAAACAACGCACAGGCAGGATATTGGTTAGACCGATCAAATAAATTTTCTTCAATTCTCCATTACTCCCCTTCCAGCTAATGCTCCCAGTCCTTCTCTATCATCTTTTCGACGTATGCCTTCGCCTTCCCGAGGCCCCTGGTCTTTATCATATCGAGAACCTCTTTGCTCCCGATCTTCTTAAGCAGTTTTGACCTTTTCTCGGTCGCCTCACGAGAAGTCCCCGGCATCTTTTTCTTTATCTTTCCCCTTACGTCCTTTAACCATGTAAGATAACCTGAAAGGTCCTTTGAAAAATAGTTCTCCAGATCCTTTCTCAATGTCCTTGAAACAGCGGGACTCAGACCTGACGATGATATGGCTATTTGAAGAGGCCCCTTGCTCATGACCGAGGGGACGATGAAATTGCAGAGTTCCGGCATATCGACCGCATTTACAAGTCCCTTTGAATCTTCAAAGACCCTTCTGTTCACGTTCTCATCCGACGTAGCCGCTATAACAAGAAATGCCCTTGCGGCATCACCCTTTCTGTATCTTCGTTCACTGTGCTTTATCTTACCGACCTTAATAAGCTTGTCGATTCCTGCTGTAACATCGGGACTTATGACCCTTATCTCGGCACCCGTTCCAAGCAGGGCCATTATTTTGCGTTCAGCGATCGCGCCTCCTCCTACAACGACACACTTCTTGCCTTTGAGGTTGAGGAATGCGGGATAATATTTATCGTTCTTTACATCACTCATCTTCAAACAGTTTTTTCTTTAATTCCTCTACATATTCGCTGTCCGGGTATTTTTCCTTCAGGATCTCGTAGTATTTCTTAGCATTATCCATATCAACCGCATTTCTATAGGATAAAGATAAATGAAAGAGGACATCGTCTATTCCCCTATAGTCAGGATAGTTTTCCAGAATGCCCTGAAATCTTCCTATCGCAGCCTTATATGAGTCTTTTTTAAAGTAAAACCTTCCTACTATGAACTCATACTCTGCTATCACATTCAGACATTTAGCTACATTGATTTCTATTATTTCCTTATACGGGTTTCTCGGGTACAAGGTCTTCAACTTACGAAACTCTTTAAGAGCACTCTTTGCCTGACCAGCTCCTCTTTCAGGCCCCTTGATCTGTGAGAAATACATCATTGCTATCTGATACTGTGCATATGGAGCGTACTGGCTGTCGGGATATTGCTCGATGAATCTTCTATACTCAGCAGCAGCAGACTCAATGTTCTCCTCCTTTTCATACGATTCGGCGATCTTAAGCTGCGCTATTTGAGCGTACTTTCTTGTTGTATCGTTGCCTTTTACTTCATTCAATAACTGTCTTGCCTCATCATATTCATCATCTTCGATCAGTTCGTCGGCCTTCGCAAGAGCAACTTCAGGTTCGTCGGGTTCCTGTCTCACTTCCTCTGATGTGCATGAAACAGATCCAAGCAAAAGCATTGCAAGACAGAAACAAAGAAAATAGCGATAGACAAATACCGATCCAAGGTTCATCGGTGCAGGTACCTGTCTCCGGTTTATATAAAGTTTCGATTTACTCATTAATCCACGCATCATATAGATGTTCCGGTAATATGTCCAATTAGTGTAAATATTAAATCCTTAAGCAACGGAATGTGTCAAGGAAAAAGTAATTCTCCTGATTCTTCGTGCCTTATTGATCCTTTCTTATTAATAATAGCATTTCTTGCCAAATAGACTTATTCAGTGGTATCCTTATATGTGAATTTAGCTATTTTTGGTAAACCCAGCCGATATATAAACAGCGAAATACATTCAGTGTCTCTCTCAGGAAAGAACGGTACTGAAGTTAGTGTTGCCCTAGCATTTCCCGATATTTATGACATAGGCATGTCCCACCTTGGATTGAAGATCCTTTACAAAATAATCAATGATCTTCCTTTCGCCTCTGCCGAGAGAGTTTTCGCTCCCTGGTCCGATATGGAGGCTTATCTCAGGGATAAGGATAAATATCTTTGTTCCCTCGAGACAGGCAGGTCTCTGAGAGAATTTGACATCGTTGGCTTCAGCCTGCAGTATGAATTGTCGTATACAACGGTCCTGAACATGCTTGATCTGGGGGGGATACCAATTAAAAGACACGACCGTGATATGTCATCTCCTCTTATAATCACGGGCGGTCCCTGTTCTGTTAATCCTGTACCCCTTTCTCATTATATTGATGCTTTCCTGGTAGGGGACACGGAGGAAAATATTTCGGAATTTCTGAGTACTTTCAGGGAAACTGAAAAGAGGAGAGATCTTGTGTTGAAGGAACTCTCAAAAATTGAAGGGGTATTTGTTCCTGAATACTCAAAGAGAAAGACCAAAAGGATATTTATTACAGACCTTAATTCTGCACCGTACCCTACTTCGCCTGTCGTACCTTATCGTAAAACGGTTCACGACAGGATAAATATTGAGGTCTCCCGGGGTTGTTCACGTGCATGCCGGTTCTGTCAGGCGGGAACCATTTATAGGCCAGTAAGAGAAAGGTCTTCCGACCATGCACTTTCACTCGCGGAGGAAACGATAAAGAACACCGGATATGACGAGGTCTCATTCACTTCTCTCAGCGCGGGTGATTATTCTCAGCTTATCCCGCTCCTGACCGAATTCAACAGACGTTTTGCACATAAAAGGGTTTCCGTCTCCCTGCCTTCCCTCAGGGTCGGGGCCGTAAATACATCTATACTTAACGAATTAAGATCGGTACGAAAAGGTGGTTTCACGATCGCACCTGAGGCTGCTACCGAGAGGCTCAGGTGCGTCATCAACAAGGATTTCTCAGAAGATGATTATGAATCATCACTCCATGCGCTGTTCGGGGCCGGATGGCAAACGATAAAACTTTATTTCATGATAGGCCTGCCGACAGAAACGTGGAATGACATCGAAGAGATAGTCAAAATGGCCATAAAAGCCCTGAAGATAGCGAGGGACAACACCAAACGTCGCATAAATATCAATGTCGGTATTTCACCTTTCGTGCCCAAACCACATACACCTTTTCAGTGGCTGGGCCAGGAGGAGATTTCACAGTTAAGAGAGAAGAAAATGTTCATCCTCAAGCGCCTCGGAAAGAAATCATTTGCCATCAAATCCCACAACGAACAGATGAGCCTGCTGGAAGCGTCGATTTCCCGTGGTGATCAGAAGATCGGTGAACTGATAGAGACCGCCTGGCGTTGCGGAAGCAGACTTGATGCATGGAGCGAATGTTTTGATTTTTCGGTCTGGGAAGATGCAATGGATAAGACCGGGATCGATGCCACTCAATATGCTTCTACTCATCTGGATACTCACAAGGAGTTGCCATGGGAAACGATCGACACAGGGATAAAGAAGGAATTTCTCCTTAAGGAACTGTCGAACGCCACAGACCTGAAAAAGACTCCCGGATGCTCTGTCTCGTGTCACGTCTGCGGCCTTAAATGTAAAAGCAGGCAATTCCTGAGTGAAGTCTCGCCGATTAAAAGATCCACACCACTTAATAATACTCCAAAAAAGTTCAGTCCCGTTAAGGTCAGGGTCGAATTCTCCAAAACAGGAAAGCTGAGATATCTTTCTCATCTTGAGGTCGTCAGCACTATATTCAGGGCTCTAAGGAGAGCAGAAGTCCCCTTAAGATACTCTGAGGGATTTCGTCCTTCTCCAAAGGTTTCCTTCGGCCCGGCACTTGGAGTAGGTATCGAAGGTGAATCAGAGTTTTTTGATATGGAAGTATTTCCTCCTTTTGATCAGGAAGCCGCCATAAGCACAATGAATCTTCTGCTCCCCGAAGGAATAGCGATAAAAAAGATGACCTTCATCGGGAGATCCCTCCCGTCGTTGAACCAGTTCATCGACTGCTATGAATACGAGATCAGTTTTCATGATAGTGCTCCGGTTAAAAAGTTCACCGAATCCAGGCGTAAGGATTCAGGCACAGATTCCATGATCCTGGATTCTGCTATAATAAACGATACTACGTTGAAAATCAGAGTAAGGGAAGTTCCGAACAGAAAAACAAGGATTTCTGATATTATCGATAGCCTTTGCGGTATTGCCGGAGATAAGGCAAAAATAAGGAGAACCGGCATGTGGGGTATGCGCGACAAACTTGTATCTCCTACGGACCATTTCCTTATATCCGAAAAGAGCGATAATAGCGGGAAGAGCACCAAACAAAAACAGCCGATTTAGTACAGTGATGATATAGAACATGTCAAACGACATACTCATAAGCGTTATTTTTGACGAAATAAGAGTGGGACTGCTGGAAAATGGTCAGCTCGTCGAGTTTTATGTGGAGCGGATAAAGGAGTCCAGCCTTGTCGGGAATATTTACAAGGGCAAAATAGTCAAGATCCTGCCTGGCATGCAATCCGCTTTTATTGATGTCGGCCTTGAAAAGGCCGCTTTCCTCTACGTAGCAGATATCCGGTCAGATGTCGATGACTTCTCTCACATATTTGATGAAGAGGAAGAGAACCAGATCGATACGATCCCTAACAAAACCAAGCCAGACCTCCCCATTGAAGACCTTGTGCAGGAGGGGCAGGAAATACTTGTTCAGGTCGCAAAAGACCCGCTGGGTACAAAGGGCGCAAGGGTAACTTCTTATGTTACGATGCCGGGCAGGTATCTGGTCCTGATGCCGAACCTTGAGCATATAGGCATTTCACGTCGCATTACCGACGAAAATGAACGCGAACGACTGAAAACTATCGTCTCGGGGATCAGACATCCTGGCTTTGGCCTCATAGTAAGGACGGCAAGCGAGGGTGCTACCGAACACGAACTCAAGACAGACCTTGATTTCCTTATGTTACTGTGGGAAAACATTCAGGAGAAGAAGGACAGGATATCCGCGCCTTCGCTCCTGTACAGTGATCTTAACCTGATCTTCAGAAGCGTCAGGGATATCATGAACCATAATATCCAGAGAGTCATCGTTGATTCAAAGGAGGAATACGATAATATCTTCGACTTCGTTTCAACATATTTTCCAAGACTCTCCGACAGGATCCAGTTGTACGATGACGATGAACCGCTCTTTGATGCATACGGCGTTGAACTGGACATTGCCAGGGCTCTTGGGAGAAGGGTATGGTTGAAATCCGGGGGCTATATAGTGATCGATCAGACAGAGGCCATGACGATAGTCGATGTCAACACAGGCAAATTTGTGGGAAAAGAGGACCTCGAAGACACTCTTTTAAAGACAAACCTTGAGGCCGTTAAAGAGATCGCTTATCAGATAAGGCTTAGAAACCTCGGGGGCATTATTATCATCGATTTCATCGATATGGAACTTCCTGACAACAGAGAGAAGGTATTCAACGCCTTCGTCGACGCAATGAAAAAGGACAGGGCAAAAAACACGATCTTTAACATCACGGAACTCGGTCTGATCCAGATGACCAGAAAAAGAGTGCGTGAGAGCCTCGGCAGGACGTTATGCGAGCCGTGCCCCTACTGCGAAGGAAAGGGATTCGTCCTTTCCGTCAAGACGATATGTTTTGAGATATTCAGAAAGATCAAAAGGATGTCGATCCCGAACGGCGCAAAGGTACTGATAACAACACACCCCGACGTTGCTGAGTTCCTTTCTGACGAGGAGCAGTCAGCCCTCGAAAATATGGAAAAGATCACCAGAGCAAGTATAATAGTGAAGGGTGATCCGGGTCGTCACCAGGAAAAATACGATATTAATATCCTTACTTAGGCATGTCCGAGACAAAGCTGCATTACCTTATCAGATACCTACGGTTCCTCAACAACTCTATCATAGCCTATTCGGGAGGTGTTGACAGTACTCTTTTGATCAAGGCGGCGAAGATGGCCGGTATACGTTTCCTGGCCGTTACATCATGCTCCGAAACTGTCCCTGTTCAGGACCTTGAACATTCACGATCGATCACTTCTGATCTGGACATAGATCATCGTACCATAGAAACGAACGAGCTAAGCGACCGAAATTTCACGGACAATCCCCCTGAAAGATGTTTTTTTTGTAAAAACATGCTCTTTGGACATCTGAACGAAATAGCAAAAGCAGAGGGGTATGCGCAGGTTCTCGACGGATCGAATGCAGATGATCTCAGTGATTACAGGCCAGGTCTCAAGGCGGCAAAGAAACACGGGGTTATAAGCCCTTTAATAGAGGTTGGGCTAAAGAAACATGACATCAGAGAGATATCAAGGTATCTCGGTCTCCCAACCTGGAAAAACCCTTCATCCCCCTGTCTTTCGTCCAGATTTCCGTACGGTATGAAGATCACTGTCGATGGTTTGAGGATGGTATCAAAGGCTGAGGATTATCTGCGATCTCTGGGTTTCAGAATAGTTCGTGTAAGGACGTCAGACACCTGCGCATCGGTTGAGGTCGCAAAGGACGAGCTGGATAAATTGAACAACGCAGATATACGTCGCTCAATTGTAATTAAATTGAAGCAGCTAGGATACGAACATGTCCGGTTCGATCCGGAGGGATACAGTAGCGGAAAGCTTAACAGGTCCATAAGGAATTGAACTATGAAGAATTTCATAGGTCGATCAGGGAATGTGTCAGGTGCGGATCATGTAAGATACATTGCCCCACTTATGAATCACACAAAGATGAAACCATGTCGGGGCGCGGACGTATCACGATCCTGAACGGCATTATCTCAGGTGGAATTAAACCATCCAGAGGTGCTTTGTCCAAAGTATTCAGTTGTATACAGTGCGGTGCCTGCGCCCGGAACTGCCCTCCCGGCATCAATATACCCGAGGTTATTTATACAGGCAGGAAATTCCTCAAACGATATGCAGGAAGTGACAGGGCATTAAGAGGCATTACAAAACTTGCGCTCAAGCATCCTGATATATGCTTCGATATTTCACAGATCTCGAGAAAACCGGTCCATAATTATCTGAAAAGAAAAGGTCTTATACCTGATGCATATACCATCCCCGAGACATCTTTAAAGGACTTGCCCCAGGTTATCGGCCCCAACCAGAAGAGAGGAAGGGTAGCGGTTTTCAGAGGTTGCAGTACAAACTATTTTTTCCCTCAGCTCGGCAGATCACTTGTCCGTTTTCTTCTTAATTCCGGATATGAGGTCGTACTACCTAAGGCTGAGGTTTGTTGCGGAGTTCCGTTCAGATCATTGGGCATGGAGAAACAAGCGAAAGACTTCGCAAGAAAGAACTACGAGATCTTCGGCAGGATTCAGGCTGATGCGGTTATTTCATTATGTCCTACATGTACTATGGCACTGAAGCACGAATATCTACATTTAATTAATAAAAGCATCGAAAATGCGACGGATCTGTCAAGCTTCATCGAAAGCCATAACAGATTTACATTCACAAACCGGGTCACAACAAGAGCTTTCTATCATGACCCCTGTCATATGCTATATAGCCTTAATATCAAGGATGAACCACGAGAGGTCCTCGATCGGTGTGGAATAAGCATTGTTGATAACGTCCGTCATGCGTGCTGCGGTTTTGGGGGTATATATAGTATTAAATTCGGTGATGCATCGATGAAGCAGGCTCTGGCAAGGAGGCAGGAAATAGAGAAAGCCGGGGTCGAGACCGTCATTACATCGTGTCCCGGTTGTATGCTTCAGCTAAAAAAGGTTATGGGTTCTGTAGACGTCATCCATATCGTTGAAGTGATCGAAAAGGCAATGGGATAACAGTTTTTGTTATAATTAAGTAAGTTAAACCACAGAGAACACAGAGATCGCTGAGAGAAGCAAGTAATAAAATTATTTAGTTAAATAAAACAATTGATTTGTATAAAAGATAGGATTTTAAAAAGACTTTTCTCTGCGTTCTCCGCGTCCTCCGCGGTAAATAAATGGCAGAGCCGATAACGGAGGTTTTTAATGCCGATCTATGAATATGTCTGTAATAAATGCAGTGATGAATTTGAACTGCTTGTGTTTAATGAAAGTAAAGTCAAATGTCCAAAATGTGATGCTCCGAACGTAACCAAAAAGCTTTCATTATTCGGCATGAGCGGTGTCGAAAAGCCGTTTGCGGGCTCTTCATCGGGCTGTACCAGTTGTAGTAAGACGTCTTGCTCAAGTTGTGAGTAAGCTAAAGTAGGAACGGGTTCTCTCTCATGATCTTTTCTACAATGAAGAGATCTTCCTTTATAACAAATAGTGCCAGTCCTGACGTTTCGATGTTCTCTTCTTCCCGGCCTGGGTCTCTCTTCCATGAGATATACATATGAATTGTCCCTTCTTCATCGATGTCGACCCACCTCATCTTAAAATCGATCTTCCAACCTGAAAGTTCGTCCATCTTCGAAGAGAGTTTATTATATAAGTTTTTTGAACAAAGCCTTCTTAATGCCTCCGAATCGCCTTTGATGAAGGATTCCTTTACTTCCTCTGAGAGATCAAATGCCCTGTTCGCCAGCTCAACTTCAACAGAAGGTGTCTTTTCTTCATCAGACGCACAAGAGAAAAGAAGCAGCGTAACTATTACGGGTAACAAGACCCTTATGAATGTGATCTGTTTCACGTCAACAATAATACCTTAAACAGTTAAATTTTGTAAAAAATGTGCTAATCTATTGCTATGTCTGAGAAGAAAGAACAACTTCCTCTCGATGCCAAACTGCTTAGCCTAGCAATAATTGAGCTCAATATTTCCAGAAGAAACGTAGCTATTTATCCGGACAACCATCCTTCGATCAAGGCATCTATAGAAAAGGCCTTTAAACATCTCCAGGAACTGTTCGAAATGAGAAATCAGATCACACTGGCGATAGCTAAAGATACACTTATCATTGATGAATTTGCCCTTGACAGGAAAAATCCAGTATATACAGAATTTGCGACTTCATTATACAAAATGGGGATAGCCTCACTGACGTTCATTGCCGGCACCACCGAAGAAGATATTAGCAAATTCCATCGTATCATAACTACAGATCCGGATGTAATTAAGGAAAAGGGCGGTATTGAACAGATTATCCAAGATATGGGAATTAACCATATAAGGGTAGGCCTTATTGACTATTCCGCATTCCTTTTCGTCGAGGGCAAAAGAGAAGTATCAAAGGAAAAGATGGACCTTTGGGAAAATTATATCTTCGGATTAAAGGAAGGTACTCTTCTTAAAGAGTCGGATGGCGAAGCGATAAGAGGAATCCCTCCCGAAATTCTTTCAAGCATAGTCAACAAGTCGATGTCTGGAAACGAGGAAGCCAAAACATACGAAAATGTTATAACAACGTATCTCCATAAAAGTTCTGAAGATACGAGACTGAAAAAAGGCGCACTCGGCAATGTTATGACATTCATTGAAGGTCTGAACCCGAACCTCAAGAAACAGTTCCTGTCAGGCACATTCAAGACCCTGTCTGTAGACCCGGCAGAAACCAAGAGGCTGGCAGAAGGAATGTCTTCTGAGAAGTTGATGCAGGTCCTGAAGGAAGTAAACGAAAGAGATGAGATCATTCCCGAAACACTGAGCAATCTACTCGAAAAGTTCTCCAGGGTCAAGATTAAGCCGATTACTATCGATACAAGGCATATATCATCCGGCGAGTCTGTCATTGATGACATACAGCTATCGCCCGAGGCGGTGAAGCTCTTTGAGGAAGAGTCCCGTTTCGTCGGTTACGTGACCGAGTCATACAAGGCAGAGCTTGAGAATATCATGGACGCGGAATTTGATAAAGTTGACGAATCCCTAACAAGCAAGGTAGAGGAGGAATATGAGAAGTCTATCGACCGCTTTCTGGCTGAACTGTTAATAGAGTTTCTTGAGACCAAAATGCTTTCTGATGAGGAGATAAAGAAAAGCGAACAGATGTTCCTCGATTATATCAACCTCTTTTTGCAGACTGGCCAGTTTAATGAGCTGACATTGATTCATGATAAAATGGTCGATTTTCGTGAGCACACAATATATGATGAACTTTCCACAACAATAATCGATTTTATGAGATCCGATGAATTCGTTACAGATCTTATGGCGTCATACAGATTCTGGGGACGGAAAAACAGGGAAGAGGTCATCGAGTTCAGTAAAAGGCTAAAGGAAATACTTATAACCCCTTTGCTGGATGCCGTTGTAGAGGAACAGAACACTTTCTTGAGGAGTTTCTATCTTTCGATTATGTCAGAGTTCGGAGAATTTGTTGTTCCATACGCAAAAAAGAAGTTAAGCGATAATAGGTGGTACGTGAAAAGAAATATGCTTCATCTTATCAGAGAAAGCGGCAATAAAACGGTACTGAAGATCATCAAGCCTTATTGCGAGCACAAAGATATACGCTTGGCAATAGAAGCAATGAAGGCATTTCTCTACTTCGATTCGCCGGACGGGAACAGGTTCATTAAGCAACATCTTCAGTCAAATAAGATAGAGATAAGAGACCAGTTAGTTAACATGATAGGTACATTTAAAGTAGTACGCCTGGTACCTGATCTGATCAAACTCCTTATAAAGAAAGATGCTCTTGGCGGAGACTTTCACCTTAAGATACCGATCGTAAAAGCCCTTGGAGAGATCGGTGATAAAAGGACCTTGAGTTATCTGCTTGATATTTGCAAATCGAAGAGCATGCTGTACAAGGGCAGTCTTGATAAGCTTAAAGTAGCTATCTATAAATCACTTGTTAAATATCCGATATCTGATATAAAACCGCTTGTGGAAGAGGGATTAAGATCAAAAAACGAAGAGATCATTCAAACCTGCAGTATACTGTTAGACAGGATTAAACAAAATGGCTGATAAGAAAAAACTGGCATTAATCACTTATTTTGCAACAGCAATATCGAACTGCTCCCTTTATTCACCTGAGCACTCCATAGTGCGCAACCTTGCCGAAAAAGCCGTGGGAATTATTCATGAACTGATGGGTGAGAACGATTCAACGGAGATCATGATAATCGAAAAAGAACTGGTATTTGATAAAGAACCGTTCAAGGATAGATCACTCCATCTCATGAATTTCATTAAAAAGGTCCGAAGAAAAGGTTTGGATAAGATCATCTTCAAAAAGGGCGTTG
>CAJIAG010000482.1_pt1 | contig 12758 bp, 12 predicted proteins | sample 9199131 | NCBI WGS metagenome assembly CAJIAG01 (sample SAMEA7708278, study PRJEB35096) | sediment metagenome | biome: marine neritic benthic zone biome [ENVO:01000025]; feature: sediment [ENVO:00002007]; material: shallow marine sediment [ENVO:03000034] sea grass bed [ENVO_01000059] ... | reverse complement strand
CTTCGGGATCACGGATATATATATGATGCATTTCAGATATATAAAGACCTGTATATCCAGGCAGATGAGTTTTCGGAAGAGGCGGCTCTCGAGTTCGATACGGACGTTTTAAAGTATGAGGAAATGCTGAAGCGGGGAAATTCACTCCTGAAAAAATGGGACTTTATAAAAGCAGAGATCGAGTTTAAGAAAGCGCTCGAACTCGCTCCTGATTCTCAAATTGAAGAACTAAAAGAAAAGATAGCATATTGCACATTCAGGCAAAAGAATTACGAGAAAGCTGCACACCTGTACGGCAAGCTGAACGACCGGTATATGGAGGCGGTGTCACACCTCAGGAACGGCAGACGTGAAGCGTTCCTTGGAACGATCGATAAGCTTATTACCATGAAAGACCCGAGGAGGGGCGTACTTATCATCGCCCTTGCCAACGAGAAGAGACGCTCTGGGGCCTACTATGGGGCAATAACGACGCTGAACGATGCCTTCGAGAGTTCCCCTTTTAAAGAGGACATACTCTGGCAGATCGGCTGGACACAGTACCATATGGGCAACTACCTGGAATCCGAAAGGGTGTTCGGTGAACTTCATGAAACATACGATGCGAACAGATATGTTTACTGGATGCTAAGAAGCAGGGAGAGGATGTCTCAACAGGTTCTGGACGACTTCAGAAAACTCTGTGAAGAGAACGACTACTACGGATTTCTCTCCTGTATGAAGACAGGAATGAACATCAGGAAAGTAAGCACACCGGTCGATGAGGTTAATGTCGACTCCCCTCTCCTGAAGCGCTTCGGCATACTAAAAAAACTTGGCTTCAAAGAGGAGGCGCTCTTTGAACTGAACAGGCTCATCACGTCCCTCAGAAAGCCGAGCGAGATCATCCTCTATAGTAAAAAACTGAAGGAGATAGGCGAATATAAGAAAGCGATATCGGTTGCAACTATGGTCCCGTATAGTGACAAGGTGCATGATCTTGTATACCCGATAGCATACTGGGACGTTATTCAGGACGCTTCCCGGAGGTTTTCGATCGATCCTGTTTACATACTCTCTATTGCCAGGGAAGAAAGCAGACTTGACCCGGAGGCCCGCTCGGTCGCAGGAGCGCTGGGGCTTATGCAATTGATGCCGTCAACGGCAGACAGGATCTGCAGGAAGATAAAATGTTCTATGCCGGATGAAGACGCGTTCTTCGACATAGAAACAAACATAACATTGGGATCTTTTTACCTTAAGACATTACTTGACCGGTTCAGGTCCATACCTGTTGCCACCGCCGCCTATAATGCGGGTGAAAATGCTGTTAAACGATGGGTGGATGTCTACAAGGATAGAGAACCGGATGAGTTCATAGAAGACATACCGTATCCCGAAACGAGGCGATATGTAAAGAAAGTTCTCACAACGTTCTTTCAGTATTCACGCTCCACTGAACAAACCGAAAACGGCAACTCACTGCAAAGGAACATCTCTTTTTCGTCGAATCCTCCTCGATTGTTATTTCCCTGATTCGTACATTTTAGATCTATATACGATCGCGCAAAAATAATGATCCATCCTCCATAGTTCTCTCTTTTTTCCTGCACTGTTTCCCTTCATATAAGAGAATTTATTTTCGATAATTTCGGTAGACATACAATAATATCATCTGGTATTCTTTAATCATGGAACATCGTGATCTCTTTGATGTCCACTCTTCTGAGAATTCTCAAAAGGAGGTTATACCTGTGGAAAAGATCAAAAACCTTGAAGAAAAAATATCATCTGCTATAGAAAAAGTAAAATCCCTCAAGGATGAGAACGGCCAGTTGACCGAACGCCTCAAAGAGCTCGAAGGTATCCTCAGCCAGAGGGAGGCTGAGATTTCAAGTCTCTCTTCCGAGAAGGACTCAATACGAGGTCAGGTTGAAGAACTTCTGGGCGAACTGGATTCTCTGGAGATATAAAATATGGGAAGCATAGAAGTAATAATTCTGGGTCAGAGATACACGATTAAGGGTGATGCTGACGAAGACTACATCAAAAAGCTCGCCGATTATGTTGATACCAAGATGAAAGAAGTGATAGAAGCTGCGCCGAACACATCTCCGCTCAAAGCATCGATCCTCACTGCATTGAACATCGCTGACGAACTCCATAAAGTTGATAAAACGGAAACGGACCTCAAGACCCTTGAAGAAAAGGCGAACGCCCTTACCGGTCTTTTTGATTAAGATCTCGACTGCAACTCTTTATAAAGCCTGGCGTTATCTATTGCCGTTCCGCATACCTCTGCAAGGGAGGTCGTAAATCGCATCTCCTCATCAGTAAATCGTCTCGGCTTATCAGTAAGCAGCCTCATTATGCCTATCAGATTGCCACGGGCGATGATAGGTAATGTGAGCATACTCTTAATACCCTCACGTTCGGCCTCTTTACGATAATGGATCCTGCTATCAGCGGTAACATCATGTATCGCAACCGGCTTAAGCTGAAGCGCCTCCTTGACGTTCTCTTCCGAATCAACGGGGCCTCTGCTCAAATATTCCTCTGAAAGGCCATACGCCGCGACAAGCCTGAGCTTCTTTCCGGTATCGTCAAGAAGTCGTATCGTTGCGGCCTTTAATCCCATAACATCAGGAAGCTTTCTTACGATAAGATCGAGCACCTCATCCAGATTCAGTGTGGAACTTACCGCTTTCGTTACCTCTTCAAAGACTCTGAGATACTCCTTTTCCCTTGAGACGGTCCTTTCAAATAATCGTGCGTTATTGATAGCTATTGCCGCCTGCTCCGCAATAGCGGTAACAAACTTCAGGTCTTCCCCTGTATATTTCACCGGTTCGACGGTATACATCCTCAGTACGCCGATCACCTCATCATGGATGCGTAAAGGAACCGAGAGGATACTGCGGATCCCCTCGCTTGATGCTTCTTTCCTGTATGATGCGTTTGGGTCCGATTGTATGTCGTACACCGATACCGCCTTGCCCGCAAGGGCGTCTTCGATACTCGCGTCCGAACCGACCGGCCCTTTGTTCACATATGCTTCACTCAGTCCGTGATACGCAGCCACCTCGAGCTTGTTCGTGGCCCTGTTCAGAAGCCTCACCATGCTTGCCTTAACGTTCATTACGCTCACCACGTTAGTAACGATAAGGTTCAGCACCTCTTCGAGTGACAGGCTCGGACTGATCGCCTTGCAGATATTCTGATAACTCTCAAGATATACCCGCTTTTCGAATATCTTCTCGGCGCAGTCAGGACACATACTGTGCGTAAAGACGCCGAACCCGATATCGGTGAGATACTGATCGATGCTTTCCCACAGTGTATCTTCCAGTCGTATCTTTTTACACCACGAACATATCGGTATGAGATCTTCTTTTTCTGACATGCCTTATTATCACCCCTTACTTTTTTCTACACGCTATCGGCGACAGCCGCTGAAGGTAACGAATATTATATACCAATGCGTGGGCCTGTACACATCGGCGATAACGCCATAAAAAAACATTATATAAATGATCCTTTTATATATTTCCCCTCTCCGATTCTGCTTCTGACACGTGAGCCCGATATATTGTTTAATATTAACAGGTTAACCTCATAATTTGCTTTCCGGTCTCAAACAGGTTAGAATTAAAACAGAGAGGCGCCTGTAATATGAACCCCCAAAAGATCAGCGGAGGGAAGTTATGGACAAGGTAATAATTGTCGCCGATTTAGGTCATTTCAAGGCATTCAAGGTCACCAAAGAGATGATGGAAAGCTCCAAGATAGAAATGATCAAACACTTTGACATTCTTGAAATGCACGGAAAGATGTCCGAGAAACTGAGTGACAGCGCGGGCACGTTTGGACTTGGAGGAGGTAAACAGGGGATACGGGGATATGGAGAATGTCATAACATGGAAACCGAAAACTGCAAACGTGTGATCAAGAAGCTGGCAGATAATATCAACAAACTCATTAAGAAAGAGGACTGCAAGCAGTGGCATCTTGCCGCAGGCAGGAGGATCAACGGCAAGATCATGGATAACCTTGACAGTTCGGTCAAGGCCAGACTGTCCAAGAACATATCATCGGACCTTACAAAGGCCAAAAAAGCGGATATCCTTGCCCGCTTTGAAGGTGCTTGACAGTACAGTTATCAACATAATAAGCACCTGATCTTTTACAAACATCTGATAAATGCATATCGAACGTTACTCTTTTGGCAGTATCACAATCGAGGGGATAACCTATACAAAGGATGTGATCATTTTCCCTGACAGGGTATTCTCTCCGTGGTGGAGAAAGGATGGACACCTGCTCCATAAAGAAGACCTTGATGAGGTCCTTAATGAAACCCCGGAGGTCCTTGTCATCGGTCAGGGTAATATGGGAGCAATGTCGGTCCCCATAAAACTTATCGATGAATTGAGAGCACAAGGGATTGAGGTCATAACGGCAAGAACCGGCAAAGCGGTGGACACCTATAACGAATTGAAGGGGAAACGTGTTATAGCCGCCCTGCATCTTACCTGCTGAAGATATTTTACCGCAGAGAGCGCAGAGGACTCAGAGTTAAGGACTGTAATACTTGAATTGCCACTGAACTTCACAGACTAAATATTCTTTGAACAGTACTTCAATCTTTTAACCACAAAGTTACAGCTTATTATTTGATTTTTTGTCTATGACTTGTCTGTGTAAGTCTGTGGCTAATTATTATTTTTTCTTAATTTTTTTAATAATCTTCGTAAATCAGCGGTTAGTAGTTTTTTTCTGTGGTTTTTCTGTGTAAGTCTGTGGTTACTTTTTCTACAGGATCATCGAGGCGACCTTGGCGAAGTCGACAAACCTGGCAGGCAGGATACCCATAGCAAGTACCATCACAACCGTAATGATGAGCGTAAGTCCGAGTGCAGGTGACAACGACAACGCGGGTGTTTCCTGCGGTTCCTTCATGTACATAAGCATAACAACCCTGAGGTAAAAATAAGCGGATATAGCGCTGAACACTATGGCTACAACGGCAAGCCATGCGTATCCCTCGTTGATTATGGCCATGAACAGATAGAACTTGCCCATGAACCCTCCTGTCGGCGGGATACCGGTCAGCGAGAACATGAAGACCAGCATCAGTGCAGATGCCAGTGGATGTGTCTTGGCAAGGCCTTCATAATCACTCAGTTTGTCCCCTTCAAATCCGTCCGATCTCAACATTATAACGATCGTAAAGGCCCCGATATTCATAAAGGCATATATAAGCAGATAGTTCATCATCGCCGCCATGCCCTGCTGCGTTCCGGCAATGATACCGAGCAACGCGTATCCCGCATGCGCGATCGACGAATATGCAAGCATTCTCTTTATATTGGTCTGGGACAGCGCAACGATATTACCAACGGCCATAGTGAGTATCGCTACAGGTATCAATATAGCCGTCCACTCTATTTTCGCCGATGACAGGGCAATAAGAAATACCCTTCCAATAGCAGCAAACCCTGCGGCCTTGGGCCCGACTGACATGAATGCCGTAACGGATGTCGGTGCTCCTTCGTAAACATCAGGTGCCCACATGTGGAACGGTGCGGCCGCTATCTTGTACCCGAACGCTACCACGAACATCACGATCGACAACAAAAGAACGGGAGATGATTTTACTTCATCGCTCGCCAAGAGGATTGCCAGTTTATTGATATCGGTCGTACCCGTTAATCCATATACCATCGATATACCATAGAGCAGGATAGCGGACGAAAAAGCTCCCAGCAAAAAGTACTTTACTGCGGATTCATTCGACTTGATATTATGTCTCAGGAAACCGGCCAGTATATAGGTGCTCAGCGCCATCAGCTCCAGGCCCAGATACAGTACTATCAGGTCACCCGCAGACGCCATGATCATCATGCCGGCCGTCGAAAGCATAAGGATCCCGAAATACTCACCTTTGAGTCCCTGCTCTATCTTCAGATACTTGAGCGAGATCAGAACACAAAGGAAGAAGTTGATGATAAAAATGATCTTGAAAAATGCGCTGTAGGCGTCAGAAATGAACAGTCCGTTAAATGTAATGCCGAATGAACCCTTCATATAATACATGGCCACGGCAATACTCACTATCGAGAGAAAGCCTATGGTCTCTTTTCTCTTGATGAAAAGCTCAAGTAAAAGTATCACGAGAGCCGCAGTCACAAGGACCATTTCGGGCATTATCGGATTCAGATCTGGATACTGCATATATCCTCCATCATTTATTTACGTTCTAAAATCATTCCTTACAAATAACCACTGAGACACAGAGGCACAGAGTCCTCTAAAAGCAAAATCTCTAATCAAAAAAAACTCTTTTAGACAGGATTTACAAAAAACTTTTTATTTCATTTTTCATCCTGCCCATCTCGAAACGAGTCTCACCGTTGAGTCGCTCCGACCTGTCTAAAAAAAGTCTTTCTCCATAACCTCCATTCTCATTTTTTACTTAACAATATTTATAACTGCCTGAGCAAGGTTAATATCAGCCGATGCACCATAATTCACCTTTTCAAGTAAATGACCGACGCTTACATGCATAAAGCTTAGAAAACTGTTCGGGTACACACCTATCCAGAACACAAGTATTAAAAGAGGGAGAAGTGTCATGATTTCTCTGCCGTCCATATCGCTCAGTCCGGCTACTTTTTCGTTAACGTTCATGAAAAAGATGTTCTGGTAGAGCCACAGCATATAAGCAGCTCCGATTATAATGCCGGTTGCTGCCAGGATACCGACGATCTTGCTGGCCTTGAACCCCCCGAGAATGATCAGGAACTCTCCCACAAAGCCGTTCGTTGCAGGGAGACCGATCGCGGCGAGAGTAAACACCATGAAGAACCCGGCATATACAGGAAGCGGCGTAGCGAGACCACCGTAGTCGGCTATCTCCCTGGAATGTGTCCTTTCATAAACGACTCCAACACAGAGGAAGAGCGCACCGGTTACGATACCGTGATTTATCATCTGGAGGATCCCTCCCTCTACTCCCTGCGCGTTCAACGCAAAAATTCCTAATGTAACGAATCCCATGTGGCTTACAGAGCTGTATGCGATCAGTCTCTTCAGGTCGGTCTGTGCCAGGCAGATCAATCCACCATAGATGATCGCTACTACCGACAGTCCGAGCATAATCGGTGTCATCGCCTTCGCCGCATCAGGAAAGAACGGGATCGAGAACCTGAGAAAACCGTACGCTCCCATCTTGATCAGAATAGCGGCAAGTATGACACTGCCGGCCGTCGGGGCCTCTGTATGTGCATCCGGCAACCACGTATGAACGGGGAACATAGGCACCTTCACCGCGAAAGCCGCAAAGAAGGCCCAGAAAAGCATTAATTGCAATTTGAAGGGATATGATTGGTTCATCAGTTCGAGAATGTTGAACGTATGTGCCTGCCTGTATAAGACGATGATCCCGACAAGCATCAGCAGGCTTCCGACAAGCGTGAATAGAAAGAACTTTATGGCGGCGTAGACCCTTCGTGGACCTCCCCATACACCGATCAGGAGATACATCGGAATAAGCATCGCCTCCCAGAAGATATAAAAGAGAAAGAAGTCGAGTGAACAGAACACGCCGATCATCGAACCTTCTATAAATAGTAACGCTACATAGAACTCTTTAACCTTGTCCTTTATGGCCCTCCATGAAATGGTAACGCAGAGAATAGTAATGAGAGTAGAGAGAAGAACAAAGAGCACACTGATACCGTCGACGCCTACGAAGTAATGAATATTCCACGAGGGGATCCAGGTGTACTTTTCCTGGAACTGCATCAGGTGTGTCATCTTATCAAAGTTCGAGAACAGGGGTAGAGATAGTATGAACGTAAAAATACTGATAAGAAGGGCTCCCCACTTTATCAGGGACTCACTGCTCCTTTTCGCCAGCATCAAGAGAATGCCACCGATGATCGGTACAAATATGATCGTGCTCAGTATCGGATAACCGGTTTCCATATTACAGCTCCTTAGCCCTTTCTCTTAACCCCACAGTTTAATAAGCATTAATGTAAATGCCAGAAATAATCCGGCCGCCATGATCGACGCATAGTGGTGCGTAACACCCGACTGTACTTTCCTTATCTGACCGGATGTCCAGCCGATAAGCTTCGGAACACCGTTGACGATCCCTTCTATGATCTTCGAGTCGGTGAATCCCACCATGAAGTTCCTGGCTATGCCTTTTGCTGTATTTACGACAATGATGTCGTAAAGCTCGTCGACATAGTATTTGTTCCATAGTACCTTATATAAGAAAGGATATTTTTCGGCTAATCTTACAGGTATCTCTGTATTCTTCAGATAAAACAGTCGCGCTATCATAAAACCGGTCACGGCAATGACAACCGAAAAGCCCATTACCATCCATTCAACCGAATGAGACGCATGTACCTCCGGATGTCCCAGAACCGATTCCACAAAATGGGCAAACCAGTTCGAGTGCTCACCGCCAAGTAAAGCAGGGATGCCGATCCAGCCCGAGGCAACCGCACCGACGCACAGTAAAATTAGCGGTACGGTCATCGACTTGGGTGACTCATGCAGATGGTGCTTCTGTTCTTCCGTTCCCCTGAACTCTCCGTGGAATGTCAGATAGATCAGCCTGAACGAATAGAAGGCCGTCAATATCGCAGCGCCGGCACCCAGGACCCATACGAATTTACCAACCGTCCCGCCGTTAAATGCCAGCCAGAGGATCTCATCCTTACTGAAGAAACCGGCCAGAGGTGGAAAGCCCGCGATACTGAACGAAGCGATCAGCATCGTTATGTAGGTGACCGGCATATATTTCTTAAGGCCTCCCATCTTCTGCATATCAAGCTCACCCGACATTGCATGCATGACACTCCCGGCGCACAGGAAGAGGAGTGCCTTGAAGAAGGCATGTGTATAGAGATGGAAAATACCGGCACCATATGCTCCGACACCGCAGGCCATCATCATATAACCGAGCTGGCTTACGGTAGAGTAGGCAACGACCCTCTTGATATCGTTCTGGACGAGAGCGATCGTTGCCGCAAAGATCGCCGTAACGCCACCCGTTACCGCGACCACATTCATTGCTATCGGAGAGAGATTAAAGACAGGATTAAGCCGTGCAACCATAAAGACGCCGGCCGTGACCATCGTCGCTGCATGGATAAGGGCGCTGACAGGTGTCGGGCCCTCCATGGCATCAGGCAGCCAGACATGAAGCGGGATCTGAGCAGACTTCCCGACGGCTCCGCAGAAAAGCAGCAGGGCAATAACGGTTACGATATTAAACTCTGCTCCAAATACCGTTATCGTCTGAGTTGCTATAGAATCTATATTTGCAAATATATCTGAATACCCGAGTGTTCCCAGCGCAAGGAATATCCAGATCACACCGAGTCCGAAACCGAAATCACCGAACCTGTTCACGACAAAGGCCTTTTTACCGGCATCGGCCGCGCTCTTCTTCTCATAGTAGAAACCGATAAGGAAATAGGAACAGAGACCGACCGCTTCCCATCCGAAATAGAGCTGGAGCAGGTTGTTGGACATGATCAGCATCAGCATCGAGAAGGTAAAGAGACTGAGGAAAGCAAAGAAGCGGTAGTATCCTTCTTCGCCATGCATATATCCGATAGAATAGACGTGAACAAGAAAACTGACCGTCGTGACAACGACGAGCATCACCGCTGTCAGTTCATCAATAAGAAATCCTACCGATGCTTTAAAATTGGTCCCCGAAATGATCCATGAATAGAGATCGGCATCTACGGTATTCCCTTGAATGACGCTGAAGACCGTTGTATAGGCTACGATCATAGAACCGAACACCGCAAGCGTCGATACCCAGTGTGAAGCGGTCTTCAGTATCGTTCTGCCGAAGAGAATATTAATAATAAAGGCCGCAAGCGGTAAGAATGGTATTAAAAGATAACTTTCCATAATCCTTCCCGATCAAGTTTTAAATTTAAAGAGAAAAATTCAAAATTAATGATAACTATTTTTTTAAATTTTTCATTTTGCATTTTTAACTTTTTTATCCCTTCATCTCGTTCATCTCGTCCACATGAACAGTAGCTTTGTTCCTGAACAGCGCGACGATGATGGCAAGTCCGATTGCCGCTTCTGCGGCAGCGACCGCAATGATCATAAATACCAGTATCTGACCCCGCAGGTCCTGCAAATAATGGCTGAATGCAACAAGACTTATATTCACACCGTTCAGCATTAACTCGATAGACAGGAACATGATTATTATGTTCCTTCGGGTAAGAAACCCGAACATGCCGATCGTAAATACGACCGCGCTCAAGAATAAATACGAGTTAAGCTGCACCATATCCTAGTTACCCTCCATCCCTTTTCTTCTTCCCTTCGCAAGGACAATAGCCCCTATGATCGCAACAAGAAGGATCAATGATGCTATCTCAAACGGTAGCAGGAAGTCGGTATAGAGCACCGTACCCAGTGCAACGGTATGCGTTTCCTTCGTTACGGCTTCAATGCCCCATTTACCGACCGGCTTTACCTTCATCCCGATAAGGGGGATCATTATAGTTATGGCTATCGACAGTGCCGCTGCAAGGCCGACAGGCCATTCTCCCACGAACTGCTCTTCCTCCAGTTCCTGCTTCAGATTGAGCAGGAAGATAACAAATACATACAGAACGAGTATCGCACCGGCGTACACGATGATCTGGACGGCCGCCATGAACTCCGCGTTCAGGAAGAGATACAGCCCCGCCACATGAAAGAACATCAGCAGCATCCAGAGGACACTATGCACGGGATTCTTTCTCGTGACCACCAGTAACGATGTGAACACAATAACGAAAGCATAATATCCGAAGAATAATTGATTAAGACTCATTTGGTTGTCTCCGTGCCGCTCTTTTTCCCGCTGAAAACTGGCTGTTTATCCGGTGTCTCAAAGTCCTCGGACTTGGGTCTCCAGAACTTCTCAAAATATTCGATGCCCTGTTCTCCGGCCAGGTAGTTATCCCAGTTCGATAACAGTTTTTCTTTTGTCATATACAGGACATCCCTGGAATAGTCGGAATACTCATAATGCTGCGTAAGCGCCACCGCCCCGTAAGGGCAGGCCTCGACACAGAAAGCACAATACACACATCTAAGCACCTCTATCTCGTACCGCTCGACTATCTTCTCATGGTCAGGCCCATCCAATGTATAGATATAGATACATCTGGAGGGGCAGACAGCCGCGCATAGTCCGCACCCTACACATTTTGCTTCACCCGTAACAGGATTTCTCACCAAAGCGTGCAGTCCTCTGAATCCTGGCAACGCCGGCCTTTTAACCTTTGGATATCGTCTTGTAACAATTGTTTTATCCTTCTTTTTAAAAGGATCGAACAGTCCCTTGATGAAAACGGTCATCGTAAGGGTCAATCCCTTAAGGATCTCCCACAAGGTTATCTTTTTTATAAATTCCATTATTGTCATATCAGTAACTTGATCACTCCTGTGATCACGATATTCAAAAGTGCCAGGGGTATTAATACCTTCCATCCCAGGGCCATAAGCTGATCATACCGGTATCTTGGAACCGTCGCCCTTATCCAGTAGTAGAAGAACATACATGCCGCCATCTTTACCCAGAAGACCGCTACCATCATAAATGCCGGGATCGATGACAGGATACCTGACAGCCCGGGTATCTTATAGAGAAAAGGAGGCAGTGTCCATCCTCCCAGAAAGCATATAACCGCGAGACATGACATAACGATCATCGCTACATATTCACCGAGGAAGAACAGAGCAAACCGTATCCCGCTGTATTCGGTAAAATAACCTGCAACCAGTTCATTCTCTGCCTCGGGCATATCGAATGGGGTCCTGTTGGTCTCTGCCAGTGCCGCTACAACAAACACAAAGAACCCAAGAAACTGCGGGACCACATACATTCCCGTCGGGTAAGCTGCCTGTGCTTTGACTATCTCCTGCATGTTCAGTGATCCGGCCATAATCATAACGCCGACCAGACTCAGCCCAAGGGCCACCTCATAACTTATCACCTGCGCAGAGGCCCTCAGTCCGCCCAGGAAGGAATACTTGGAGTTCGAAGACCAGCCGGCCAGAACAATACCGTAAGCACCAAGTGAGGACATCGCAAACAGGAAGAGAAGACCTATATTAATGTCCGCTATGACAAAACCATCGAAGAATGGAATGACCGACAGCGACACGAGCGCCGACATCATGATAATAACGGGGGCTATATAGAAAACAGTCTTATCCGATTGCGCGGGGATTATATCTTCCTTGAAGAACAGCTTTACGCCGTCAGCGATAGGCTGAAGAAGTCCATGCCAGCCAACCTCCATTGGTCCCATCCTCACCTGTATATGACCGATCGTCTTTCTTTCGAAATACGTAGCATAAGCGACATGGACCAAGGCAATTATTACGACAGCCGTTATCTTTATAAGAATAAAAACAACATTGATAACGACGTCGAATACACCCATTGGCATTATCGCTTCAAAAAAGTGTTGCATATCAGCTTGCCTTCTCCACCTTTACATCAGACAGATCCCATACCGCCGTCTTCGTTTCGGGCTCTATCGAATAATCGACGAGTGTCATGACACACACTCCTTCAAACACGTTTGGTACCCGTATGGTCTCATCCCGAATGTCCTTGTCCAGTCTGGATACCAGTTCGAGAGAACGGTTGCCGCTCGAGATTTTGATCCTGTCTCCATCGTTGATGCTCATATTCTTTGCAGTGTCGGGATGCATCATAGCAT
>CAJIAG010000048.1_pt1 | contig 13111 bp, 18 predicted proteins | sample 9199131 | NCBI WGS metagenome assembly CAJIAG01 (sample SAMEA7708278, study PRJEB35096) | sediment metagenome | biome: marine neritic benthic zone biome [ENVO:01000025]; feature: sediment [ENVO:00002007]; material: shallow marine sediment [ENVO:03000034] sea grass bed [ENVO_01000059] ... | reverse complement strand
GTCAACGATAGGAGCTACTCGCACATGGACCGGGATCCGGTGGCCATCCTTATGATGGAGAAAGACATCGGCATCGCGTATCTTACCATCATTCAGTGTCTCCCGGAGAGGGCACCCCTCGATGCACAGCTCCCTGCCGAGATCGTCAATGTGTCTCAGGATACCGTCTGAGCATGAATGACCGGTCACGTCACTGCGAGAATACCCGGTGATCCGCTCCGCTGCCTTGTTCCAATAGACGATCTCATTGTCCGCATTGACGTAGTAAATTCCGTCATGCAGGTTCTCAAGCAGTTGTTCGTAAAAGTTGTCCTTCATTCCTGTTATTATAGCCGAAATATCGAATATGAAAAACAGACAATAAGACTGCCACAGTCCAGTCAGTCCGCCCTGATTCCTATTGTTTCCTTGCAAATCTCGCCGGAAATATTTAATAATGTAAACCGATTATCTCCTGGAGGGGCAAATGAATATTAAGATCGATCCACATACGCTGCTTGGAGCCGAAGAGCGCGGTACAACAGAATCTGAAATACAGGATGTCATCAAAACCGGATTTGATATCCCTGCAAAGAGCGGTAGAAAGGGAAAAGCAAAGGTCTATGATTATCAGCAAAAACGCCTGAACAAATATTATGAGCAGAAAAGGGTTGAGTGTTGAGGTGATATATACAGAGGAAAATGATACAATAATAACGGTAACCGTTTATGTATTTTGCGGTACATGGGAGGAGCAAAGATGAAAGTTTCATATGACAATGACAAGAAAACGGATCTTCTCTATATTCGTCTTGATGACAGTCCACAGGACGTGATCAACAAGCGTATGGCAGAGGATGTTGTCCTGGATATAGGTGAGGGCGATAAAATAGTTGGTATAGAGATATTGGACGCTTCTTTCCATGTCGAACTCAGTAAGATATTGCCTATCCAGCACGAAGGGATCAAAGCGTCTGCCTGATCGTCAAGCCTAAGATCACAAATTGCGACCTTACGTTCTTAGACTTGCCTGCTGAATTCCCTATGGGTCGTAGACTGACTCCTGAATTCTGCATTCTGCCTTCACCAATCCAACATCCCCGATACGTAATACTGGATCCCTTGATTCCGAGAGACCTCTCAGCATGCCATTCCGATTTCTGTTATGGTACATATTTTGCTGTATTACAAATATAGAATTTCTCCGAAACATAATATATAATTTCCACAGGTACTGAACTACTCATACACAGATCAACAGAGGGGGCAAAGATGAAAAAAATAATGATTGTAATCGGTATTTTCTTCTTGGTCATTGTATTTATTTATGCGTGCAGTAACAGCGGCGGAGGGGGTGGATCGTCATCATCGGGCACAGTTGTGCTCTATGCAACGGACGATCCCGGATATGACTTCTCACAGATAGAGATCACCGTTAACAGGGTACAGTTCATTCATACCGGGCGGGATGTCCGCTGTGATCTCCTGACGACGCCGACCACGATCGATATAGCCAATCTCGAGAACGTTCTTCAGATGCTTGCAGTAGGCGAATGCGGCGGACGACAGTACAACAGGCTGCGCATCGAGTTTGAAAAACAGGTGTGGTTAATGCACGAAGACGAATCTACATCAGAACCCTGCTCACTCACGTCATACAAGGACGAGCACGATAATCCCAATATCCTTTACTGCGACGGTGATACCTGTGCAATAGACATTAACGGGGCGGTCAATGTGCTGGCAAAGCAGGACAACCTCATGGCACTCGATTTCGAACTAAAAGAGTTTGAAGTGGAAGATTTTGGTCTGCCAACCTGCTCCGTAACGATGAAGGTCAAGCCACTTCACGGCCACGACTTTGATGACAAAAAGTACGAGGGATACAAAGAGGGGGTCACGGGTTATGTCACAAGCCTGCCGGTGCCGGAAGACAATACCTTTGAGCTCACGACAAAGTGGCAGACCACCTTCACCGTCGATTATAGTGGCGCAACCTATGCGGAGGCCCCACAGCCGGGCATCTACACACTCCTTGAGCTTGCACGTGATCATGCACTCAAGGTACGTGTCATGAGTGACACTATCGATATATCTGGCAGCAGTCCCATCGATGCGTCAGTATTATTCATAAAGGCAGAAGGGAAACTGACCGGACTCAACCTCGTAGATGAGACATTTAACCTGTCAAACCCGTCAAAAAATGGTCTGAGCATATCAGTGGATTTCTCAGATGCGGCGGAGTATCAGCGCATTGATGGCGACCTTGCGGAGAATATCTGGGTTGAAGTAAAGCTCTACGGATTTATTGACCCTGACTATCTTGCACATGAGGTCGAGGTAGAAGACGAAGACCACGACGAAACCGACGACTGAGCGTCGAGTATGTCGAATATGTCCGAATAAGGCCCGTTTTATGCGGGCTTTTGTTCCCAACCGCGAATTAACGCAGATATGAAAGGATGATAAAGGCCGGGTTTTGTTGTAGGTAGTTAGCTGTTCGTTGTTAATCCAAAATCCTGATTCGTTAGGTGTAAGTCGTCAGTCGTAAGGTGTCTTAGTTGCTTCTTACTTTTCACGATTTGCACTTCACTGCCTTTTCGTCCTGACCCCTGCAGTTTTAACATTGAACTTAGAACTGCCTTATTTCATCTCCTTGATAGGGAATATTTCTTAGGATGTGCGATTTTCTCCCTGATATTATCATCGGTAATGATAAATCCTTCTTCTGACAATACCTGGGAATGGAAATCACACTGGTAGCAGGATGAAATGGCCTTACTGGCTATGCAATCGGCCATTTCGGCCCTGGATTTGCCGTAGGTCCCCGCAACAAGCCAGCAGACCCGTCCCCCGTTGATCCCTCCATTGATTTCATGCATTGAGGTATTTGTTGCGCTTACGCAGACTCCCGATGTTCGTGCGTTTACGCCACCGGGCTCCCTGCCGCATTTCTTATACTCCCAGCAATTAAGCTTACGTTTGTTCATCTGACCCCCTTCGACTGGACGCTTCCTTTCAGGTTTATAACTTTTAGTTACATGTATATAAGCAATAATCATACCGTCCGTAACACATTGAATCTTATGGCAGGATCGACCTCAAATTTCGCATATGCGCGAATATTTTAACGATCATGCAAAAAATAAGAGCTTACGTTGTGTGCTCCTTCCTTTTCCTTTCCTTCTGAATTCCCTATGGGTCGTAGACTGGCTCCTGAATTCTGCATTCTGCTATCATCAATCCAAAATCCCCAATTCCCAGTCCGTTGCACCCGATCTCTCCTCTGCTTAAAGCTAAGATTATAAGGTAACTTTATAATAATTATTATTATTTTTAAATTGTTTTACCTAACCATTTGTGATAATTCTTTATTATAAGAGGGGGCAAGTGCTGTTATATGTTCAATGGAGGACGCGTTCGAGGATCAGATGCGTGAGGCATAGCATTTCAGGCAGTTATTACAACTGAGCCTAAGAGAATAAACCGGTACATCATCAATTCAATTTCAGAAGACGCTTTAGCGGGCAGATCATCTTTTGATAGTGTTCCTTCTTAGATGTTTCATAATAACAAAAACATACATAACAAAGGAGGCGATTGCATGGATGAAGCAAAGAAAAGAACATTTAAATGGTTCTTCCTTTTAGGGATGCTTCCCGTAGCACTCATACTGCTTTTTCTGTTGTTTGGCCCACCTGAACTGTTGGCGAAATCTAACCAGCCTTCGTTCTGTGTTTCCTGTCATGTGATGGAAGCCGAGTATGAGGCATGGTCTCACGCGGGCGCTCATAGGAGAAAGGCGTGTGTTGACTGCCATCTGCCCAATGAGAACATGGCGGTTCATTACGTTTGGAAAGGCATCGATGGAATGAAGGATGTCATTCTGTTTTATTCAGGGAACGTCCCGGAACGGATCAAGTTGACGGAACACGGAAAGAAGGTCGTCCAGTCAAATTGTGTGCGCTGTCATGAGTCCACCGTTATGGCCATCGATACCGAACGACAGTGCTGGAACTGCCACAGGAGAATATCACACAAACTGAGCGGTGCCATGGCGACACTGTGATCACCGATACATGAGTTAGGTGGTTTTTATAGAACTATTACCCAAAGAAAGGAGGATAAGGATGAGAAAAAAACAATGGTACATATTCATGATCATCCTGGTTATCGTTGCATTCCCGTTGGTCCTGACAGGCTGTGCCCCCGAAAAGACGGAAGTGGTCAAACCGGTCAAGATCGCGGACAACGAGTATGAGCCTGAAAACTGGGGAAAGGCATATCCTACGCATTACGAGCTCTGGAAGATGACGGCAGAACCGACGCCGGCCGGAAAGAGTAAGTATAAGAGGGGATTTGATGCGGATCGGATCACCTACGACAAATTGTCGGAATTTCCCTACCTGGCACTCCTTTTCAGCGGTTGGGGCTTTGGCGTTGAGTACAATGAACCACGCGGTCATGCCTATATGTTGAAAGACCAGCTCGAGATAGACCCGTCACGGGTGGGGGCCGGAGGGGTCTGCCTTACCTGCAAGACACCCTACGCACCAAAGATGGAAAAAGAGATGGGAGTGAACTATTACAGGGATCCCTGGAAAGATGTCCACGCGAAGATCCCCGAAAAGCACCGTGAACTTGGTGTTGCCTGTATCGACTGCCACGATAATAAAGACATGTCGCTGAAGATATCGCGGGGATTCACCCTGGTCAAGGCACTGGAGGATATGGGGACCGATCCGGAGAAACTGACGCGCCAGGAGATGAGGAGCATTGCCTGTGCACAATGTCACGTGACCTACAATATCAAAAAGGATGCGAACAAGAAATCCGTGGGAATCTATTTTCCCTGGCAGGGAAGCACATGGGAGAACATAACTGTCGAGAACATTATCAAGCAGATCAGGAATGATGCAAGTGTCAGGGAATGGAAACAGAAGGTCACCGGCTATGGAATGCCCTTTATGCGCCATCCGGAGTTCGAGCTTTTCTCACTGAAGAGCGTCCATTGGAAGGCCGGGGCCTCCTGTGCCGACTGTCATATGCCCTATACGAAGGTTGGCTCATTTAAGGTCTCCGACCACAGGGTAACAAGCCCCCTCAAGAACGATATGAAGGCATGCATGCAGTGCCATACCGAAGGTGCCGAATGGCTGAGGGATCAGGTGGTCGAGATCCAGGACAGGACCGTCTCGATGATGATCCGCAGCGGGTATGCCACCGCGACAGCGGCAAAACTGATCGAAAAGGTGCATATGGCGCAAGCTGAAGGAAAGATGATCGACCAGGAACTCTACGATAAGGCACGTGATTACTATATGGAAGCATTCTTCAGATCACTCTATGTAGGAGCAGAGAACTCCGTAGGATTTCATAATCCGACCGAAGCCCTGAGGATACTGGGAGATTCTGTTGCGTTTGCGACAAAGTCAGAAGCGCTCCTGAGGCAGGCCCTTGCAAAGGCGGGGATCGATTCTCCCATGGTGGTAAACCTCGAACTGAACAAATATCTTGATGAGAGAGGGAAAAAGAAACTGATGTATGACGCAAAAGTAGAGGTCAAAGACCCGCTGGGTGTGCAGAAGAATTTCTTCTGAGCAGATCGTTACTATAAGAAAAGGGCGATGTATGGAAAGAGGCAGGGCATCCTGCCTCTTTTTTTCGGGGAGGTGCCTGTTAAACGTTTTTCTCACGTCATCAAGTAGAGAAAGAACGATACCGTTGCCACTGACGGTGCGTAATGCACAAAGAGTGTGCGGGCAGTGAGGGAAAACCAAAGCTCATTCCGTTTCTACACTTACCCGCTTGCAACGGTCTCATACCTTTTCCATCTTCATTCATCCATTATCCAATATCCTGACCCCCGACACCCGGTACGAGTCGATTACGACCCGACACCTGTCTTTCGAAGTCTTCACTTCTCACGGTCTTATCGGTCAGCTAACCGACTACGCACGGATAGGGGATATGAGGAGTAGCTCATGAACTGCTTTTCTTATGTCATTAAGGAGAGCCGGTTTCATCAGATATCTGAGGCCGTTCTTTGTAACAAAGTCAGTATGCTCTTTTTCAGAGAAACTGGAGAAGAAAATAATCCTGTTTCGTATCTGGGGGTCGACATCGATCGCATTCTGATAAAGATCGATACCGTTCATAACAGGCATTGCGATATCTGATAATATTGCATCGTAATAATTTGTCTTGATCCTCTCGAGACCTTCCTTGCCGTTCTCTGCGGTCTCTACATTTGCCTCTTCGGATAGCACCGCCGAAAGCAGTTCCGCAATGGGTTGCTCGTCTTCAACGATGAGTATCCTTTTCTTCCATACGTCCGGAAGATTCCTTATCTTATTGAGATATTTTTTGTCGATCGGTCGTGATTCGAGAAACAGTTCAATTCCCGACATATGCTGCTGGATCTTTGCTGCGGCATACATGAATTCCCTTTCATGCGACCTCAACGTGTTAACCACATAAAGGAATATATGGTTCCATTCCGAAAATTCTGTATCGATTATACATTTGATCAGGTCTTGTTCTGTATAGTCACCTTCAGAGAGGAACCTGTTATTCGCTGTAAACAGGGATTCGATCTTTTCTCTAGTTTGGTTATCTATCGAGATCGATGTGACCGACAGCTTTTTTTTCCCTGCGTACTCGGCGGCGCTTCCCATGACGTGGTAATGCCATGCCTCATCTTCCGCGAGATCGGTCAGAAATTCACTGAGCTCTTTTTTTTCCCGGAACGAGACTGCAGCATCTCTATAGAACTTGCTTGCGGTATGTTCGACCGTTATGAGCCAAGCGATTATTTCGTGCATTTGGTGCTCCTTTAGTTCATAATAGTTAGATCATAATGGCTTTTAATTAATATACCATATGCTATCTAAATTACGCTTGTCTTAATCTTCCACGCAACCTCAACCTTAACCTCAACCTGTGTCACAAAGTGACACAACGCTGTCAGTCTGCTCTGATATGATGTAATTAGCTAAGAGCTGACAGCTATCAGCCAATGGTCCGTTAAGTCTTAAGCTGAGTACTGATAGCTGATCCAAAGGAGGTGAGATCATGATCAGGGTGGCAAAATTACTCATTATTTTGGCCTAATTGGTGGGTTTTCTCTATGGCTGGTGGCAAGGGTACAATGCCGGGTGGGAGGACAATGATAAGCTCTGGACTGAACTTTATGGCAAATTATAAGAATCTCATAGTATTTCAGAAAGCTGATGAGCTTGCCTTTAAGGTATACGAGGCAACCAGGCAATTTCCAAAGGAGGAAGTATACGGTCTGACGTCCCAGTTACGGCGCGCAGCATTATCGATTCCTACCAATGTAGTAGAAGGCCATGCAAGGAAAAGTAAGAAAGAATTTAAGCAATTCATGAACATAGCACTTGGCTCGCATGCAGAAACAAGATATCTTTTTGATTTTTCAAAGCGTCTTGGGTGCTACAAAAATGGTTCTTCTCATATTGAAGAGCTTATTGACGAAGTCGGAAAGCTCCTCTGGAGTTTTTACAGGACTCTTTAGTTCGATTTCCCTCTTCCTCACTTCCCCGCTTGCTCACTTACCTGCTAGTCCGCTCCGCGGACAATGTGTTATCATTTAATTATTTTTGGAGAGGTTCATTGATCGAATTTGAAAAGATCTTTTCCTTTTTAAACAAAAAAAAGGTCCACTATCTCGTGACCGGGGGCATAGCCGTTAATTTGTATGGTATCAGCAGGGCAACAGCAGATATAGACCTCATTGTAGACCTTGAAAATGCCAATTTGAGAAGATTTGTCGGCGCAGTAAAGGAACTTGGATTAAGACCCAAAATGCCGCTCAAACTGGATGATCTCATGATCGAAGAAAAGCGGATGGAGTGGAAACGGGATAAGAACATGGTTGTATTCAGTCTCCATGATCCGAAAAGCCCCTTCTTTCTCCTTGATGTTTTTGTCGATAGTCCCTTTGATTTCAATACAGTGTACAATGAAAGAGAAAAGATAAAGGCAGGTAATGTAGTGATCCCCGTGATCCCGATCACATATCTCATAAACATGAAAGAAAAAACCGGAAGACCGCAGGATACGTCCGATGTATACCATCTGAAGAAGATCCGGAAAGGCCTGAACGATGAAGACTGAGCCGTTACTGTATTACAGGACCAACGAACAGATAAAGGAATATCAGAACCTGCCCGCACGTGAGAAACTGAAATGGCTCGAAGCCCAGATGAAGTTCTTCCATAAAGCAATGCCCGAGAAAGCAAAAAAAATACGGGAGAAGTTAAAAAAAGGGGAACTGTAGTTCAAGCTTCGTCACTCGCTTTTCCGCCAACTTGCTAACTGTCTTCATGCACTATTGCACTAATGCGCTGATGCCCTATTGCACTTGCCTCACCCCTTTCTCCCTTGCCCCCTTATTACTTATAGTTATATAATTTAAGGACTTATGCTGGAGGGTCGGATAAAATATGAGTAAGCCAGGTACGATGCCGTTAACTGTTGAATATTTCTTTATTGCGCTCAATGCAATGATTAGACCGATCAAAACAGTGGCTGTTGTCTTTATTTTCCTTTGTGGTATGGCATTAACGGCTGCCGCGGGGGAGAAACTCTCTTTTAAAGGCAAGATGGTGCAAAGTGATCGGGAAGGCATCACGATCATGGGCGAGAAGGATGATGGACTGCTCATCGTGACAAACCTCAAGTATCACTATGCGCTCATGCTGCCCTATGCCGAGGACTGGGTCTTTACGACCGGTAACCCTGAGTTGCTCAAGGGGAACGCAGGGCTGGTGAACCTCACGCTCTGGGTAAAAAAGTCCGGGAAAACACCGACACAATACCTTGAAACGCACAAGAAGTGGCTCATGGAGCCCGGGAGAACAAAAGGGCTGGAGACGATAGAGATCATTACGCACAAAAACCAGCCGGTGCTTCGTGATATCGTGGACGGCGAGAAGGCCGCTGGGTCAGGTAACTTCCGCGGCGTCAAGATCGTCAACTTCTTTTCGGCAAAGAAATGGGGCAAATACATCTATGTCCTGCATTTGTCGAGGGTCGTACCCCCAGAGGAAAAAAAGAGCTTCGATGAAAAGAAGTTCCTTAACATGATCACCGCAGGATTTCATGTGGATTTTATGAGGGATGAGGGAAAGAAAGAGTAATTTGGGAGGATTAGATAATTGAGATTCTGGATTGGAGTGACAGATAATGCATGGTATGATTATCTGTCGGAACTTCAACCCGATGAAGTAAATTTCTGGCAGCCAGGTGGATCAAGTACTTTCAAAGCAATCAGTCCAGGGGAACCTTTTCTTTTCAAACTTCACAGTCCATTAAATTATATTGTTGGTGGTGGTTATTTTCTCAGACATTCTTTTTTGCCGATTTCGTTAGCTTGGGATGCGTTTCGTGAAAAAAATGGTGCTGATACTTATGATAGGTTTAGATCTAACGTAATACGTTTAAGGAAGAAGATTAATAAAGAAACGCTTGATCCTCAAATTGGATGCATAATATTAGCCGAACCATTCTTTTTTCAACGAGACGACTGGATAGAAGTTCCGTCTAACTGGAGTAAAAACATCGTTCAGGGAAAGACATATGATACTAATGAGTCAATTGGGGCGTCAGTCTGGTCTCAGGTCGAACAACGATTCGCAAAAGTGCCTGTCTATGCTGAAGATAAAGAAGACTCACATGCGTACGTTGCTGAAGAAAGACCACTCTATGGTGAGGACTATTTAACGCGTGCCAGACTGGGACAGGGGACCTTTCGTGTTCTCGTTACAGAGACGTACAATAGAAAATGCGCCATAACAGGCGAAAGAACATTACCGGTTCTTGAAGCATCACATATCAAACCCTATGCGAAATCCGGGCCGCACAGAGTGAATAATGGCATATTGTTGAGGGCTGATTTACATACCCTGTTCGATCTCGGATATATGACAATATCTGACGATTATCATATCGAAGTAAGCAAGCGTATTAAGGCAGAGTATCACAACGGGCGAGAATACTATGTCTTTCATGGTAAGGAATTGATAAACTTACCATTAAGAGAGTTAGAAAGACCATCAAAAGAATATATTGATTGGCATAATCAAAATGTTTATATGCCGTGATCACATTTAATTAATTATATACTCCATTTAACAAGTAGTATTGCATTAAATCTTCAATAATCAAAATATTCAATCCATCACACGATTAATATCTCAGTGTTACTCGGATTCTGTAGACTCCGATATCACATCTTTTTCATACTGTTCGAAATGGAGGTGTCCCTATGCCCTCAATATTAGAGGACTTTGGCAAGAAAGTTCGCCATTTTCGAACAAAGAAGAAGCTTTCTCAAGAAGAACTCGCCGAAATAGCAGGTATCCATCGTACATACATTGGTCAAATCGAAAGTGGCAAGCGAAATATCGCATTAAAGAATGTAGCGAAACTTGCAAAGGCCCTTGGCGTGAAAGTAAAAGATCTCTTTGATTAGATAAGCAAGGGATGTTAATTAGAGAAATGAAATGTGACCACTTCTTTTACAACTGCTCGAGAGAATATGTTGATACAGTAGATTCAGATCTTTTCGATGATATTGTAGGTGTTATCTCTCATCTCCCCAAAAGAGATACACAATCGGACATTAATAAAGATTTATTCTGGTTACTCACCATAGATAAATGGTCCTATGATTCAACTCCAAGTGGTACTCCAGAAATGCCACCGCGTGATCTTAATATCAAAGATACCTCTCTTAAGGATATTAAGAAAAACAATAACCACGAACTGTGTAGAAGCACAACAACACTAGATGCAGGATGGTGTGCTGACTTCGCAAAGAAATATCCTACGGGTATCGTTCAACTAGAAGCACAATTCGGCAAAGTAGAATCAATGTTCAAGGATTTTTGTGGGTTTAAGATAGGCAGGCATGAAAAACGGTTGGCATTAGGGATTGAAGTTGTATTGTCAAATCCAAACGATTATTTTGCTCATAGAAGGAATGCAGTAGGTGGTATGGTGTATTTTGATATAGCAAAAATGACGTTGCCTGCTATTGGACTCGATTGCCCTATATGGCTTATTGGAATTAAAGAATGATTAAGCAAGGTGATGTAATCTCATATCTTGATATGTGTCGAGCAGAAGGTTTAAATCTTCAGCGTGGGATGAATTTTCGACTCAAGGGAGGATTTAGTGTCATTCTTATGAGTCTTCGAGTAGGGGCACCGTATGCTGACAGAATTGAAGAGGATGGCCGTGTTCTCATTTACGAGGGACATGATATACCACAAAGAAAAGGTGGGCCAAATCCAAAGGTAGTTGATCAAGTCGCATACAACCCAGGTGGTTCTTCTACGCAAAATGGTCTCTTTGCTAAGGCAGCTGCAGATTATAAGAATAATGGTGTAGCCCCTGAATTAGTAAAGGTATATGAAAAGATCCGATCGGGAATTTGGGTTTTTAATGGTCTTTTTAAACTTGTTGATAGTTGGGAAGAGACGAGCAATGCACGTAATGTCTTTAAATTCAAGCTTGAGCTTCTCGATGATGAAGACATATCATCAAATAGCCAATCGCAGGATATCGATCACAATCGACTTATTCCATCATCCGTTAAATTAGAAGTATGGAAACGCGACAAAGGGAAATGCACGAAGTGTGGAAGCACTGATAATCTTCATTTTGATCATATAATACCCTATTCAAAAGGTGGTTCATCTCTTGTAGCAGAAAATATCCAAATACTGTGTGCGCGACATAATTTAGAAAAGCGAGATAAAATTGAATAAGCATAAACAAACGAATAAGGTTTAAGTATCGATATTGAATGTAAAGACAATACAAAAGTGAATGATTTATGAAGATATAATAGGAGGGCCATCGATATGAAGAGAAAAACAATTGTCGGGAATTTAATTAACTTTCGTGGATTAGTTTATTCACCTATCAATGAGCAGGGTGTTGTATTTCTTTTCGGAAAAGTAGCTCATGAATTTGGAATGTATGTTGAGTTAATAAGAACTGGATACCCTGATTGTATTGCGAAACGATTTATTGGAAAAGACAGATGGGAAGAAATCAAAATTGAATTTGAATTTAAGTCATCTGACTTTGTTAAACACAAACATGAACCGAGCGAAACAGATATGATCCTGGGTCACATAAAGGAAAGCGACACAATGATTTTGGAAGTGTAAGAGCGACAGTGCAATAAAGTCAGTGCAATAGAGGAGTAGTGCAAGAGGTACTAAGTACAATGTGCATCCCGTGAAGGGCTGTGCCCAACGGGGCAGGCAGTTCTGAGTGCAAAGTTTCAAGCTTAAATCAATAGACAGGTCTCATGATTGGAGTAACAGCTATAAAAAAGGCGGGCCGTTTGGCCCGCCTTTTTTATAAAACCTGGTAACGTTTACGATAAGCTTATTAAGCCGCCGCTGCCTTCGGATTCAACCCGAACTGGTTCTCGCCTTCAATGCTGTCCTGAACCATGAACACAAGGATAACGATCAGACCTATTATCGGAACGAGACCGATGAGTATCCACCATCCGCTTCTGCTGGTGTCGTGGAGCCTTCTTACCGTTACAGCGATGCCGGGGAGCAGCACACCAAGTGAATAGATCAATCCAAGTATGCCGGCCGTGCCTATTACACCATCAATGAATCCGAGAGCTATCGCTATAATGATATTAAAAAGACAGAAATACCAGTACTCAGCTCTCTGCGCCCTGCCACTGAAGATTGCATACTTCTTCAATACTGCGAGATACCAGTTCATATGTTACCCTTCCTTTTTACCCCTATTTTTTTTAGGCGGTAGGCAGCCGGGGTTGCGCTGTCCACTGCCGAAGCACCAATTATCGCCATTGTACCAGAGGATAATTGTAATTACAACATAGGAAACATAAAAAGGGACAGGTTACTATAGTAGAGGCAGAATACAGAAGCCAGGAGCCAGTCTACGACCCATAGGGAAGTCAGAAGTAGCGCAGGAGCCAAGGATTCCAGGGGTCGCGGGGGATTGAAAGGCAGCTCAGCCCCGTAAAGGGTAATACCCAACGGGGCAGGTAGTGCAAGAGTGCATTAGGGCAAAAGGACAGGATGAGTTGAAGAGGGAATAAGTT
>CAJIAG010000396.1_pt1 | contig 13165 bp, 11 predicted proteins | sample 9199131 | NCBI WGS metagenome assembly CAJIAG01 (sample SAMEA7708278, study PRJEB35096) | sediment metagenome | biome: marine neritic benthic zone biome [ENVO:01000025]; feature: sediment [ENVO:00002007]; material: shallow marine sediment [ENVO:03000034] sea grass bed [ENVO_01000059] ... | reverse complement strand
GGTTCTTCAGTCTTGGCAGAGGCAAGAACATAACCTGCGGCTCCGGTGGCATAATTGTTACCAATTCAGACTTGATTGCCCACGCCCTTGAGAAGGAATACGTTCAGCTTGAGAAACCTGCCATAACAGAGTCATTCATTGATTTTGCTAAAGTTTTATTTATGAGTCTTTTTCTTCACCCCTCTCTTTACTGGTTTCCCTCAGGCTTGTCGTTCCTTAAATTAGGGGAGACAATTTTCTGCAGGAATTTTCCTGTGAAAGGTTTTTCGGGAACCAGGGCCGGTCTTTTAAAGGACTGGCGGCAACGGCTTAGCACATCAAACAGAATCCGGAAAGACAATGCGGCACTTTTCTGTGATCGGCTCCGTTGTACAGCCGTGGATGAGACGATTCCTTACCTCCGACTGCCTTTCATGGTGGACCATAAGGAAACAAGAGACAGAATCTGTTCTCTTTCAAAGAACAGGGGCCTGGGAATAAGCAGGATGTATCCGGCTCCGGTTAGTGAAATAAAAGAAATCAGGGATCAATTCTACGGCAATACGTTTCCCTGTGCGCGAAAGGTTGCAGAGACGATTCTCACTATACCCACCCATCAATTACTCTCGGAGAATGACAAAAAAGAGATATGTGAATTAATCGAAAGCAAATTTATTCCAGGAGATAAGGAGATCACCGAAAATCTTTCGGACCTATATAGGCAGTCTTTGGTTTCGAAAAGCGGGAAGATGTAAGTGAAGAGAGAATGAAAAGTATGAATAGTTATCACAATTAACAGGGCTACGAAATCGCTTTTTAAAAACTCGACAAACCGGGAAAGAAAAATATGGTTCTTTCTCAAAAAGGTTGAAAGAATAAAATTAACCACAGAGACACAGAGGCACTGAGAAAGACAATGATAAATAATGATTGAGACAAAAAAAATTTGACAGGATTAACAAGATTTTTTAACTTGATATTTTCTTTAAACATCCTTTTTCTCCTGTACATCCTGTCAAGATAAATTAGTTTTTTCTCGGTGCCTCCGTGGTTTTTAAAAAGCCGAAATCAACTAAAATTCGGAAGAAGGAAAAAATTTCATGAAAATCATGTCTATAGCTGGAGCGAGGCCTAATTTCATGAAAATGGCCTCAATCGTCTGTGCTGTTAACCAACATAACAGAGTGGGAGGGAATCCATCGATTGAGCATATCATAGTCCATACCGGCCAGCATTATGATGATCGCATGTCCAATCTCTTTTTTAAAGAACTGGAAATTCCGGATCCCCATTACAATCTTGAAGTGGGCTCGCATACCCATGCTGTTCAAACTGCCCAAATCATGGAGCGTTTTGAGACAGTACTCCTTAAGGAACAGCCAGATGTCATTCTCGTAGTAGGGGATGTCAACTCCACTGTTGCCTGTGCTCTTGTGGCTTCAAAAGTATGCTATAACGGAACATCAAGCAGAAAGCGGCCCTTAATTGGTCATGTTGAGGCAGGCCTTCGTTCTTTTGATCGTGATATGCCGGAAGAGATCAACCGCATCCTGACTGATGCCTTGAGCGATTTTTTATTTATCACGGAAGAGGATGCTATGAAAAATCTGAAAAAAGAGGGCATTCCAAAGGAAAAGATACACTTCGTAGGAAATGTTATGATCGACACTCTTTCGCGCCATAAAGAAAAAGCACTCAATTCGAATACTCTTGAAACCATTTTAAGAGGAAATTACACAGAAAAAGAACAGTCGGAAACACCAGCAGGAGCTCCTGAACCAAGATCTAGAAAGTATGGTGTAGTAACTTTACACAGGCCAAGCAATGTGGATACGTTAGAGTCTCTGGAGCCATTAATTGATGCTATAGCAAAAATTGCTTCGAGAATTCCCATAATATTCCCATTACATCCCCGTACGGAAAATAAGTTGAGAGAATTCGACCTTTTCCAGTCGCTGGTTCAAAATACAGGCATCTTTTTTACAAAACCAATGAGTTATTGGGAATTCTTAAACCTCATTCTCAATGCCACCCTGGTCTTGACTGATTCCGGGGGTATCCAGGAAGAGACAACATTCCTCAGGATACCCTGTATCACCTTGAGGAATAATACGGAAAGACCGGTGACGGTTACCAGGGGGACTAATTATCTGGTCGGAACAGATCCGGACAGGATAATTCAGACGGCTTATGACATTATTGATGGAAATAAGAAAAAGGGCGTAATTCCACCATTCTGGGATGGAAAGGCAGGCTCAAGAATTATCGATATTCTGACCAATAATATAAACAGTACATATAGTTTATATAAAAACGATCAGGTTGATAGTAAACTCATAAAATGAGCCGGTAACATATAGAGTCATGTGTGGCATAGTTGGATTATATTCAATGAGTAAAAGGGATTCCGTGGAGCTGGATAGGTCTATAAGGCAGATGACTTCCCCTTTGGCACATCGCGGCCCGGATGAATTTGGATATTATGTGGGAGATAACATTGCCTTGGGTCATAGAAGACTGAGCATAATTGATCTAAAGACCGGACAGCAGCCCATGTACAACGAAAGCAAGAAGTTATGCATTGTTTATAATGGTGAAATATATAATTATCAAAGTATAAGATCAAGGCTTATGGAAATGGGCCATCACTTTTCCACTAACAGTGATACAGAGACAATTTTGCGTTCTTATGAAGCCTGGGGTGAAGACTGTGTCAACCATTTGAGAGGCATGTTTGCCTTTGGCATATGGGATTCCGAAAAAGAAACTTTTTTTCTTGCCCGGGATAGACTGGGGATAAAGCCTCTCTTTTATTCCCGGGATAACGGGAAATTTGTATTTTCCTCCGAAATGAAATCAATCCTTGCCGACCCACATTTTGACCGTACCATAGATGACGAAGCCCTGGCATCTTATTTCATGCTTTCTTACATTCCCGCACCATTAACGATATACAGGAATATAAAAAAATTACTTCCGGGACATGTGTTGGTCTACAAAAAAGGGCATGTAACGATCAAGCAGTACTGGGATCTGTATTTTGAACCGGACCGGCAGAAAAAAGAAAAAGATTTCATTCATGAATATATGGAGTTATTGAGGGAGGCGGTAAGAATCAGACTTATGAGTGAGGTCCCGCTTGGGGCGTTCCTGAGTGGAGGGATTGATTCCAGCACGGTTGTCGCGCTAATGAGCCTTGAAAGTCATGAACCGGTAAATTCCTTTACGATAGGGTTTGGCGGAAATGCCGGTGGATTTGATGATGAGCGAAAATATGCAAGGCTTGTGGCGGAAAGGTACAAAACGAATCAGAGAGAGTACGAAGTCTCACCGGATCTGGACGGGTTGATTGAAAAATGTGTCGAATCATTTGATGAACCTTTTGCAGATGACGCAACTATACCTTCTTACTTTGTCTGTAAAATGGCACGGGAGAATGTGACAGTGGCTTTGTCAGGGCTTGGCGGGGATGAAACGTTTGGAGGTTATGAACGCTATTTTGGCTTTCAAATCAGTCGAATTTACAATAAAATCCCAGGAGTGCTTAGAGAAAAAATGATTAGAAGGCTGATCGAAAAAATGCCTGAAAGTTCTTCCGGCAACTACAGGGTAAATCACATGAAGAGATTTGTAAGAACATCATCCGAAAATAATGACAAACGATATTTTGGATTTGTATCAAAGATGAACAAACGCTATAAAGACTCCTTTTTCTCTGTGAATGGAAAGAATTATGCTGAAGCGTTTGATTCTGTTAAAAATAATTTTTTAAAAATCTTCAATTCGCCAAATGCCGATGATCCCTTGAACAAAGTCTTTTACTGCGATATGAAGACCTACCTCCCTGAGGACATACTTGCATGTACCGACAGGTTGAGTATGCATCATTCTTTGGAAGTCAGAGTGCCTTTTCTGGACCACAAACTGGTCGAGTACAGCGCGACTATTCCGCCTGAAACAAAGATGAAATGGTTCAAAAAGAAATATCTTCTCAAGAAAGGTGTATCCAGACTTTTACCCAAACCCGTGCTTACTCACCAGAAACAGGGGTTTGTAGGTCCGATGACAAAATGGCTCCGGACAGACCTCAAGGAGTTAACACTGAAAAAACTATCAAAAAACAGTCTGAAAAAACACGGCCTCCTCAATTTCAAAACCGTTGAAAATATTCTGGATGACCATTTCAGTGGCAGAGAGATCAATGATACCCTGATCTGGTCTCTCTTAATTTTTCAGACATGGTTTGACCTTTATATGGAATAAATTCATGTCCATATACTGATATCCCATTCATTTCCTCGTTTATTATGAATACAATCAAATTCTTATTCTGGAGTTCTGCATTTTTGATTTTTTATGCCTATATCGGTTATCCGATGGTCTTATGGATAATCTCTCTTTTTAAATCCGCTACACAGAGAAAGCATTCTGAACTATCTTTGCCCGGAGTGTCCTTGCTCATTTCAGCATACAATGAAGAGGATGTCATAGAAGAGAAAATCCTGAACTCCCTGGCGTTGAATTATCCAAAAGATTTGATTGAAGTCACGGTCATTTCCGATGGCTCCACTGACGGCACCAATGAAATTGTCAGGAGATATGAGGACAAAGGTGTAGTTCTGAAAAACTACGAAGGCCGGATAGGGAAAACAGCGTGTTTGAATAAAAGCGTCCCGCTGGCAAAGGGAGATATTATTGTCTTCTCTGATGCAAATTCAATGTACGAAAAAGATGCAGTAAAACATATGGTTACCAATTTTGTTGATGATAAGATAGGCTTTGTAACTGGATATACTAAATATTCTTCTCAAGAAGGTGAAAAGATTTCAACTTCAATAGGCCTGTACTCAAGAATCGAGAAGATAACAAAAAAGTATGAGAGTGCGATTGGTTCTTGTGTAGGAGCTGATGGAGCTATTTTTGCAATCCGTAAGGACCTGTATAAACCCTTGCAAGATTTTGAAATCAATGATCTTGTTATCCCTTTAAGTATCATAAGACAAGGGTTCAGAGGTATTTTGGAAGAAAATGCGTATTGCATAGAAAAAACAACGGGAGACCCTCACGGGGAATTCAGACGACAAGTTAGAATTACCAATCGTACTCTTAGAGCGATAATGAAGAATATTGATTTGATAAACCCTTTTAAAGCTGGTTTCTTTTTCTTTGAACTGATGTCTCACAAGGTAGTGAAGTTTCTCGTCCCTTTCTTTATGGGGATTCTTCTTGTAACCAATATCTCTTTGCTGAGCCTTGGCATAGAGTACTTCCTGGCTCTCTTGCTGCAAATAATTACTTATCTCCTTGCATGGATGTACCATAAGGGTCTGGGTTTTAAGGGAATCTCGAGAGCCGGCTCTCTATGCCATTCCTTCGTCACAGTTAACCTGGCGATATTTGGAGGATGGCTTAAGTTCCTGAAAGGGGATACTTACACTACCTGGTCGCCGGTGAAAAGATAGGGGATTAAATAGTTATTAACTTCGCGTAAGGGGGTGTCATTATGTTAGAAAAAGCGCTTTGTCATACAAGGGACTATTTGCAACATATAGGAGTGCCTGATATGCCTCCACGTACCTCACCTTTTGATCCGGGATATGATCCACTGACTCTGGAAAGCCATCTGGAACAGAGCTCGCACCTGATATCCATTCTGAAAATTTCCATGGCATGCTGGCAGGTAGCAAATGAAAAGGCAACTCGGAAAAAAGTTGAGGCTGCCCGTCACCGCTCCATCCCGGTTTGTACCGGAGGCGGACCCTTTGAAGTTGCCGTATATTTTGGCAAGCTTCCCGAATTTCTGGACTTGTGTGCTGATATTGGAGTAACGAGGATTGAGGCTGGTGAGGGTTTTACGGAAATGACCATGAAGCCCCGGGAAGTTTTCAGACTTGCATCCGAACGGGGACTTGAAGTGCAGTTCGAAGTGGGCAAGAAGCATGAAGGATCTTTTAGTGCGGATATTGTGGGCGAACTGATCGACCAGGGGAAGAGGTGGTTGGATGCAGGGGCAAAGCAGATCGTTGTTGAAGCACGGGAAAGCGCCCAGGATGTTGGTCTTTTTGGAGCAAAAGGGGAATTCGACGCCAAAGCAGCAGACAGGTTTGCCGAAGCCTTTGGCCGTGAAGTCGCAATTTTCGAGGCTCCGAATAAACCGAGCCAGTTTGCATTACTCAACCATTTTGGTCCGGAGGTGCACCTGAGTAATGTGAGAATAGAGGAATTGCTTCGTGTTGAGATTTATCGAAGGGGGCTTCATTCCGATGCGTTTCAGCATGAAAATTTGAGACCGAAAGGATCGGCAAAAAGCGAGTAAGAACCATGAATATTACTTTGATTCAGCCATTTACAGATAACCGCGAACCACCGCTCAGTCTCGGATTCATTGCCGGGGCCCTGAAACAGGTGGGACATCGGGTTCGCATCATTGATATGCAAATCCCGGAAATACGCGAGCAGTGGGAAGACGCCTTTAATAGTGAACCGTCGGACCTTGTCGGTATTACTGCAATGACACCTCAAATAAAACAGGCCCATGATATTGCAAAACGCATTAAATCTATTAAGCCGGATATGCCGGTAATAGCAGGCGGAGTACATGCAACATTGCTGCCGGAACAGACCCTTGAGGAATTTCCCTCCTTTGACATGATTGTAGCAGGCGAAGGTGAGGAGACGGTTGTTGAATTGGTGTCAATGTTTGAACATAAAGAATCATTTGCACCTGAATCGGTTCGGGGTATTGCATTCCGGTCAAATGGCAAGATAATCATTACACCTTCGAGGCCCCGTATACGTGATCTGGATTCTCTGCCAAATCCCCATGATCACTATGACTTTGATTTTTATCTCAATAACAATAGTTTCGGGTTTACCGGGAAAAGTGTTTCGATGATTGTCTCCAGGGGTTGCCCATACAGTTGTCGATTTTGTGCAACAAAGAATTTCTGGACGAGGAAATATATTTCCAAATCAACAGACGGAGTAATCAACGAAATCAAATATCTGCTAAATCGGGGTGCAAAAGGCATTGTATTTCGCGACAGCACTTTTAACATTAACAGGAGATGGGTTTACGAACTCTGCGACAGGATCATAAGTGAGAAACTTCAATTCAAGTTTGCCATTAATGCACGCGTGAACCTGGTCGATTTCGACCAGTTTCGTTACATGAAAAAGGCGGGCCTGGATACGGTTTATTTCGGCGTAGAGAGCGGCAGTCAAAAAATCCTGGATTTCTATGGCAAAGGGATTAACCTGGAACAGACACAGAAAGCCTTTGAAGTCTGTCGAAGGCTCAATATTCATACAGGAGCTTACTTCATGCTGGGTGCATTGCCTGAAACCCGTGAGGATATTGAGGCAACGTATCAATTCGTAAAAAAACTGAGACCTACGTCCAGTCTGGTATTCATTTTCATGCCTCTGCCAGGATCAGAGTTGTTTCAGGAATACATTGATCATGGTTACCGTTTTGATTACGATCATATACGAAGTGACAAGGCGGTTTTTCCCAGCGCCGGCCTGACCATGGAAGAGCTCGAAACTATAAGGGACAGGTGGTACCTCGATTTCAATCAAAAACCAAATCTTTTGATGCGGGGTATCAATTCGATAAGAAAAATCCGGTCCTGGAACGATGTAAAACATATATGGGGAAAAGTAGCAAGGCATTTGGCAGCGCCTAAAAACCAGACGACTTAATTGTCCCTGATTAATTCTTTCTTGCCGAAGTATGACTTTATCCAAGCAAGAGACAACCAAGAACACCATGATGCAGGAAGTGGTATTGAGAACAGGTATCTGGTATAACGACAGGTCTATAAAACTGACCTTTCCAGATTCATGGGACGTGGTTACCTATTGGCCCGATACCCCTCAGGCACTCACAGACGACGAAATTCTGAGAATTATTGATTCTCCAATTGAACAACCACCTTTAAGAAGTCTGGCAGAAGGTAAGCAAAGACCACTAATAATCATTGATGATCTTACGAGGCCTACTCCTGTCTATAAAATAATGCCTTTTTTACTTGAACAGTTTAATTCAGCCGGCGTGCATTCCGGCAACATTCGCATTCTCGTTGCCACAGGTACCCACGGAAATCAGGATGAAGGGGCATTAACTAACAAGATTGGAAAGCAAGCAATGGATTCCTGCCGGGTGATTGTGCACAATGACAGGAAAGATACGAAGTTCATTGGAAAGACATCCTTCGGGACACCTGTATACGTGAATAAAGAGGTCTTAAACAGTGATTTGATCATCGGCATAGGGGGTATCTATCCTCAACATACAACAGGCTTTGGCGGGGGCAGTAAACTCTCCCTGGGCGTGCTTGGACGCAAATCGATCATGCATCTGCATTATGGACATACAGGGGTAGGTGGGACATATGACATTAATAATGATTTCAGGAGAGACGTAACGGAAATCGCCCGTATGATCGGTTTGAATGCAATTTATACTCTGCACGTCAATGCTCATCTGGAATTGGTCAACATTATGTGTGGAGACCATTTTACCTATTATCCGGAAGCAGCCCTGTTTTCCAGACAGAGATATGCTGCGCAAGTACCTGACGACGCGGATGTGGTGATTGCCAATGCCTATCCTTTTGATTCATCATATACATTTATGCGAAAAGGATACAGGCCTCTCGATTTGGGTCCCCGAGAGGCAACAAAGGTCATGATCGCATCGAATCACGAAGGTATTGGGACACACGGTCTGTTCCAGCATATCAAACCCCCGCGATTCATAAAATATAAAATGCTTTATCGCAAGATCTCTGTCATGGAGCCGAGGGATATATTATCCAAAATATTCAAGCGACTCAAAATATCAGACAGGGCGCCATCTAATGGTTCGCAGCAGAATTATGCATTGCCTGAAAAAACCGATCATTTATGGGTGTATCGTCCGAATACCCGGACTTCTTCAACTCCCCCATTGGAAGGAATCAGTGTTGTCCCGTCATGGAATAAGATTCTCGAAGTTATAGAGCGAGAACAGTTACCCAAAAACAGTAAAATAAGGGTCAGAATCTATCCCTGTGCACCATTACAGTGTCTGGATCTTCAGATGCCTTCAGCCTGAAATGGCATAGAAAACGCAGATAAGGATCGTTGAAAAAAAATGTCATCCTCTCATTCGAAAACAAACCTGGTTCTCAAATTGCTCAAGCTTAAATGCCGTATCAATAAAATGTGGCAGAGAATAACGGGGACAGCAAAGGAAGTGTATGTGTGGGGTCGCATTCCACTTTACAAGGAGATATGGGAAAATGCAGCCATGGAACTCAATGCCGGGTTCATTGAGCTCGCAGAGGGTGTATGGGAGGTTAGGTATGGTGATCGGGAAACTCGTCTCAACAACCATTTGGTCCAGTTGGACGATCCCGTTGTATCAAGTCTCGCCGCGAAAAAAGACTTCTGCTATTCAATGCTTGAAAAAAATGGTCTCCCAATACCAGAGCACCTGACTTTCAGATTTGATGATCTCTCTAAAGTCAAGCTATTCATGGAGGAAAACGGTGGCTTCTTTGTAATAAAACCGGCAAGAGGAACGTCAGCCGGCTTGGGGGTTACCACACACATCACATCTTTCCGGGAGTGTCTGAATGCGATTGCGCTTGCCTCACTTCACAGTCATGAAATTATTATCGAACGCCTGGTTCCCGGAGAGTGTTATCGGATACTCATTCTTAATGGAGAAATTATCCATGCTTCACGTCGCCGGGGTCTCAGGGTCAGAGGGGATGGGCAATCAACCATAGGAGAGTTGCTGATACAGGAAAAAAAGTGTTTCCAGGAATTTAGTGGGAATGATTCTCTGATTTCTCTCAAGGACGATCGCGATATCACGGCAACTCTTGAAGCCCAAAGACTGACCTTCGAATCTGCTCCAGGGGCCGGTCAGGGTGTTATTGTAAGGAGCAGTGAACTTCCATCAAGAAAAAATGTTGAGGTGCGAACCGTTTACAATGAAAATGTCACCGGCCTTTTGTGTCAAGATCTACGTAAGCAGGCTGTACAGGCTGCACAAGCATTAAATTCCCGGTTTGCAGGCGTTGATATCATTACCCTCGATCCGTCGGTGACACTTGAGGAAAGTAGAGGTGTGATTAATGAAATCAATACGACCCCGGGTCTGCAGCATCATTACAATCTTCTTAATGATCATGGTACGTCGCCAGCCGTGCAGGTGCTCAAATATCTTTTAGACATATCCAATGATCAATTTAATGATGATAATAAAAAAAGTGAGGATTTCAGACATGAGCGGCACGGTCATTATTGATTGCTTTCCTGAAAGCGTCAGGCTTTATCGCAGCGACTATGCAATAGTTGTCATAGATGTCATTCGTGCCACCACGACGGCAACGACGGCAGCGAGTCTTGGAAGACGCGTCTTCCCGGTGCAGACCACGGATGAGGCTTTTGTCCTGGCTTCTACCCTTGAAGATCCCCTGCTGGTCGGTGAACTGGGCGGGAATATGCCATACGGTTTTGATTTGACGAACAGTCCGGCTCAAATTGCCGTTCGAACCGATATACATCGACCCATGATTCTTGTTTCTTCCTCAGGGACACAATTGCTGACAAATGCAGCTGGAGCTCAGGCTGTATACGTTGCATGTTTTCGTAACCTCTCGGCTGCCGCAAGCTATATCGCCGGCAGACATGAGCGTGTAGCCATTCTTGGTGCCGGTACGCGGGGGCAGTTCAGGCGGGAAGATCAGATGGGATGCGCATGGATTGCGGAGAAGCTCATCAAGGCCGGTTATGAGGCTGAGGCTCCACAAACGATAGAGTATATTTCCCGCTGGAAAGATGTCGGTCCCGGGGAAATCCAGGGCGGGCGCAGTGCCGAATATCTCAGGAAAAGCAACCAGGAGAGGGATCTGGAGTTTATACTGGATCATGTCGATGACCTAGATACTATCCCTTGTCTGGTAAATAATGAACTGGTACCAGTTTCAGGCGCTGTTTTGAACCCATCCCTTCCAGCAGGTAATAAATAATTACAATTAAGATATTCGCAAAGAATGAAAATCCAGAATAATACAACTCCCGTAGTAATAGTTAACTGCAAACTGGGCGCTTTGGGCATTATGAGAAGCCTTGGAAGTCTGGGCGTTCCTCTTTATGGTGTGGATGCTGACCGCTGGTCTCCCGGTATGTCATCACGCTATTGCAAACAACGGTTCCTCATGGATTTCGATGAAAATAATCCACAGAGATTTCTTGGTTATCTGTTCGAAGTTGGAGAAAAGATTGGACAGTCTTCAATCCTGATACCGACTTCTGACGAAACCGCTCTCTTTGTTGCAGAGGCTCGTGATCAGTTGAAAGAGTATTACCTTTTTCCGGACAATAATCCTGTACTGGTCAAAGACCTCATCAGCAAGGAAGGCATGTACAGGCTTGCCAAAAAGCATGATATCCCCACACCCTTAACGATGTTTCCTCGTAACCTCGATGAAGTTCTGGCCTGTACCGAGGACGTCTCATTTCCCGTAATGTTGAAGGGAATTCACGGTAATCGTCTTCAATCGAGGACAGGGAAAAAAATGATCATTGTACACTCCGGAAAGGAACTGATTGAGAACTACAAAATGCTGGAAGATCCCGATTTTCCGAATCTCATGATTCAGGAATACATTCCGGGCGGTGATGACCAGATTTACATTTTCAATGGTTATTTCGATAACGAATCCGGATGCCTTGCGGTTTTTACGGGACATAAAATCCGTCAGTATCCCGTCCATGTCGGCTGTGCATCATTAGGTTTATGTGAATGGAATCAGGAGGTAGCCGATATAACAATCAAATTCATGCAGTCCATTGGCTACAAGGGCATACTTGATATCGGGTATCGATTAGACCCTCGTGATGGTCGCTACAAAGTACTCGATATTAACCCGCGGGTCGGTCAGGCCTTCCGGCTCTTTGTTTCGAACAATGGAATGGATGTAGTAAGATCTCTCTATCTGGATCTAACAGGGCAGAAAATACATCCAATCATGCCAAGGGAAGGGCGAAAGTGGGTTATCGAAGATTTTGACATTGTTTCATCCCTTCACTACCACCGGGAAGGTATATTAGGGCTGCTCGATTGGTTTAAGTCATTCAGAGGGCTTGAAGAAGGTGCCTGGTTTAGCGGGAAAGACCCTCTTCCATTCGTAATAATGCTTGCACGTCTCATGAAAAAGTCAGTGATCTGGTTGGGGAAAAAGCTCCGCCTGGTCAAAAACATAAAGAGGGATTTACCATTGAATATTGTTTCTGACAGGGAAGCCGGTAATGTCAAGGACAGTGTTTCTTAAGCAGGATATCAAGAAGGTTATCCGTTCTTCCCTTCCATTACCCCTCCGCAAGCGCCTTGCCGTCTGGATAAATCAACAGAAGTGGCTTGCTTGCAACCGGCGTTCCTGGTGGTCTCTGGAACTCATCCGTGACGTGGCCCAAAATGATATAAATGAATATCATAAGTTTCTCTGGTCCAACCATCTTTCTTATGCAGAGACATATGAAGTTGCCTCACGATTTGGCAGTGAGAATATGAAAGAGTCGAGAAAGATGTTCTTTTCCGAACTGAGGGAGAGTCTGTCCAAAATTGTTGCAGATCCGGGAAAAGATATCAGGTCCGTCTTTGAGGTAGGGTGCTCTTTGGGTTATCAGCTCAGATTCCTGGAAACAGATGTTTTCCCGTTTGCCACTCAGTTGGAAGGAATCGATATCGATAAGCATGCCATTGAGCCCGGTTCCGGATATCTGGGGAGTATTGGTTCGAAAGTAGTGATAAAGTGCGCTGATATGGAAGAACTCGACAGCCTGCTGGAAGATAAAATATACGATGTAATTATGTGCACAGGAGTGCTGATGTACCTGAATGAGGATTCTGCCGCCCGACTTGTTGAAACGATACTGCGTCATACCGGTGGCATGGCGGCATTTACCGGTCTTGCCCATGCTGATTTTGACAACTCCAAACTTCAACATTCCGTTACCCGCGACAGTGACAAATCATTTGTGCATAATATCGACACCATGGTAAAAAGGGCTGGTGGCAAGATACTGGCGAGAAGATGGGAAGGTCCAAAACTGGTTGATGGACAAGCATGCTCGTCCGCATAATCAGGAGGGGATAGCAACCGTAGTAGATGGCCATCATCAACAT
>CAJIAG010000201.1_pt1 | contig 13485 bp, 10 predicted proteins | sample 9199131 | NCBI WGS metagenome assembly CAJIAG01 (sample SAMEA7708278, study PRJEB35096) | sediment metagenome | biome: marine neritic benthic zone biome [ENVO:01000025]; feature: sediment [ENVO:00002007]; material: shallow marine sediment [ENVO:03000034] sea grass bed [ENVO_01000059] ... | reverse complement strand
AAGGATGGATCGGTGGAATTAATTAAGAGATACCCATGCAAACTTATAAGACTATCGAAACATTCAGGCGCCTCTAAGGCCAGAAATATTGGTGCAAGGAACGGTTCGGGTAAGATACTTTTTTTCATAGACTCTGATTGTATTGTCTTGCAGGATACATTATCTCGAGTAAATAGTGCCTATAATAAACATGGCCGTGATTATGTTCTCGGAGGTACATATACTTCTCGTCCTTACGATAATGATTTTTTCAGCAATTTCCAGTCGATTTTTATCCATTTTTCTGAGACAAAAAAAATACATTCCCCTGACTATATCGCGGCCCATGCGATGATAATGGACAGGGAAGTGTTCGGGATAAGCGGGGGATTTTGTGAGGATTTCCTGCCGGTAATCGAGGATGTAGAGTTCAGCCACAGATTGAAGAGGTCCGGTTTTAAGCTCTTGATGGTTCCCGGCCTCATGGTCCAGCATGTCTTTAATTTCTCGTTCATTGCTTCATTGAAGAACGCATACAGGAAAGCTAAATACTGGACCGTCTATGCCTTAAGGAACAGGGATATCTTTACTGATTCCGGGACTGCATCTGTCGAGCTGAAAGTCAATGTCCTGTCTCATCTTCTTGTCCTGACAGGTCTCATAACGGGAATTGTGAATGGAGGTCACGTTTATCTTTACGGTATTCCCTTGCTGCTGATAATAAATCTTTATGTGAACAGAAAGTTCCTCAGGGCTTTATACAGTGTTAAGGGAGCAGTATTCGCGCTTTTATCGGGGGTCTATTATTTATTTATATATCCTTTTCCGGTAGGTTTCGGGGCACTTGCTGGAAACATAAAACATTTAAGACGGTAATTAAGAGGAGAGCAAAGAGTGAATGTGAAATACTCACCCTTTCGTCATATAGGTTCAATATTCCGCAAAAGAGAGCCGATTCATCTAACTTTCTTTGTTACGAAAAGGTGTAATGCGAAATGCCCTTTCTGTTTTTATCTTTCACGAGACGGTAATGGCAATAAAGAGCCCGAGCTATCCCTTGAGGAGATAGAGAAAGTCTCGCTTTCCCTGGGTAATCTTCTCTGGCTTGCCTTTTCGGGAGGGGAGATATCTCTTCGGGAGGACATTGTTGATATTACAAAGGTATTTTATAGGAATAATAAGCCTTCAATAATTTTACTCTCAACGAACGGACTGCTTCCGGAGCGTATCAGAGAGCAGACGGAAGCGATCCTCAAGAGCTGTAGTAAAAGTGTTGTAGTTATAAAGCTTTCTCTTGATGGGCCTGAATCATTGCATGATTCAATGAGGGGTGTTGAGGGAGCATACAGGAAAACGATGAGAACATACGAACTCCTGGGAGGGCTTCTTGAAACTTACGACAACTTCGAGTTGGGGATAAACACTGTCTTCTGTTCCTCCAACCAGAATTACATGAATGAGACGCTGAAGTTAGTGAGTGAACTGGCACATATGAAGACGCATACCATTTCGCTCGTCAGAGGGGATGTTTCTGATCCAGGTTTCAAGGATGTGGATATGGATAAATACGATCGGACCATCGAAAAGATGGAGACTCAGCTTACGAGTGGTTCAGCGGGCATTTACAGTTTCAGAGGAGCAAAATTAAAGGCGGCACAGGATATCCTTCAGCGCCGTCTGATACATGATACTGTAGTGCAGAAGAAGAGGTTGATACCCTGCTATGCGGGAAAATTGAACCTCGTGATCAGTGAAACCGGTGACGTATATCCCTGCGAGTCTTTTGAGAAAAGGATGGGGAATGTGCGCGGATCAGACTATGATATGCATAGATTGTTAAAGTCTGAGAATGCTCGCGAGGTTATTGGATCAATACAAAAGAGAAATTGTTACTGTACACATGAGTGCTATATGATGACAAATATTCTATTTAATCCGTCTCTTTATCCTTCTCTTTTGAAGGAGGTCGCCAACTTTTGAGGACAGTTGCACTTCTATGAACGAAGAATATATTTGCTCATGGGCGTTGTCCTATGAAGGACAGCTGTCTTGCTGAATTTGTCCCTTTTTGGACAGGCGAAATTGAAACCCCTTGAATACATTGAATTTTAATGTTGGCACATATCTTGCTCAAAGCATTATACATGCTTAGGGGAGATCAAACAGGGGAAATAATAAAAACAAAACTTTCTGTTGCAGAGAGGCACAGAAACAAAACAAAGGAGGTAACGATGGCGCGAAAATTTTTATTAATCATGGTGGTTGGTGCGTTTATGATCGCATCAGCAGGCCTGTCTTCCGCCGCCCAGTTTGCTAATCCGGATCTTCTTGTCGATGCCGAAACGGTAGCCAGGAATATCACCAAGTCAAACTGGGTGGTCGTTGACTGCAGGGAGCTGAAAAATTATGCAAAAGGGCATATCCCGGGAGCGATCAGTCTCGGTAAAAGGTGTAAGAAGGCCTTCAGAGATTCGACCTCGCGGGTGTGGAGGGATGAATCAAAGTACGAGTCACTGCTTAGCAAGGCAGGAATCGGTAACGATTCACATGTCGTTTTCTACCACGGTGATGTAAAGGACTTCCCTGATGCTACCGTCGGATTCTGGGTCATGGAGTATCTTGGCCATGATAAAGTGCATGTGCTTAACGGTGGGATCGATGCATGGCGAAAGGCCGGCAAACGCCTGGATAAGAAGCCGACAAAGAAATCCCCGAAGACTTTTAAGGTTGCAAAGGTAAATCACAGTATCCTCGCCTCTACCGACGAGATATTGCAGATAGCCAAGGGAAAGAAAAAGGGTATTCAGCTGGTAGATTCAAGGACTAAAAAAGAGTGGGATGGTAAAGATTGCAGGGCGGTAAGGTGCGGACATGTCCCGAATGCGACAGCAAACATATCACATCTCGATACGGTCGTGAAAAAGAAGGACCCGAAGAAAAAGAAACCGGTTCCTACCGGTTACCTTGATCCAGAGGTCCTTGCGAAACAGTTCGGAAAGCTTGATAAGAGCAAACGTACAATCGGATACTGCCAGACAGGAACCCGTTCTACACTTACATATTTAGAGTTCAGGCTGATGGGATTCAAGAATCCGGCTAACTGGGACGAATCCTGGAGAGTCTGGGGCTCGCATTACGCAGACTATCCTGTTGATGCTCCCAACGGAGAACAGTTCTATAACTTTGCAAAGGTCAATAAGACCCTTAAGAAACTTGAGAAGAGGCTAAAGAAGCTCGAAGCCGGCAAGAAAAAGGCAGCGAAGAAGTAACAGATAAGTATATAGAGGCGCTATAAATTCAGAGGAGGAATATCTTTCCTCCTCTGGATTTTTTTTGGTCTGCTCTATGATTTGATTTTTCTATGTAATGCATATATAGAATAAATGCCTCTATTTGCTAAATTTATTGGAAAAATATATTAATAATCAGCTATAATTAAACTATAAAATGTAAAAATATTGAAAACATACAGAATGACCTTGTGGGAGAGTGGGATAAGAGGCGGATTGAATACATGCTGAGGCGCATGAAGGAGGTCAGAAATGTCAGCAAGATCGTATGTGTGGGTGATTGTATGTATCCCGGCAATCCTTTCCTTTCTCGCAATTAATCCGGCATCGGCTCAATATCAATTACATCTATACGCATCTGTTACCGATGACTTGCAGGATGAGGGGCGGATAGACATGATATCCGTTAGTGCCCTTGAGGAGAAGATAATAGCTCTTAAGAGCGAAGATCCGTATGTCAGGGCCGAGGCGGCGCAGGACCTGGGTAACTTTGAAGATCCTCTTGCGGCTGAACATCTCACTAGGGCCTTACATGACGAGAATCCTTATGTGCGTGCCTATGCGGCTGCGTCTCTTGGTAAGTTAAGGGACCCGTCATCGCTGGCTCATCTTATCACCATGCTGAACGATGAAGAAACGTTTGTTCAAACCTACGCTGCAGAATCTCTTGGTGAGCTCAGGGACCGAAAGGCCGTTGAGCCGTTGATAGAAGTCCTTGAAGGATCGAACACCGATGTAAAGCCGAGTGCGGCATGGGCACTGGGAAAGATCAATGATCCCCGGGCTGAAAAACCACTTATCGATGCACTTCGAGACGGTGAGCCGGGGCTCCAGATCAGCGCTGCGGGGGCCCTTGGGTCGATCCGATCTTCATTGGCCGTAGAACCGCTTATATTGTCTCTGAAAGGCCTGTGCTGTCTTGAAGCAGCGGAAGCCCTAAAAATGATCACGAGCCTGGATTTTGGATCAGATTATGAGACATGGCAGAGATGGTGGATCAATATAGGTGATTAAAAAAGGTCTGTCTGTAAGATCAGGAACAATAAGAGGCCTCATCTTCATCGTCGAATATATCAAACTCTTCGCTTCCGGGATATAATTTGTATATAGATGGGAGTATGGATTCCCCTGTATCGTTCTGTTCCTCAAGTGATTCATGGTTTTCCTGAGATTGCCCAGCCTGAGACGACTCGCTTATATCAGTCTCGTATAGTACAGCTGCGGAATCAGCATAAACGGCAATGTCAGTAGTGAAAAAAGAAACGGCTGAAATGATGCAAACTAAATATGAGAAGCAAGCGCCCATGTCCTTATCCCTTGAAAGGCTTTCTTATATTATACCCTTTTCGTAATAGGCGATGTTATGCAACGCCTGAACTTCACGGGCTTAAATCAGACACTGTCGATTTTTTTTTTGCATAAACTTTGTCAAGACCTTATACATAAATAATTATTGACAATCGAAATTCTCTCGTCTACTATTTACATATATGTAATACAGGAAGGAGGGGATTTATAAATATGGATAATCATTAGAGATCATATGTAATGATCAAGTCGAAACTGATAAAAATTTCGTTGTGCGTGTCATTGATCGCCGTCCTCAGTCTGCCGTTTTTTAATGCGATATATATTTACCCGTCTTTCAATAAGCTCTTAATGGTAATTAGCGAGGACGAGGCATTGCGTATCGCAACTCACCTCTCGTCAATGCTTGTTATCAACAATACGAGACTGAAAAAAGAATATATCCGGACAGATTTCAAAGAAGAGGCTTTGAAACTGAAGAAGGATCTTGATATTTTTAAGATAAAGGTCTTTTCGCCTTCCGGTGAGGTTATATATTCAACCGATGCTAAAGACATAGGGTTCATTAATAAAAAGAGTTATTTTCACGACATAGTTGCCGAGGGTAATTCTCATTCAACTATTGTGAATAAAGATACCATGTCTCTTGAAGGCCAATTGCTATCGAGCGACGTTGTTGAAACGTATGTGCCCATAATGCTCCATGGTGCTTTTGCTGGCGCTTTTGAGATCTATTATGATATTTCTTCCAGGAAGGAAATGCTTGATGATCTGATAGCGAATTCATATATTTTCATTTTTGCAATAGTTATTTCTCTTATGATCGCTGTCATTCTGAGTTCATTTAAAGCGACCAAGGCTATTAATGAACAAAATAGCACTGAAGAGGAATTGATCAAGTGTCGTGATAACCTGGAGGACCTGGTAAGCGAGAGAACGGCTGAACTTAGCGAAGCACTTGACGAAGTAAAAACATTAAGCGGTTTTTTGCCGATATGCGCTTCGTGCAAGAAGATCAGAGATGATAAGGGTTACTGGACACAGGTTGAAGAGTATATCAGAGACCACTCGGATGTTGAATTCAGTCACAGCATTTGCCCTGAATGCCAGGATAGACTCTATCCGAATAAGAACAGGAAATCAGGAGAACTATAAAAAATACCGATGTGATCTTGTAGCCTATTGAAAAATAAGATGGTGCGAGAGGTAAACTTCGCTATGCTTTGCTTACCTTGTTATCGGTTTGAACTAAATGAGTTGATCACTATTGACGGAAACAGACGGTGATGGGCACTATTCTGGGTGCGTAGAAGGAACTACCCAGCCGAATACGCTCAGGAATTAAAGCCCCGTTTATCAGAAGATCAAAAGTAATACAATATTCCGGGAAGAGCGGTATCAGACTAAATTCAAATCCCCTGTCAGAACTTCTTTCATCAGGAAAGAACTCAAATTCAAAGGAGATATTATGCTCTCTTTGGATTATTCTATCAAAGGGACCTTCATGTTTCTTAACAAACTGATCAATGAGGGCGTTGCTTGCACTAATGTTACCGGAATAGACGTATTTTATAGTTTGCCTCGAAGCCAGCTCCTTGATTATTCGCACATGAAACCTGTTTCCGGTCTTCCATACTATGTATCCGTCATAGAGTGAATAGAGAGTACTGTCAGGCTCTCCTTCTATAATAGTTTCGTAACTGAAAGCTACATCACGATCGAAACGGGGCTCTGCGGGACGAGAATCCGGTTTTCCGAGAAGAGGATAACAGGAAACCATTCCTGTTACAAGCACTATCAGAACTATTGATTTAAGAGAGTTCATGACATTTATACCTTACATGCTAATGATAGCAGATTTACGGGCAAATCGAGACATCTATAACAGAAACCAACAATTTCTTTTGATATTTAGAAGTGGATTAGACGGACGAATGAAATGATAAGGAATTGTATATAGCAGTCATTATAATGGTGCGAGAGGGGGGATTCGAACCCCCACAGGAAATCCCACTGGATCCTAAGAATAAGTCAGAGAAAAATAAGTAAGCCTCTAGGCCCTTGGAATTAAGGAGTTATTCTTTAACTTCAAGGGCTTTCTCTTTTTCTTTATGTAGGCTGGAGTTGAATTGAGTCGGGTAGCGTTTGATCCTCGCGGGCACAAAATGGGCACAAATCACATATAAATCGATAGGCATAATCGCGTAAAAAAGAACATAAATAATTCTATAAATAATGAGTGGAAACATCAAAATAAACACAAAAAAAGGCAAGCAAATGCCCTGATTATATGGTAATTAAAAGTATTACAGGTTAATACATTGACGCGGTGTGATTAAGAAGAGCTTGATGTTTACGAGCATAAAAAGTGAACGGTTTTCAAAACGCAGCTGAATTGAGGGGTTTCTAAATTTTAATAGTTTAGAAGGATGGGGATACCCCCAATGGATGCTAGAAATAATAGTATTTTAGGTGTCCTTCATTATCGGGAGGGGCTTCAGCATATTTTACCCGTCACTGGATAAATCTTCACTTTGATCAAGGTTTTACCACCAACTTTCGAGATTTTATTGAGAAATCCTTCATGAGAAGGGGAGGCTGATATCTCATGAAGGTCGACTGAGATTAATTTAGTCGATTCTAGAGAACAAGGAGGGAAATAATTATTTTTTTAGATAATAATTACTATCATCATTTTTTCAAAAAGGGGGTTACAATGACACAGTTAAGCAGAAATATAATAGTTATTCTTTGTGTGATTGCTATTATAGGTTTATCTTCAGTTGCTTATGCAACAGTATATTCTAATAAGACAATATCACATCTCTATGCTAACAATAATGGCCAAGTCCTGATTAAGTGGTCTGGTTCGCCGAGACCTGGGCCATGTGCTGCCGCAGGCCAGACGAACTATGGTTGGGTCTCGATCCCAGTTGCAGCTTCGGATGCACAAAAAGCATTAGCAATTGCTGCTTATCTTAAGGGTAAAAGAGTGAGGGTTGATACTTCTGGTTGTGACGGAAGATATGAAAAGGTATGGTCAATATATTCCCCTGGGGGATGATCAAACTATGATGCTCTCAATGAGAATGATTGTGGATCACAAATAATAAAACAGTTTCATCTTTCACGGTTTGCGAAGGATTATGGTGCTCATCTATAAGGACATGGATTAATCCTTAAACATGCAAATTGGAACTGCAACTACAAGACGGAAGAATGGGAGGATACTAACTCATGCATCAAGAAAAGAATCAGAAAAAAGAATATCTATCTTCGTTAAAAAAAGCCAACATAAGGGGGCAACCGCACACTAAAGATAAGATAAAAAAATGTGGCACAAATCGACGCTTTAGTTGGCTTTTCTCAATATTAGTACTGAGCGTTGCTATATTGCTTATTAATTGCGCAGGCGTACAAAAGCAGTCAGACTTGAAGACTCCTGGAAGCCAAAAATATGGCTACTATTATAAGGGGCAATTTGTATCTCTGACCGCCAGTAAACGACTCATCGCAATACGTGAAATCGGAGTAGCCTTTAGCCCTTTTGTCAAGGCTCAAGGATTAAAGCGACATCCTTTAAGCAATCGGGAGCCGTTGAAAGGACTGAAAATAGGTCTTTATAGCCTGCCTGCCCCAGCACGCAAAATCGACAAACGAATCGATTTAAGCGTAAAGAGAGAAGACTATGTGCGCACGACAGGCGAAGAAATTCAACCGGTTTTTGAGCAGGGACAGTCGTTATTAATTCCCTCGGATGAGGTAATAGTGGGATTCAAGGAAGCAACAAGCCTTGACCAGGCGCGTAAATATTTTGCTCCCTATAGGAAAACGCAAGGCATAAATGAGATAAGGAAGCACCGAAAAAACTCTTACATAGTGACGATTGACAATCCATCGAACGGACGAGTTTATCAAGTGTCACAGTTCTTGTCAGGTCTGGACGGAATCAGGTTTGCTGAACCAAACCACATCATGTTGTCACTCGATGACCTGAGTACCCCCATGTTACCTGCAATAGCTCCGGATCGAAGAGTAAAAGGCGGGGCAGGGGGTAAGGGTTCAAAGAGAAACTCCCCCGTAAATTGGGATACCTTAGTGAATGAAAGCTGTGAGGGAGTGGCCCTTCCAGGGGGTTGGACAACTGGAAGTCTAAGCGCAGTTACTAATGCGTTTTGGAATGTGACGAATGCTCAGAGCCACGCGGGTAACCAGAGTTGCTATGCTACTGGTGCGGGGCCAAATGGTGTAGCGGCGCCGGGACCCTATCCAAATAATTCGGATAGTTGGCTAGATACACCAACAGTGAATCTGGCTGCATATGAAGAGGTCTACATCGAGTTTTGGTTCCATGCGATATACGAAGATCCACCCTGGGACTACAGTTATCGCGACTATGGTCGGGTAGGTATTCACGATACCACAACTGGAAACATTGAGTTCTTTTATCCCGACAATCACCCAGTTCTCGCTGTCCCCTACACAGGGGATCTCACTACCGATCTTACAACCGACAATGGTTGGCGGCGGGCACTCTTCCGGGTCCCTCCAGATTTGCGGTTAAATGGTGTCCGTGTGCGTTTTGTCTTCCAGAGCGACGGCAACAATACTGCAGAGGGGCTTTATATTGACGAGGTTCGGGTAGTGGGCACAGCTGATGTGGACACAGAGCCTGTTAGCAATGATACCTACGGTGCGCGCCATTATGGAATGAAAAATGCCGGGCAGATTGCGGGGCTTGGCAATGACAACACTGACATGGAGGTGCCGGAGGCATGGAATCGCGTTTCTATATCGAATGACGTGGTCGTGGCAATTATTGATGATGGTGTGGACTTAACACATCCTGATCTTACTTTAGTAACGGGTTACGATTGGGACGGAACAGGTGATGGTCACGCTAGGAGATCTCACGGTACGGCCTGTGCTGGGGCTGCCGGTGCAATAGGGGACAACTCATTGGGTGTTCTTGGAACGGCACCTGGTGTCAATATCATGCCAATCTATAAAGGAGGTTCGTGGAGCGATTACGCAGAAGCCATCGATACCGCCGTCGGCAAGGGTGCAGATATTCTCAGCAACTCGTGGGGTGCGGTTAACGTGTATATTCAAACGGTCGAGGATGCGGTTATAGACGCTCTAAATGCCAGCAGAGTTGTTGTCTTTGCCGCCGGCAACGGGCCTGATCGCAACCCTTGGAGTTATAATGTTGCTTTCCCTGGCAACCTGACAGGTTCAACGAATGTCATCACTGTGGGTGCCTCTAGCCCAACAGATGAGCACAAGGGTGTAGCCAGCAGTGATGGGAGCCATCGTTGGGGCTCTAGCTATGTGGGCGACGGGCCAGACATAGTTGCCCCTAGCCCGTGGTGCTACACCACCGACAGACAGGGGGCAGACGGCTACAATCCTTCGTCTGCCAATAACCCCTATCCAAATCATTCGTTGATCGATCCCGGCAATCCCGCCAGTGAAGACTACAACCCCATGTTTGGGGGCACTTCTTGTGCAACACCCAAGGTCGCTGGAATTGTGGCACTAATGCTGTCCGCAAACCCAGACTTGACACCGTATCAAGTGAAAACGATTCTGCGAGAAACAGCGGATGACATTGATGCTCCAGGCGTGGATGACAGGACCGGTGCTGGCCGGGTTAACGCCGAGGAGGCGGTCAAAAGTGCATTGGCAACACCAAGGAGGCATTTTTTGCCTCTGTATTTGATACCTTTGATTGATTAATTGAAAAACAATACTAAAGAAATGTAAAACGCTTGAGCCCTTGGAAATGCTAATTCATTTAGCATCTTCAAGGGCTTTTTATTGTTATCTGCCTGATAATATCCATTATGTTAATTCATTTACAATGTTTTTAAAATTCAATATGTTAAATAAATATGCGGCCAATAGTGTCTTTATGTAAAATAACTGCCTAACTATTCAAAATTAAACAATAAATTATGTTTAATTTAGCGCAACATTTGAGGTAAGCCATTAATCGTGAGCTTTCAGCACTCAAGAGAATGTTCAAATTGGCTATGCGCTATACTCCGCCGAAGGTTGTCAGTATTCCTTATATCCCGAAGCTTAAAGAGAACAATGTCCGAACTGGATACCTAGAGCACGATGACTATCTCAAGCTCAAAAAGGCCCTTCCTGATTATCTCATAGCGGTATTGACTCTTGGATATATCACGGGCATGAGAAAAGAGGAAATCCTGTCTCTCAGATGGGATAGGGTGGACCTGATCAATGGAAAGATCACTCTCGAGGCTGGATCGACCAAGAATGATGAAGCTCGGATTATTTATCTGACAGGTGAACTCTATGAAGCTATCCTTAAGCAGAAAGCTACTCACGATTCACAATGCCCTGAGTGCCTTTATGTCTTCTTTAGAAATGGAAAGAGGCTAAGCGACATCAGAGGAGCCTGGAAGGCAGCGTGTAATTCCGTTGGCCTTGACGGACGTCTCTTTCACGATCTCAGAAGAACGGCTGTTCGCAACATGATACGTGCCGGAATCCCTGAGAAGGTCGCTATGACGATTTCAGGGCATAAGACAAGGGCAGTATTTTAATCGGTACAATATCGTCAATGAAGGAGACCTGAAGCATGCATCTGAAAAGATTCAGCAATTGCACCGTAAGAGCAGGGCTAAGATTCAAGCACAAAATAAGCACAATGTAGACAATCCACCCTTACGCGGGAAAAAAAGCGATGTCCATGATCCGGGTAAGCCATTGAAAAATAAGATGGTGCGAGAGGGGGGATTCGAACCCCCACAGGAAATCCCACTGGGTCCTAAACCCAGCGCGTCTGCCAGTTCCGCCACTCTCGCATGTGATTGATTTTACGGCAATTTCATAGGTTTTGTCCAACAGGAATTTTAGTCGCAAGTGCCAGATTGTGACAAAATTGCGACAGACAATCAAGGACCTCTACGCTTGAGCGAAGACTCTCCGGGTAGTGATGCGCATAATGAAGCGTCACCTGGATCGTTTTATGCCCGAGCAGTTTCTTTACTGTATGGAGATCTACTGCTGTCTGCACAAGTCTCGATGCAAATGTATGACGCATGTCATGAAAATGGAAATCATCGATCTTAGCCTTGTCAACCGCGCGTTCAAATGCATCCTTAACAGCAGTCCCTTATCGCTGGTGGAAATTGTATAACTCAATCCGTATGTGGATATGTAATCCAGAACGCATGACGACATAAAATCAGAAGATTTATAGATAAATATAGCGCTTCGATTTGAAATGTAGTAAAATTGTAGCAAGTCGCATTCTATAAATTTCAGACCAAGAAAAGGAGGGGTTATGGGAAATATAAATTTCACCTGGTGGAACCTTCAGAACTTTTTTGACACCGACGACGATCCAATATCAAAAGACTTTGAATACACTTCAGCAAAGGGATGGACGCAAGAGGTCTTTGAGGCAAAGAAGACGAATCTTGCAAATGCGTTGAACGCTGTCCATGGAGGTTTACATGACATCATTGCAGTTGCGGAGATAGAGAAAGATGATCTTCTTAAGGAGCTAATTGAGAAGATGGGCAACACTAACCTGAAAGTAATATCAGATCCAAAAACCAGCGACTATCGTGGAATAGACGTAGCGGTCGCTTTCAACAGCAATAAACTGAGTGTTTTATCCAAGTCTTCTGAGATAGTGCATCTTAGATACAGAACTCGCGATATATTTACCGTGAAGTTCAAGGTAAATCAGACAGGAGAGGAACTTGTTTTAATAGCAACGCACTGGCCTTCGAGAATGAAGGGACAACGCAGGAGCGAGCCCCTTCGCATAGCAGTCGCGGAGCACATTGCCTATATTGTTGAAGATTATGTAAAGGTTATGCCCGAAGAATACGAGGACCTTCGAGAGCAGGATAATCTCACTCCGATTACAAATAAATGGGATACAAAAGTGATGGTTGTCGGTGATTTTAACGATGAGCCGTGTAACAGGAGTGTTGTAGACCATCTCAGGGCTTCAAGCGAGATCGACAGGGTAAGGGGAGAGACTAACGATATAGACAAATTTAAGGACGAGACCGCCGATTACCGCTCTCAAGATGTCTTTCTGTACAATGCAATGTGGAAGTTTTTTCATCAGGAGAATGTCGGCACGTATTTCATGGATCAATCAAGGATCGACGGAAAGTTTGCCAATCGTTACCAGATACTCGATCAGATAGTCGTAAGTAGGGGCCTTCTTGCGGACTCGGGCCTGAGACTAGACCCTGATACGGTCGAAATATTCCGGGAAAAAATCGTGGCGACTTCATCCGGGCGTCCGCGGCCCTTCGACAAAAAAACAAAGAAAGGTACTTCCGACCACGTTCCCATAACAGCTGTTCTTAAATATTAAGAAGATTGAATTGTAAATCCAGAATGTATTTTTATTGTGGTCAATATAAGTGCCTTTTTTTGAAAGGCTTATTAAATGATCTTGATGTGAGTCGAATCAGCAATGTAGCAGATTTGTAACAGTGTAGAGTAGAGTATCATAGGATTAAGACGTACAGCATCTATTCCTCAGCACATGATGAATGAGACATTCTCGCTAACACCTACAAAGACTTAGCTTAGACGGACGAGTTTCTTGTGGATTTCTTTATTAAGGTCTCCATCTAGGACGGATCATTAACAAGCCCGATCCCAATCCGACTTTAATGCAGCGATTCTCATATGGTGAAGGCGGTGGGAATCGAATACACCGCCGCTATTTAAAATCAATAGGTTATACCCTCTATCGGGCTGGCTTCGGGCTGACTATTGCTATAAATACTGGATTTTCTTTAAAGGATCTAATTATAACGGACTAATCACAATAGAGTAATTTCAAAAAAGCATAATATTATTGATGATTGCTAATAATTTCGTCTCTGTCGCTTCGAATGTT
>CAJIAG010000496.1_pt1 | contig 13803 bp, 17 predicted proteins | sample 9199131 | NCBI WGS metagenome assembly CAJIAG01 (sample SAMEA7708278, study PRJEB35096) | sediment metagenome | biome: marine neritic benthic zone biome [ENVO:01000025]; feature: sediment [ENVO:00002007]; material: shallow marine sediment [ENVO:03000034] sea grass bed [ENVO_01000059] ... | reverse complement strand
GCGGCAATTATCCTGAGTATGCGGTCAACCTTTCCCATGTTCTTTTTCATTTCCCTGTTCCTCCTCGTTTGTCAAATGCAACAGTGTTCATGCCGGAACAATCCCTCTTTTTCACTGCAACTCAAATCATTGTTTCGGTCAAGGAATGACAATTGTTTGAACAACACCCTTCATTACTCTAAATATCATATAATAAAATCAGTACTTTAAATTGCCGTATTGCAGGAGATTACACAATGAATAGAAAGATCGCTGACGAATATGAAGCTGCCGTAAAGAAGCGCAACGAGATCAAGGAATCCCTCGATAAGCTCATGGAGGAAACTCCCGAAGACCTTTACACTATCACTATTACTCGCGACCGCCTTGCTTACTGGGAAGGAAAGACAGAAGGTCTTAAGTTTGCCCTCGATAATATTTAGTAAAATTCGCAGTAGAGTACTGCTCTCATCCTACATATAATGGTATCCATTATTATCCACCGCATTTTTGATTTTAACAATTAACGTTACTCAATTTGCTGTATAATGGTTATAGAATGAAATAAAATTCAACTACATCACAATTAATGAGGGGGTTCCGATGAAACGATTTTTGTACATATATCTGATCATATTTATTTTTGGATCACTGTCTGCATGCACAACTATTCAGTCTGGTCCGGTGTCGTACAAGTCTGACGATGTAACACTTAAAGGCTATCTTGCCTATGATCCGGGAATTAAGGAGAAACGGCCAGGGATATTGGTCGTGCATGAATGGTGGGGGCAAAACGAATACGCGCGCAAGCGAGCACGGATGCTTGCCGAACTGGGATACACAGCACTTGCCGTTGATATGTACGGTGAAGGCAAGATAGCCGCTCACCCCAAGGATGCCGGACAGTTCGCGCAGGAATTGTGGGATAACATGGCCGTGGCAAAAGCACGTTTTCTTGCCGCGATGGCTGTCCTGAAGCGGCATGAGACGGTGGACCCTTCCCGCATAGCTGTTATAGGTTACTGTTTTGGAGGTGGTGTTGCGATCCAGATGGCACGCGAGGGGATTGATATCGACGGCGTCGTAAGTTTTCATGGAAGTCTTGCAACAGACAGGCCCGCAAAGAAGGACAATGTAAAGGCTAAGATCCTGGTAGCACACGGTGCAGATGACAAATTCGTAACGCCGGAACAGGTCGAAGAGTTCAGGAAAGAAATGGATAACGCCGGGGTAACATATATATTTATAGAATACAGTGGAGCAACACACAGTTTTACGAATCCGGAAGCCGATAAGAACGCGAAAAAATTCAATATACCGATCGCTTATAGCGCGGAGGCCGATAAAAAGTCATGGTCCGATATGCAGCAGTTCTTTAACGAGATATTCCGTAAATAGTCTTCACAGATATTTTAATATTGACAATTAAACTAGGTTATCTCCATCGATTCTCAGCCTGAGAAATAACGCATTCGCTTTACCGACAGATATTTCTTGTGCTATTCTTTTATATACTTTAAAATATTCACTTATAAACCAATGGCTTTTACGGGCGATCTAGAGAATCTACACATTGTAGATATAATTCAGCTTCTTCACACAACGAAGAAGTCCGGCACATTTTCAGTTAAGGGAAATAAAGGAGAAAGCCGGATCATTTTCAGTAACGGTTATATTGTCGCTGCAAATCATCTTAACAACAAAGTTCGTATAGGAACAGTCCTCGTAAAAGCAAATGCTATAACCACTGAAGATCTTGAAGAAGCACTCGAAGCACAGAAAAGAGCCGGCAAGGATCGTAAGCCCGTACTCTATACCCTGATCGAAATGGGCAAAATAGGTAAGGAAGAGGCCTTTAAGTGGCTCAAGAAACTTATCGAGATAACGATAGTTGAATTGATCGACTGGACCAGCGGGGCTTTCACCTTTGAACTGGATGAGATATCAGTTTCTCCCGATTGCAGTTACCTCCCGGGAGAGATGGAGCAGGAGATGAACCTCGATGCCCAAATGGTTCTGATGGATGCTCTACGAATATATGACGAGCGAAAGCGTGATATCGATGCCGGAAAAGAGGTTTCGTCAGATGAAGAACTGTTTGGGGAAGAGGTCCTGACAGCCGAAATTGCGGAAAGTGAGAAGGAAAGTTCAGTCCTTACCGCCGATGATCTGGGGCTAGCAGACGTTGACAGTCTGGAGAAAAAGATACATAAGCCTTTCGCGGTTAAAGAGCTCTTTGATCCTCTTGAAATCCATCGACAGCAAATAAGGGAGATATTGGCTGACTTCTCAGAAAAAGAGCAGGAAGCCTTTGTATCTTTTCTAAAGAAAGAAACTGAAGGCGCAAGTACCAAAAAGGGAACATCGAGACAGGTAGGCCCTGCAAGTGCCCTGGTCCTGTTCAGCCGGGACAGGCTTCTCGATCATTCATTTATGACATTATATAAAAATGAGGGCATACTTGTATTTACTACTGACAGGGAAGAGAATCTTGACAGGATAGTAACCGAATGCCTCTCTAAGGAGATATTGCCCATCCTTGTGTATGACAGCCCCGAAAAGTCGGAGGGAGGGCTTTCCGAGGAAAGCATTGTAAATCTTCGTAATCATGTAAAAGATAAATTTCCGCAGGTTCCCCAGGTCCAGCTGGCATTCCCGTTATATCAATCCTTCTCTTTGCAATCTTATAATGATGGTATCAAGGCCGTCTTGCCAAAGCCTTTGAAAGATGCGAGCAAGGACACGTTCATAGAGGATACAATGCAGTTTCTTGGAACATTTAATAACTATATAAAAGGTTTTTTGAATGAGCAAAAAGATCTTACATCCAAAGAAGAACTCCCTTAAAAAGAACCAATGGGTCTTTACACCGACCGATAAAAACATATAAAATTCAGGAGGGTAACGAACTATGGATATTGCCACGCTCAATAAAATTCTGGAGATCGCTTTTGAAAAAAAGGTTTCGGATATCCATTTCGAGGTTGACAACCCCCCTATATTCAGAGCTCGCGGACATCTGCTTCGCGCAAAGCTTGATAAATTAACCGGAAAAGATACCGGATTTATCGCGAATGCGGTTATGGAGCACCACAATCGGGAACTGCCTGATAGCGTAAAGGAATTCGATACTTCCTACATGCTGCCTAACGTGGGACGCTTTCGTGTAAGCATCTTCCGTCAGCGGGGCAACGTGGGAATAGTGATGCGCGTTATACCACATTACATCGGTACTTTCGAAGAACTACATCTTCCCTCTGTATTGGGACAGATCGTTCAGGCCCCTAACGGCCTTGTCCTTGTAACCGGACCTACGGGAAACGGCAAATCTACCACCCTTGCCTCGATGTTACGCTATGTAAATGAGAATTACAGTTATAATATTATCACGATCGAGGATCCGATCGAGTTTCTTTTCTCTTCAAATAAAAGTTGTATAATCCAGAGAGAACTTGGCATCGACACAGATAGTTTTACTGGAGCCCTAAGAGCCGCCATGCGTATGGATCCCGATGTCATTATGGTTGGAGAAATGCGTGACCTCGAAACGATCGACGCCTGTATTAAAGCTGCCGAAACGGGTCATCTGGTCTTCTCTACCCTTCATACGAACAATGCGTCATCCACCATCAACCGTATCGTGGGACACTTCCCTTCTGATGCACAGGAGATAATCCGCCACAGATTAGCGGAGATCCTGGTAGCAACTCTTTCATTGCGGCTTGTAAGAGACAAAAGCGGTGAGAACATCGTACCGGTCATGGAAGTGATGCTTTCGACAGGAGCTATCAAAGCCTGTATCAGAGATGGCAAGATCGATGAGATCGATGATCATATAGAAAAAGGACGCGACGAATATCATATGCAAAGCATGGACCAGCATCTTATACAACTCTGCAAAGATGAGATCATATCTCTTGATGAAGCAAAACGGATCTCACGTTCATCAGATCTGGAAAGGAAACTTACATATAGTTAGGCACGGATCATCTTTAGCGGCAGAAAAGACAGGATATTATGCCCAAATTAGTTCAAATAGGCACAAGGATAATCAATATTGATCGAATAACGCATGTTGCAATCGGATTCGTAACTGTTTTATCCGGAGGGTTGAAAAAGAAGAAAGCAAAAGAAGTCAAAATATACTTCGGAAAGGATTCCATTACATTCACAGATGCAGAAGCCGACAAAATGCTAAAAATGCTTCAACGGGATATTGATAACCAGTAGCAGATTCGATCCCGTTCAGAAATCCTGATCGAACATTTATCGTCGTTTATCTTCAAAAATAATGTTCAGAAGCCCCGATCACTTTCTATTGATAACGTGTAAAATATTACCTGTCAATTCGTGACTTATTTCCCTTTTCCTTCTTCATTTTTCTATTATTATTTCCCCAAATGCAGCTTTTTTGATATTGAGATTATGAAAAAAATGGTGTATGCTGGAAGTCAGGCACACCGTGCCGCTATTAAATATTCAAAGGGAGGGCAACATGAGTGTATATAAGGTCATCGAACTCGTTGGCACAAGCAATGAGTCGTGGGAAAAGGCAGCCGAAGAGGCAGTAGCAACAGCATCAAAAAGTCTCAAGGACCTTAGGATCGCCGAGGTAGCAGAGCTGGACATGCAGATCGAAGACGGAAAGGTCAAAGCTTACAGGGCAAAGGTCAAGGTGTCGTTCAAGTACCACGGTAAGGATTGAGCTAAAAAAACAGGAATGAAGAACAGTGGCACACGGCACATAAGGTTCGGTTTGCCCGATTTCCATTATTTGATCGCCTGATCTTTCCGACCCGCGCTTTTGTGCTAGTGACGCCTTATCTTGGTACGCACCTTTTTCTTCTTCGGTTTGCACAGTATGTTAAATAATTTTCCATTTGGGCTCTTCGGTTTTATCGTCTGTTTTCCACCAGGTTCGAGATACGTGTAGGTAAGCTCTCCGTTTTCAAAGGTAACGATGTTCTCCATTTTTGTTATCGTTTTCCTGACACAATCAAATTCATCGAAACTAATTCCTTTTCTGAGCAGATTATTTCTCTGATCACGCTTTTTAAACATCTGCCATAATCGCAAGATAGTCTTTGATGGCTTTGTAACATTTTCTGGATCATAATAATATTCATATATAAAACCCTTTGAAGTTTCTTCCGTAGTATACAGTTTCCATTTATCCTGCCCGGCATATACAAGTGACGACAAGAACAGAATAATGAAAAGTGAACATATTAATAGTTTAGTCTTCATAGTATTCTCGAGTATGCAACAGTTAAGATGAGGAGACAAGATTGATAGTATGATAACAAACAGCGCTAAACAAATAGTTAGTCCTCAAATACTATATCCGTGATTACAGCCTGTATCCCTTTCGGTTCATAAGGTGGAGTTTGTATCGTATAAGAGAACTTTCTTGTTTGGCCTGTTTTAAGCGCCGAACCATCAGGTGATTTAGATGCAATATACTCACGATCTATTATAATCTCTTTTTCATCCAGAAAATAAACAGTAATACCAGTTTCAACCACCGTCCTGTGTCCAGCATTATAAACCTTACCGGACAGTGTCAACTCATTATCGAACCTCTTGATCTTTACGCCCGTCAACCTTAGATTATCCCTGTAGGAGTTTGCAACATGAAAGCGATCAAGCTTCTCCATAAGCATATCCGCTCTTTTTTCCAGGAATAGAATCTTTTCATTAAGAGATGATATTTCCTTCAGATCGGACCTGTGATAGATATAGCCGACACCTATACTTACAACGAGTGCAACAATACAAAGAACAATGATGATAAGAAATGGTGTAGCGTTAAAGGCATCTTTCGGATCCGTTTTCTGCTGGCGCCTCTCAAAGACATGTACTACTTTTTCTCCATCGTCATTATGCGTCATATTTCCATATCTCCTTTAATGACCTTCTGCAAATTTTACCACATAATATCTGTTTGTACCACCTTAATTCTGTTTTCTGCGGCTTTGTTTTTCGATCGCATCCTTGAACCGTCGTAATCTTCCCTGTAAAATAAAGGTTAGAATTAAAGCTATCATACTAGAAAGGAGCATAACTATTGCGTTACGGCAGGGAATGGGGTTTTCAGTTCAGGATTACTCCCGCGGTAAAATATCTGATACTGGTCAATACCGGGATCTATTTTCTGGATTTACTATTGTATCTGCTGTTGCAAATGGATGTGAAACTTGTCTTCGGTCTCAGGCCGGTTCTTTTCTGGAGCGGAGCTCTCTGGCAGCCGGTCACATACATTTTTCTCCATGCCGGCATATTCCACATACTCATTAATATGTTGATCCTCTGGATGTTCGGGACCTCACTGGAATCAACATGGGGCTCACGCAGATTTCTTAAGTTCTTTTTCATCTGCGGTATAGGCGCAGGGATCCTGAACGCGACAGTGACACCGGCAAGTTCTATTCCTACGGTCGGTGCATCCGGGGCTATATATGGTCTCCTGATGGCCTTCGGTATACTATTTCCAAACCAGCTCATATATATATGGGGTATCTTCCCTGTCAAGGCAAAATACTTCGTAATAGGCATAGGAGCTGTCGAACTGCTAACCGCAATGAGCACTACTCAAAGCGGCATTGCCCACTTTGCTCATCTCGGGGGCATGCTGTTCGGTCTGGTATATATGAAGTGGGACAACTGGCGAAGATCACTCTCATACCATCGAGTTCAAAAGAAACATAAGCAACACCTGAAGGTTGTAAAGGCCCGCTCAGAAGAAAAGGAAACCCTCCAGAAAGATGTGGATCTGCTTCTCGATAAGATCAACAAAAAAGGCATGGACTCCCTGAGCACGGAAGAACGAGAATTACTTAATAATATGAGCCAGAGGATGAAAGATCTGGACAAAGATGTCTGAACTATGTACTGCTTTACCTTCATCTTTCTCATGCAGCGCTAGCTCTGTTATTAGTAATTTGTTATTGGTTTTCAGGTACTTTGTACTAATCCAAAATCCTGGATCCCAAATCCAAATTCCCCAGTCACAATGCCCTGACCCCATAATTCTGCTCCAGAATTTCTGTCTGGATACTTTTACCTTTACTCTGAACCCAAAAAGGAGTACTGTAAAAATAAGGAGTAAAGGGAAGACGATCATGAAGCTGATAGAGAGAAAAAACCATCGCGAGATGAAAGAACTCATTGGGATCCTGATGGAGAGTTCGATCTACTTCGATCTTACTCCGGCCGAAAGAAAAGCCTTACTCCAAAGCATATACTTTTGATCAGGCATTACGGAACCTGTTCCATAGAGGTCATGCATCATGGCTTTTTTAGACAGGATAAGACCAGCAATTGAAAGATACCGAAAGAACTGCCGTTCATTACATTATGGCAATAGAGATCACGTCCTGTCAGATTCACTGGCCGTTTCATATTCAGCGGACATTCTCGATATATCCGAATTCAGGTTCTTTCACCTCGCCTATTCAGACTGGTTCGGTCATACAATAGCAGACAGAGATATGGAAAGCATATTTGCTTCGTATCTGTTTGAGAGTGTCGTTCCGTACTGGGCACGCCATCTGGCCCGAAAAGTGCTCGATCTACATACGAAGGGCATTCTGGATCCCGGGAAATTCAATATCAAACATCGCGAGATAACTCAGGAGATGAAAGATAAGGGTCAGTGGTATATTATCGTAGTGTTCATGATCCTGGTACTGTTCTGTTTTCTTGTCGCTAACTATGTCCCACCATCATAGTGATGAGATACCGGCAATAATGCGCAGGGAGCTTAATCCATTTCTTATTGCATGCTTTTCATGAACACACAAGCAGTTTTAAAATAATCGTATATTTATTATTTTTTGTGGCAAAAAACACATCCGTATGGAAGTCCTTTTGTCTTGTGGCAATTTCTGCACAGAACATGTGTTTTTCTCATAAACCTTTCGGCTATATCTCCATCATGGCATTTACGACATGAACCTTTATCTACGCCATTATGATGGCACGTTTTACAATCTGGCACAATTTTTTGATGAGCATGGTGATAAAATGTGACCTTATCTTTCATGGGCGGCTCAAACACAACCGTCTCAGGACCCTCGGCAGCTATGATCACAACAGTTGCACCAAACAAGAAAACAATAAACACAACAACGGTGATAATTCTCATAACATTCTCCCGTAATAATATTTTTAAAAGGATAACATTATATTAAATGGAATTCAACAAGAAACTGAAAGGACCAGTGTGGTTGGGACTCCAGTCCCGGTCTCCAGGATACTCAATACTAACGTTATTACTGTGACTTACAGACTGTAAACCGGAATCCTGCGCTTATCCCGTATCGGCTGCCGAAAACTTTGCCTGAATTGTCTTCAGGATATCAGCCCGCGACAGGATGCCGATCAGACGCTTGTCCTTGTCAACCACAGGCAGGCGTCTGATCCGGCGTTCATCCATGAGCCGTACTGCTTCGCTGATCTCGATATCGGGAGAAATAGTAATAGCAGGCGAATTCATTATATCGCCTACCATATGACCCTGCTTCCGTTCCGGGAGATGATGTCCAAGCGCCCGCCTCACAAGGTCTTTGAAGGTGTGGTCCCTGGCCTCCCCAACCATCGAAACTACATCCGCCTCTGAAATAATTCCAACTACATGGTTCTCACGGTCGACAACCGGAAGCCCGCTGATATTACGTTCCGCGAGGATACCTACCACCTGACTGATATCGTCGTATTTGCCGATAGAAAGGACATCCTTTGTCATCGCATCTCTTACTCTTAACAAGGAGGAGTTTCGGGTTCTGGCATGGAGGCAGGCACTGAGGCAGATCTTCTTTAGGTCTTCCGCCTTTAGATTGAAGCGGAGCTTCAGCTCCTTAAGGGCAGTGGTCACATCCTCATCAGAGATCTCGTTCAGCACGTTTTCAAGATCACGATTTTCCATGGCATCCACCTCTCCGCATCAGTTTTTATAACTAAATAATAGTATGTAATGAATCAATATGCAAGGATTTCTTGCTCCTCGACACATTATTCCCAACTCGGGGGATTATAGAGTTTTCTTTGCCACAGAGAACACAGCACCACAGAAGATTAAATTGACAGGATGAGTCATTGCAGTTTTTTCACTTGAATCCTCTCCGCACCGGTCGCCCCAGGCGACTCGCCGAGGAGAGCGGATTCGCCTGAGGCGAAGAACCCTCATCTCCTTGAATCCTGGATTTCTTAAACTTGAAACAGCCTTGATCCCAGACCCTTGACCAATCTTACGCTACTTGATCGGACAGCTTTTAAAGGCCGGGCGTGTAGAAGATAGGATATCGACCAATGTCTTCTTCCCTTTTCTTGACAGACCAAGGTCATTGAGTACCTTTGTGAGATCTTCAGGAGTTCCATATCCTCCGAGATAGCCGTTGACGCGTGCCACTGCTGTGGAATTCATAAGATCATTTTCATCTGTATAGATAGCACGAAATTCATTTAATAGCGGTTGCTCATTTCTGAGACGGTACTTTTGATGATAATCTTCTGCTGCCGTAAATCCTGTAAATGGCAGTATTTCGGTATGGACCTTCTTCGTACGCTTTTTAACCTCATTACTCCGCGTATCCAGAGCAAGCTGCTTTTGCTCTTCATTGTGATAGAAAATAGCTGCCTTGTACTGTCTCGACCGTGAACGATTCGTTGGATTATGGCTAGACCAGAAAATAGTGAGGAGTTCTCTATACGATATTCGTGCAGGATCGTAATCCACCTGGATCGCTTCCGAATGATCTCCCAAGCTATGGTATGACGGGCTATGTTTTGTTCCACCCGAGTATCCCACTCGTGTTCTAACAACTCCGGGTATACTCCCAAACTGGGAGTCAGGCCCCCAAAATCACCCCAGTGCGAATGTTGCGGTCTCTACCCGGACAGAAATCTTTATGTCAATAGGGGGTATCTCCGTTCTCTGTACGGTCTTTGTTCCTTCCATATTTCTTTCACCTCCCACAGGCATCATTTGAAACAAGATCATTACCGTTATCATCCCAACAACTGATCCAAAGAGGAACCCTGTTTTTCGTAATACCTTCATATCTGCATTTATATTAGTAATATTGTTTGAAGAAAATATGAAATCTTTTTATTTATTTAGATATGGAGAAAGTGCAATTGGATGTCTGGGATTTCATAACTCACCGATCATCTTCTACATCCATTTTTTGACAAAATTGCATCAAGAGATCGTGATCACGATCTTCCCTCTGGCACGTCCCTGCTGACTATAAGCAAATGCTTCAGCTATCTGTGAAAGCGGGTACTCCCGGTCGATGACAGGCCTGATCTTCCCTTCATCGATCATCGTTGTCATCCATTGCAGATCAGACGCTATCGGCTTGACCATAACAAGATAGGCCTGCGGCCCCCCGGTAACCATCTTCAATCCCATGTACAGAACATCCTTCGGCTGTGGAACGGTTGTAACATATATCCCTTCGGTTGCCAGCACATGCCTGCATGAGGAAAATGATCGGTTTGCAACAGCATCGAAGATTATGTCATAGACATCATTTCCTTCCGTAAAATCGGCCCGGGTATAATCGATAACCGAATCGGCCCCCAAAGATAATACAAACTCAGTATTTCTCCCGCTGCATACCGCGATAACAGCGGCTCCCAGTATCCTGGCTATCTGTACAGCAAAAGTACCCACACCGCCCGAAGCTCCGTTGATCAGGACCTTCTGGCCGGCCTTTAGCTTCGCTTTATCTCTGAGTGCCTGGAGTGCCGTAAGCGAGGCAAGCGGCACCGCCGCCGCTTCACTGTCAGACAATGTTGAAGGTGCCAGAACGGCATTCTGTTCAGGTACCGCGGCGTATTCAGCAAAAGCGCCCGCCCGTCTCCCAAGCATGGCATAAATACGATCTCCCTTTTGAAACATACTCACTTTCCGCCCCGTCTCTATAACCTCACCGCACACATCATGTCCCAGCCTCGTTATACTCGGTCTTACAAGCCCAGTGACAAAGCGGATCTGGCCCCTCATGATCTTCCAATCGAGTGGATTAATCGCTGCAGCAAGTGTTTTAACGAGTAGTTCATCATCCCCGATCTTCGGAGGCGCAATTTCTTCGATCACCAACCGGTCTTCTCTACCATATTCTCTAAGCACCACAGCCTTCATCGATTATCACTCCTTATAACCTGGATCGAACAAGATAAATTTGTAGCAGCAAGGAACGGAATTGCCAGATGATGACCGGTCCCTGCTTGATTCAAGACGTGCTTCAATATCTACTTATTTTTTAATCCGAGAGCGTCCTTCAACTCATCATCGTATTTGACATCGACGAGCTTCGCGCGGGTAAGATCTGCATATTTCATAGTTGTTTCCCTAAAATCCGCATTTGTCAGATCTGCAGCAATAAAGGTCGATTCAAGGATCTGGGACTCTCTGAAATCGGTTCCGATACACCGTGCATTATTGAAGTCCACACCGCTAAGTTTAGAATTCCTCAGATCTGCGTCTGACAGGTCAACTCCGATCATGCTGGCGGAGCGCGCGTTTATCCGTAACAATTTCGCTTTGTTGAACAGTATCAGCGGGGCGTCTGTCATCTGAAGGATTGCATCTGTGAGATCAGCACCCGAAAATATCGCGCAAGACATCTTCGAATTTGTAAAGTCAGCCTTAATAAGTATTGCTCCTGAAAAGTCAGCCCCGACAAATGTGGAAAATGTCAGATCGCTGCCTTCAAATCTGGCATTCCTGAAACTCGTTCCGGTGAAATTCGAGCTTCCGAGGTTACTACCAGAGAGGTTCACTGCATCAAAACTGCATCCGCTAAGGTTTGATCTGCTAAGGTCAGCCCCTTCAAGATTTGACCCCTCAAAGTTAACGTTGATGATATCCAGTTGGCTGAGATCCACACCGGACAGATCATAGCCCGCCGCATCCCCCGTCGATGAAGAGATCCTCATTACATTACCTCTGCTCAGCTTTTCCATGCCTATAAACTTATCAGATATAGTGACAGATTGCAAAGATTTTCAAGCGCATTGGAGTACCGGATAACTGGAGTGATCGCAATTCGCTATATGTTATTAAGTCCATTGCTTAATCACTCCAATACATTCTCTGAGATATAATTCCTTAATCCCTTTTCGCCCGGCAGATTCGCCTCAGGTGAAGAATATTCGATACCTGTTTTTTCCATTTTCACTTTTAATTATTCCATTACTTTTATTCCTAATACCTGACAACTGCCTTTCTCATTCTGCCAGTCACACATTTAAAGTAAGTGTGTCATGTGCCTCTTTCAATAGCGATTTTATCGGTAATCCGTAAGGACATGCCCCCTCGCAGAACTCCTCCTCGCAATCGAGGCAATTTCCCGCTTTACCCTTCAGGTTCGCGTACCGTTCCATTGCACTCTTCTCCATTCCGTAATCCATAAAATACATCTGGTACCTTAATGCCGTTGCGATCTCAACATCCCTGGGACATTCTGTCTCACACTGGTTACATCCCGTCCGGCAGTATTGCTGATCGTAACGCTGTGCATACGTTTTAAGAATCTCCCGGTCCGCCGCAGTGAGACCCTGGCCAGAGGCTCTAAGGTAGAGGTCCAGTTGGTTCACTGTCTTTATCGTAACCACTAATCCGCTTATACCGGGCTGGCTCAGTACCCATTTAAATGCGGCCGGCTGGAATGGCTCTCCCTTGCTGGAGAAACTGAGATCACGCTCACCTGCAAGGGTCTTCATTGCAACCACCCCTATGCCCCTCTCCTCTGCCTCTTTGAGCAGGTCGATACTCTTAAGCCATGTCCGTTTCTTTTTCTGCTTGGCGGTAATAGCTTCCCTGGCACTTTTCAATACATCTGGAATATCCGAAAATTTCATGAAATTAAAGGCCGGCATAATGACATCAAAATGGCCCGACCGTACTGCTATCGTCATCAGATCCTCAAGGTTATTGGGACCGTGAGATGAGGCCCCAAGAAAACGAATCTTGCCAGCCTTTTTCAGATCACCAGTGGCGGCAAGCATTTCATCATCCAGCATTCTCCTCTTTTCGTTCTCAAGGTCCTTACTACGGGAACCCACGGAATGTACGAAACAAATATCAAGGTAGTCTGTCTTCAGCCTCGCAAGGCTATCGTCAATTACAGCGATGTAGTCCTTTTTTTTGCTACCATAACTCAGATGACCGCCTCCAAGACGTGTCCTGCAGAATTTTGATGCGAGGATAAGCTTATCCCTCCTGATCTTATTCATGGCGTTTCCTATATGTTTCTCTGCTTTACCATAGTCAGGGGATGTATCAACATAATTGATCCCTCTGTCGATTGCGCGTAACAGGAGAGACGGTGAGGTCAACCTGACCGTTCCCATAGAGATATCGCTCATCTTGAGACCGGTCTTGCCTATCTCCCTGTATTTTTGTATCGAAGGTTTTTCTGTGACGGACCCTGCATTTGACGGTGCGCCCGCAAGAGACGCGGATACCACGGCCGTTGTCTTTATAAAATCCCTGCGATTCATAAGAGTACCTCCCTATAAATAAACGGTGGGTTATCTCAAAATCTCCTATCTGGAGATTCTAGTTTCATAGTATCTGATTTACAACCGCATTGCAATACGATGGCATTACCCTATCAAAAGAAGAACATATGATACGGCCTAGTTGGATTGCCAGCTATATCCATTTATAACTAGAACCTATCTCAAAATTGCTTTAGCAGTATAGCAATGGATGCCAGCTGTACGAAACCTAGAAAATTCTCAGCATAATACTCCCAGCGTACAAGGAGACGACGTTGCCACTGAATCCAGGCGAAAAACCTTTCAACAATC
>CAJIAG010000094.1_pt1 | contig 14193 bp, 11 predicted proteins | sample 9199131 | NCBI WGS metagenome assembly CAJIAG01 (sample SAMEA7708278, study PRJEB35096) | sediment metagenome | biome: marine neritic benthic zone biome [ENVO:01000025]; feature: sediment [ENVO:00002007]; material: shallow marine sediment [ENVO:03000034] sea grass bed [ENVO_01000059] ... | reverse complement strand
GAGGGTATGTGGCCGCGTTAAAGGCCGCCCGGTCCGGCGCCGATGTTACCGTTATCGAGCGCGCTGAAGTTGGTGGAACCTGCCTGAACTGGGGTTGCATCCCAACAAAAACTCTTCTGGCCTCGACCGAGGCATATTCAAAAGCGAAAAAACTCGAATCTTTCGGGATAGACCTCAAGGGTAGCATCTCACCTAACATGAAAAAGATCATGGAACGCAAGGACAACGTTGTTTCGACCCAGGTAAAGGGAATCCGAGGTCTTTTTAAAAGCTGGGGCATCACATTAAAAGAAGGGGAAGGCCGTTTCATCTCTCCGAACGAGATAGTGATCGTTTCTAAAGACGGATCACAAGAGACGATCACGGCAGACGCATTCATAATCGCCACAGGCTCCAGGCCTTCTGGAATACCGAACGTTCCATTCGACGGCAAGAATATCATATCCTCCACCGAGGCCCTTGAACTTACTGACATACCCAAAAGTATGCTCATAATAGGCGCTGGTGTCATAGGATGTGAATTTGCCAGTATATACAGTGAGCTTGGTACCGAGATCACTATTGCAGAGTTAATGCCAAGGGCCGTATCTACCGAAGATGAGACAATTTCTAAACTTCTCGAGAGAGAACTAAAGAAAAAGAAAATAAAACTCTTAACCAATGTTAAGGTTGAGAAGGTAGACACAAATGACAGTGGAATAAATGCATCCCTATCCAATGGGAAAAATATCACCGCTCAGAAAGTCCTTGTATCTATCGGAAGAGAGCTGAACAGTGATGGCATCGGCCTGGAAGCAGCGGGGATCTCGATCGGGAGTCGGAAAGAGATCATCGTAAATGACCGCATGCAGACAAACGTTCCTCATATATATGCTATAGGCGATGTCACCGGCGGTATATTGCTTGCTCATGTTGCATCGAAACAGGGAATGGTTGCCGCCGACAATATCATGGGAGGCGATTCCATGATCGATTATTCAGTGGTTCCGTCCGCGATATTCACTTCTCCCGAGATCGGTTCTGTTGGATTACGAGAGAGACAGGCTAAAGAGAAGGGTATTCCATACGCTGTCGGTGAATTTCAGTTCAGGGCTCTCGGGAAAGCACACGCAATGGGTGAGATCTCCGGTCTTATCAAGGTCATTTCTGAGAAGGAGTCGGACCGCATTCTCGGAGCTCATATCATAGGACCGCATGCTTCTGACCTCATTCACGAATTTGCGTTCGCCATGAGTGCCGGACTTAAGTCTGGAGATATCGCAGATACGATCCATGCCCACCCTACTCTGTCAGAAGGACTTATGTTAGCTGCAGAAGATATCCATGGCGGAGCAATTCATTCACCAAAAAGGTAAGCGTTACGATGGCCAAGAGTTCAAATAAGTTCAGAGAACCCTTTTGGCTGGTAGAGTCGAAAGACCTGTACAAGAATCTATATATTGAACTTGATGCCATTCTCAAGGGAATTGATCGTTTCTTCAATACCGAAAATCTTCTTTTTGATACAGATAATCTACCCGAAAAGAATTTCTATAATGAACTTGTTATTTTAAGAGACTCGATCCTCAGGGTATTAGGTATTCTTGAGGTCGTCTTACCCGAGAGCAAAAAAAACGCCTTCTGGTTCAAAAAGTTTGCTGAAACAAAGCTTTATTCGGAGCAGAAGCGAGATTATTTCACTAAAGAAGAGGATGATCCCTTAAATCCTGAAAGGTTCGTTTTTTCTCTTTACGATTCGTTCATCAACTTCAAGAACCTGATAGTCGATATTCTTAAGGGCAAAAAAATTAATTACCTCAGCTTTAAGAACATTGGTGATATTATCCGCAAAGAGATAAGGGACAACGATTATTTCAATCCCTTCCGGCTCAGAATTCATCCCGAATTCGACTTAATAACAAACCATGAAATAGGCAATATTGTGAAATCTATTGACGATAGAAAGATGAAGAGAAGTATTTCTATGAGCTTCATTGTCATGTTCAGGATATTAAGATACCTTGACTGTATCGATATTACCACGAAAAGAAAAATATCTATAAGCTGCGGTCTCATGCTGCTTTCGATGATAAGATCCGACATAAGACAGACAATAAAGTTTTTTGAGCGCGAACTAAAAAAAGACGATCTCAAAGAGTTTAATGAGACCTTTCAACAACTTTCTTTCTCATTATCGATCGAGCAGAAAAGGGTATATAACCAGGAGTTAAGAAATATATTACAGTTAAAAAACATCAGAAACCTCAGAGGCAGAATAGAGAACAGTCACGGGATTTTAAAAAACCTTATCGAGCAGAGCATCGTTCAGATTGCGGAATGTTTTGACAGTTCGATAAAGGGAGAGAACATATTTTCTACTTTCATAACAAAGATGGGACAGTCCATGAAACTCAGGGAGGACATATATATTCTATTTAAACTTCTCACCCTGTTTGATGAAAATTTAAGTATTGATACCAAGAGGAGCTCTGCTCTCGAATCATTAAAGAACTACATGATGTACTTTGAAAGCTTTACCTTTAAATTGCTCAGATATGATGATTATGAAGAATTCTCAAAGTTCTTCACCGAATTTCTTTCGAACACGAAAGTAACTCCTTTCTCATCGAGCAACTCAATGAAGCTCACCGACAGCGTCCATAATTTCAAGATATACCTTGAAACCACGCTTAATCATATCAATAACAGGACCGAACTTCAGAGCCATCCCATTGATGTCGACAGAGCCAGGCAGTTATTGACACAGTATATTCAATAAATAGAATTTCTGATAGTGTATAATAAACGCATATAAATTACGACCTTTATAACTCAATTTAATGAATATAAGGAGGAGTCATGGGAGAGATTCTTGATATTCATGCCAGGGAGATAATTGATTCCAGAGGTAATCCTACCGTTGAGGTTGAAGTGGTTCTTGAATCGGGTGTTATGGCAACAGCGGCGGTTCCTTCAGGTGCATCTACAGGTGAAAGAGAAGCTCTCGAACTGAGAGATGGTGATAAAGAGTACTTTAAAGGAAAAGGAGTAACGAAGGCCGTAAACAATATCCTCGAAGAAATTGCCCCGCATGTAGAAGGACTCGACTCCGATGATCAGGCTTTCATTGACAACCTTATGATCCAACTGGATGGGAGCGAGAACAAAGGCCGTCTTGGTGCAAACGCGATTCTGGGTGTATCAATGGCCATCTGCCGTGCAACTTCAGATGAAGTTGGTCTTCCTCTTTACCGTTACATTGGTGGTGCAAACGCAAAGGTCCTCCCGGTTCCAATGATGAACATTCTGAACGGTGGAGCGCACGCCGATAATACTCTTGATATACAGGAATTCATGATAATGCCTGCCGGCCTTGAAACTTTCTCTGATGCTCTTCGCGCCGGCTCCGAAATATTCTGGACGCTCAAGAACATACTTCATGACGCAGGACATAATACCTCTGTAGGTGACGAAGGTGGTTTCGCACCTAATCTCAATACGAACGAAGAAGCATTGTCGCTCATCATGAAGGCCATAGAGGAAGCAGGGTACAAGCCAGGAGAAGATATTCTTTTGGCACTTGACTGCGCGGCCTCCGAATTCTCGAAGAACGGCAAATACGCATTCGAAGGTAAGAACATATCTGCTGATGATATGATCGAATACTACTCGAGCATTTCATCAAAATATCCTATTCTCTCAATCGAGGACGGCCTCTCTGAAAATGACTGGGATGGCTGGAAAAAACTTACCGACGCCCTTGGAGATAAGATACAGCTGGTCGGCGACGACCTTTTCGTGACGAACACAAAGATACTGGCTGAAGGCATCGAAAAAAGAATATCAAACTCTATCCTTATCAAGCTGAACCAGATAGGCACGGTAACAGAGACCCTTGATGCTATAGAAATGGCCCGTAGCGCTAATTACACCGCTGTTATTTCTCACAGGTCGGGTGAGACAGAGGACACAACCATTGCCGATCTCGCCGTGGCGTGCAACACAGGTTTCATCAAGACCGGCTCTCTTGCAAGGAGCGAGAGGATAGCAAAATACAACAGACTTCTGAGGATCGAAGAAGAATTAGCCGGAGCGGGACTATACAAAGGCATAAAATCCTTTTATAATATAATGTAATGCATAGCAACAATCTACTAAAAAGGCAGATCGACAATGAACGCAAGAAAAAGAAGCTTGTTGTATATACTGTATTCATGTTGATGTGTATCTACCTTCTCTTCAACATCCTTTTTGACAACAATGGCGTTATCAAATATTTTGAACTGAAAAAGAATGAACAGAGACTCATCTTTGAAATAGCTTCAATTCAGAAAGATAATGATATTATAGAGAAAGAAATACAATTACTCAGGGACAATCCTTTCTATATTGAGAAACACGCAAGAGAGAACCTTAACCTTGCCGGTCCTGACGAGTATATCTTTCTTTATGAGCAATAATAATCTCTTCCTCTTATTTCTCTGGCATATGCATCAACCATTTTACAAGGATGCCTTGTCCGGACGGTACATCCTTCCCTGGGTAAGGCTACACGGATCTAAAGACTATCTGGACATGGTCACTATTCTCGAAGACTTTCCTAACATCAGGCAGAACATCAATGTTGTACCGTCTCTTCTCCAACAGATCGATGACTATACGAATGGCAATTCAAACGATAAATTTCTCGAACTATCTATAAAACCGTCAAGCGAGTTGAACAGTGACGATAAGGAATTCATCCTTGAAAATTTCTTTCTCGCTAATTGGGATAACCTGATAAAACCCTTTCCGCGATATTTCGATCTATTGCAGAAGAGAGGGACAAGGATCAGCGGGGTTGGTCTGAGAAAGGCGGTCAACTACTTCTCTGAATCTGATATTACGGACCTGCAGGTCTTATTTAATCTCGCATGGATAGATCCAAAGCTAAGAGATAAAGACACCGAGCTTAAAGCACTTGTATCAAGAGGTGCAAGTTACTCAGAAAGCGATAAGAAACTGGTTATCGACAAGCAGATAGAGATAATGCAAAAGATTATTCCAACATACAGAAACATGCACAGTAATGGAAAGATAGAACTATCGGTAACACCGTATTACCATCCGATACTTCCTCTGCTTTGTGATACGGATTCCGCAAGAATTGCCATGCCGGAGGCAAGTCTGCCGTCTAACAGGTTTATGCATCCTGAGGATGCAGAAATTCAGATCAACCTTGCAATAGAGCACTTCAGGGACACATTTGGATCTGAACCGGCTGGCATGTGGCCTTCAGAAGGTTCAGTCAGCGAGGAGACCCTCAGGATCTTTCATAGAAAAGGTATAAAGTGGGTAGCAACGGATGAAGCCGTTTTATCGGCATCGTTGGGCACCGAGATAAGGGACGAAAAAGGTAATCTTACCAGGCCTGACCTGCTATATACGGATTACGCATATAACGATGTCTCAATATTCTTCAGGGACCATACGTTATCTGACCTGATAGGTTTTGTATATTCAAATTGGGACCCCGACAGGGCGGCCCATGATTTTTACGACAGACTTATCAGGATACAGCAATCGTCTCCTTTGGACAGACCGACGGTCGTTCCTATAATACTCGACGGAGAGAACGCCTGGGAGTATTACAAGAACGACGGTCATGATTTTCTGAACATCCTTTATCAACTTATCAACGACGATGACAGGATAGAGAGCACAACGATTTCTGACTATCTCCAGAAAAGCGGTCGTAAGAATAATCTGGAAAAGCTCCATGCGGGCTCGTGGATTTACGGAAACTTCGGGATATGGATAGGCCAGGAGGAAGATAACATCGCGTGGGATTACATAGCGAAGACAAGAAAGGACCTCTTTGAAGAAAGACCCGACAGCAACAATGGTAAAGACAAAGCATGGACATACCTGTACGCCGCGGAAGGAAGTGACTGGTTCTGGTGGTACGGTGACGATCATATAACGGACAGCGCAAGAGAGTTTGACGAGCTTTTTCGACACAACCTGATGGCTGTTTATAGGTCATTGGACAAAGAAGTCCCCAATTTTCTACATGTTCCTGTTCTGAGGGAGGACAGAGGTATCAAACCCGTATTACCCATCAGGGGTTTTATAAATCCCGAGATAGACGGCATAGAGACAAGTTATTTCGAATGGCTTGAGGGAACATATATAGATGTCGGCAAATCAGGCGGCAGTATGCATAAATCTGTGAGCATTATATCGAAGATATATTATGGCTTCAATGCCGACTACCTCTTCGTTCGCGCAGACAGCAAAGAGAAATTAAGCGAAATTCATGACTGTAACTGTATCACTATCCATTTCATTAAACCCTCAAACCTCCAGGTCGCTGCGGCCGGTGAATCTGCAGGTCTTTACAGAAGGGACGATGATAGCTGGAAAGATACAGGAATTACCATGAAATACGCTATCGATGAGATTTTTGAAATAGCAATCCCGTTCAAAGCATTGGATGTTAAAGAAAATGACGAGCTGTCCTTTTATATAACTACCGATATGGAAGGACAGGAACTTGAACGCTATCCCTGGCGTGGAAATATCACTCTCCACGTACCCTCGCCTCACTTTGATAAGATGATGTGGTACTGACAGCAATACAACTGAATCAGCCACTGATTCCCGCAGATCACCACAGATCAATCTATTTACTATTTACTCTTTACTTTTCACTGCCTTTTAGCCACAGAGATCACGGTGGCCACAGAGAAAAATGGACAGGATAAAGAAACAAGTTTTTGTCGTTTGAAGTTATTCGCTACCCACAAATTACAAATCACTAATTACCGTCTGTTTTATAGACCGTTTCGACTGAATGTATCGAATAGAGAAATGAAGAATTCAATCGCAATTGTTGATAGGACACTAATTTAGTCGGGTGCATAGTTCAGGAAGAAAGCAATATATCACAGAAATTTTACCATTTATTTAGTTCATCTGCTATTCCATAACATCGCAGTTACTATTCCTTTGCCACAAAAATGGTCTGGGTTGGATAGGCAAATTCTATACCTTGCTCCTGGAACTTGCGATAGATCTCCAAGTTAATCGCCTCCTGGATATCCATGTAGGTATTGTAATCCGGAATTTTGACATAATAGACAATCTCATAAATCAGTGCAAAATCTCCGTATTTTGAAAAGTGGGCCCGGTCAAAACGCGTTTGTTCCTGCGCCTCCACAATCTCCCGCACCATGCCAGGTATTGCACCTAACTTTTCGTACGGAGTCTGATAAACCACTCCGATGGAAAATACAACTCGCCGCTCATCCATTCTCTTGTAGTTGCGAATCCGGCTATTTAATAGATCGTTGTTTGAGAATACCAGCTGCTCCCCGAACAGACTGCGCACGCGGGTGGTCTTGATACCGATATGCTCTACCACGCCGAGCATATCCCCGACGATTATGAAATCGCCGATGACGAACGGTTTGTCCAACACGATCGAGATCGACGCAAACAGATCGCCAAGCACATTTTGGGATGCCAGGGCGATCGCTATACCCCCGATACCCAAGCCGGCAACCAGTGCTGTGACATTAATACCGATGTTGTCCAGAGCAAGGAGAATCACCACTGACCAAACGGCGACACGGCTGACAAAGCCGAACATTGTAATCATAGCGACGCTGGAGACATCTTCCTCGGTTTTCTTCTCCACTAAAAGCTTGATTAAATTGACAACCAAAGCATCCGCCCAAATAGCGCCTTGAGCCAAAACGGCTATGATGAGGACTTTAATAATAAGGTTCTCAACCTTTGATGGCAGATCTAACGCCAACACACCCGCATAAAATGCAACTACAACAAACAAAAATACCCTGGTTTTTTGCAGCACATCCACCACCAGGTCATCCCATTGAGTTTTGGTCCGGTCAGTGAGCCGGGTAAGACGATTCAGAATAGGCCTCTTAGCCAGACGCAAGACAATAAACACGAAGACCATAACACTGAACGCTAAAATCCAGGTTAATATTGTGTTTCCATAATAAGTCGACTTAAGCAAATCCATCTTTTATCACCATAGCTTTATTTAATATTATTATTTATAAGTTTCAGCATTATATCTGAATTCAAATATGCAGACTTGCAGGAAGCAAGCATCAACCTGGCATTGTTCATTTCGGCCATATTATTCGTATTGTACAGTTCTTCCTATATACCCAGAATAATCTTTTAGTATTGGCTCATATACCTTGTTTAAAAGTGGAGAAGATATTAAGAAATCAGCCGTGGAACGATTGCATGCAGTTGGAATATTATATAGAACAGATATCCTCAAGAGTGCCTTTACATCGACATCATGCGGCTGTGGTTGCATCGGATCCCACAGAAATATGATCAAGTCAATTTCCCCCTCGGCTATCATTGCTCCTAATTGCTGATCGCCACCCAATGGACCCGATTTCAGTTTGGTTACTTCAAATTCCCGCGCTTCCTTATCATTTAGTCTTTTTTTAATGGCTTCTTCAACAAATCTGCCTGTTGTTCCTGTTGAGATCAATTTGTGATGTATTAATACTTCATAATTCCATTCGGCCCACTCAATTAAATCTTTTTTCCTGTTGTCATGCGCAACCAAAGCTATACGTTTTATCTCTTTCATATAATTTCCTCTCTTAAAGAACAAATATGCCTTGAGTTTAACAATTGCTTATTATATCCTTCAGTTTTTTATCGAACAAAAAATTCCTCAAATTCAGGAAGAAGTGCAGAACTATTCCCTCCTTTGAAATTCAACATTTCTATACGTACTCAATAATTATACCTAAAACTTTATATATTTAATAGCAGAAGAATTCTTCACCCTTCGCGCTTTATTATCATACCATTTCTACTGTCTGGAATTAACTCACTATGAGCCACCGCGATCTTTCCATTGACGATCACATATTCAATTCCTTTCGGTTTTTGATAGGGATCTCCGTACACTGCGGTATCGATAATTGTTTTTGGATCGAAGATTACCAGATCAGCATAGCAACCTTCCTTTATCCGTCCCCTGTTGTTTAATTCGAAAGTGTCTGCAGGAAGCGATGTAACCCTCCTTATACCCTCTTCAATGTTCATGAGCCCTTCATCCCTTACATATTTCCCAAGGAATCTCGGCATCGAACCAAAACCGCGGGGATGCGGCTTTCCTTTAGCTGTAATATCTGAATAATTCCTTATTGCACTGTCAGAGCCTATCATACAGAGGGGATGCTTCAGGAATTTCTTAAGATTGTCTTCACTCATCGAAATATAGATGGCCCCTACCCTTAACTCTTCCTCAACAAGAATATCAATAACTGTGTTCCAGGGGAGTTTCCTTACCTCCTGTGAAATTTCCAGGATATTCTTTCCTTCCATCCATTTGTTCTTGTCTGTCATTACCGTCGATATGAGAACCGTCTCGTAATCACTTTCCTTTTTGTAGATGGAACAGATATGTTCGATGATCTTATCCCTCATGTTTACATCTTTTATCCTCTCGATCTCTTTTTCGTTCCCTCCTTCATACGCCCATGAAGGCAGCATTATGTCCAGATCAGTAGCGGCCCCCGTATAAGGATACCGGTCAAATGTTACCTTTAATCCGTCCTTAAACGCTTCATCGATCATTTCAAGAGCATTATCTGCTTTATACCAGTTCTCTTTCCCGCCCGTTTTAAGATGCGAGATGTGTACTTTCATCCCCGCTTCTCTTCCGATAATCAATGTCTCTTTGATCGCATTAAGAAGATCCTCTCCCTCCGATCTCATGTGAGACGCATAGACAAGGTTCTCTCTGTTTGCTACAGATTTTAAGAGCATGATCAACTCATCTTCTTTAGTAAAGACACCTGGCGGATATATGAGTCCTGTGGAAAAGCCATGTGATCCTGAGTGAATAGCCTGTCCGGCCAGTTCCGCCATTGCAATGATCTCTTTCCCTGAAGCCTTGCCGTCCTCATATCCCTTTACAGAAGCACGTATATTTCCATGACCTGTTAGTGTTGCAAAGTTCATGGCCGGTCTTCGTTTTTCGAGGATAGCAAAGTATTCATTGAAGTTCGACCATCTCTCAGGTATATCGAACTCTGCTGTATCAGCCTCCCTTCTCTCTCTCGCATCACCATATAATGGGGCGGCGGACAGGCCACAGTTACCGTTTATCTCTGTAGTTATACCCTGAAGGACCTTTGATTCACACTGGGGAGCAGAAAGGATCGAAAACTCGGAATGGCCATGCGTATCGATAAAACCCGGAGCAATTATCAGCCCGTCGGCATCAATAATTTTAGAGCTTTTATAATCCTCCTTACCAACATGGATTATCTTATCATCCTTAATGCCTAATGATGCCGAAAAAGGAGAGGATCCCGTTCCATCACAGATCAAAGCGTTCTTTATTACTATATCCAGAACTCCACTCACGATCCTATACTGATCCTCTCTAATGATCGGTCATAGGGAAAAGAATTCAAGTAAACGAAGAAAGTCGAAACAGGGAGAAAAGGCTTTCTCACTCTTATCAGTATTCCAGATTGATGATCTTCATGAAATTTTCGTGCGGTATCACCTTATCAAAGACGATACCCATGAAATACCGGTCATCGTACTCCGTCAATGAAGCAACACTTCCTTCTATAACAGTTTCTTCCATTATTTCATCAGAAGGAGGAAAAGACAACTCTACAAAGACTGGTGTTGACTTCATTAAAGGTGATTCAGTATAAACTCCCATCCCTCCCTGTGATATATTGTTAACCTGGGATTCGAGCATATTCTGCCCCGATTGATACTTAGCCTTTACGATTGCTTTTGCGAATACCTGATATCTGTGAAATCTCCTGAAAGATGTTGTCATCCCTTACTGCCCCCTTTGAGCCATCTATGATCAACGTCATGCCGGATGCTCCTAAATTCACCGGTAGTTCATACTAACAGCTGGATGTCAATATTTCAAGTGGTTCTTCATGATCACCGAATATTTCTTATTGCCTCTCGAATAAATATTGGGTATGATGATAAATATATCCAGATTATATTGTAAGGAGGACATGACCATGCCTGAATGGATAATCGATGCAGACCACTCGGTAGCCGCATTTTCTATCCGTCATATGATGATTGCTAATGTCAGGGGCCAGTTCAATAAAATGAGCGGTTCCATAAATATTAACGAAGACGATATGACGAAATCGTCTATCGAATTAACAATTGACGTCGCAAGCATCACTACGGGGATCCAAAAACGCGATGACCATCTGAGAAGTGCCGATTTCTTTAATGTTGATAAATTTCCCGAAATTACCTTTAAGAGTAAACATATTGTTCTAACCGGGATCAACAATGCCAAAGTAACCGGAGACCTGAAGATCCATGGAGCGACAAATGAGATTGTTTTTGATGTCACATTTCTCGGACCGGTTAACAGTCCTTTTGGCGAAACTACCATGGGGTTCAGCGCAGAGACCGAGATAAATCGTGAGGACTTCGGCATGATGTGGAATGAAAAGATGGAAAGAGGCGGTGTAATGCTAGGGAGAGAAGTACAGATCACGGTCGATCTGGAAGCAGACCTTAAGACGGACTAGGCTTTAACTATGCAAAAAACATTGTGGTTCTTCCGCGAGGATATCATTCTCACCCCTTGCCTGAGAATAGGCGTACGCGATAGCTCTGCAACCCCTGCATGAAGCCCACTTACTACATCTACGGCATTTTCCCTTATAGCTTCTCCTGTTCCGTAACTTTAGTAACGCAGGTGACGTTGCCCATATCTCTCTGAATGAATCCGTTGTAACGTTACCGAGATTAACAGGGAGTCTTCTACAAGGAACGAAGGTCCCGTCAGGCAGGATAGTGATCCCTGAGACACCGGCAGAACACCCGCTCATCGGTATAGAACCTTCATCCTCTTCATCAAAATCAAGGAACATACGCGACGCAACGGGATCACCGGTTACTATTTCAAGACCTTCCACCTTTAATCTTTTAGCGGCCTGATAAAGGTCTTTGACCCTATCTGCGCTGAGCATATTGCTCAACATATTGCTTCCTTTCCCTGATGGCACCAGCCTTGAAAATCCCATCCTCTGTACACCCAACGATACCGCAATGTCTTTCATGTCCATGAGATGATCAGCGTTTATATCTGAAAGAGTTGTGTTTAATGTAACCTCCAGTCCCGCATCAAGCAAGTAGCCTACTCCTCGTAACGCAGAAGTGAAACTTTTCTCGCCCCTGATCTTTACATGTATATCCTCAGGCCCTTCTATACTTACCTGCACCCCTCTTATGCCTATATTACTCACCTGTTTCGCTTCTTCCTTAGTTACCAGGGTCCCATTAGATAGTATATATATATCAAAACCCTTCTTCTTAATATATTCAAGAACGTGGAGTAATTGATCATACAAAAAAGGTTCACCTCCGGTCACATTCATACTGGGCATAAAAGCAATATCATAGTTATCAGCCCAGACTGAAAATGTGTCCGCCAGTTCGTTTAGACCGGCCTTGACCTCTTCTGCCTTGAGTTCACGGACATCAGCTCCCGTCTGATAGCAGTGTTTGCATTGGAGGTTGCACCGCTCTGTCAGGTGCCATTGAACGATAAAATCGAATGCCTGTGTAATCGACATGATATTATGCGTGGAGTTTTTAAAATAACAACGCAGATATGACCGGATCACTCTTACAATATTCTGATCCTATCATATCTGCGCGATGTTCCCTGTTGCCGACCGGCAACTTTAGCTCTTTCAGCCATTTCACTTGCGGCATGCCTTAAGGGAACTGTTCTTAGCTGATCTTTTAAGTTTCTCCCAGTAGGATGCTTCAAGCTTAAGCGCCCTTTTGCTCAAGGTCTTTTTCACGCCTGATTCACCTCCTTTCGGCACTACATTACATAGAACTGCAATATAATTCTCATTTGATTAATAGAACTTAACTATATCTTACTCCTTCCACGATATTTGTCAAGTGCTTGTATCTCCGGCTATCTGCAAAGAAGTAAAGTGTTTCGTTATGAAAATGAATATATCATGACGGGATCATTTATTGAGCCTTTTTGTAATATTTCATGGCCTCAGGAAGCAACTTTTTAATATTATTTATCCTGGTTGAATCTGCCGGATGTGTACTGATCAATTCCGGCGGTGACTCCCCTTGATTACTTAATGACATTCTCTGCCAGAACTCGACTGCCACTCTCGGATCATATCCAGCCATAGCCATAAAGATCAGCCCCAGATGATCGGCTTCCGACTCATGGAGTCTGCTATATGGTAACAACACCCCAACCTGTGCACCTAAACCAAATGCTGCCATGAACAGCTCTTGCGTCTCCTGAGGTTTCTGACTTAGTGCGACGGATAATGCTGCACCTCCCATCTGTACCAGCAGTCCCTGACTCATTCTTTCGTTTCCATGATTGGCCACGGCATGAGCTATCTCATGACCCAGAACCACTGCCAATCCTTCATCACCATCAGCAACAGACAGGATACCCTTGTACACAACTACTTTACCACCCGGCATGCACCAGGCATTCACCGTCTCCTCATCGATAAGGTTGAATTCCCAATCATAACCCTCAAGCCGATACGAAAGCCCTTTCTCTCTGAAATATCTCCCTACAGCCTCTTTAATGTTTTTCCCTACTCTACTTACCTGTCTTGCTTCATCTGTGTTCACAATAACTTTGTGTTTAGAAAGAAAATCATCATACGCATCAAAGCTCATAGCGTTGATCTGGCTATCAGGGATCAAGTGAACCTGTTGTCGACCGGTTACCGGAACAGTCTGACAGGACATCAGTAAGGATATGGCAAACGCTATGAGAACAATCTTTTTCTTCCATATCATCATACTTATATTATAGATTCGAAATAGAATAAATACAAAAGTATTCTCTAGTAGCCATGAATGGTACCGTTTATTGAAAATAATCGCCTTTTCAGATACAATTTAAGAGTCTTATGGCGTTTATGTCATTGAGATATAAGCGTTTTAAACATATTCATACAAGAGGAGATTTTTTATGGAGAGAATCTCATCAGTTAATTCACTGATCGTACAGCAAAAGAAGGAGTGGGGAGAGATATTAACAGGATTTGAAACGAAAAACAAATATGTTGTGATGGACTCCGGAGGAAGGGAACTCTACTATGCTGCAGAGGAAGGTGGATCAGCACTTTTAAGGGTGTTTTTAAAGGCATTAAG
>CAJIAG010000110.1_pt1 | contig 14244 bp, 4 predicted proteins | sample 9199131 | NCBI WGS metagenome assembly CAJIAG01 (sample SAMEA7708278, study PRJEB35096) | sediment metagenome | biome: marine neritic benthic zone biome [ENVO:01000025]; feature: sediment [ENVO:00002007]; material: shallow marine sediment [ENVO:03000034] sea grass bed [ENVO_01000059] ... | reverse complement strand
TCAAGGCAGTTATGGCGGTCAATCGGCGAATTATTCCACCGACCGCAGCTTGTCAAGATCCGAACGAAGTTTTTAATAAAGTAGCGAAAACTGTCTATCCAATAATGCGAGGTGATATTCGCGATCCGGAAGATACTATCCGTGCCGGCATTTCCGGAATGGGTTTTGGAGGTATCAATTGTCATGTGACTATCGAATCAGGTGATCTGCCGGCAGAGCATCTTGAAGCGTCTTTAGCAGAGAGAGAAATTATGGCATCAAGCAGTGACACAGAACTTTTTGTCCTTTCTGCCGAAAATACACATGGACTTCTGGACAGAATCAAAGAGCTAAAAAATGAAGCGGAATATATCAGCATTGGTGAAATGGTTGATCTGTCAGAGCATTTGACTCATGATGTTTCCCGCAACCATAAACTTCGGGCAGCTATAATAGCATCATCCCCGGATACACTTGTTGAGAAATTACTTAAATTAGAACAAATGACAAGGAACAGAACTATTTTACGAGCGGGAGATCTCCGTATAAGCGGTGATAAAGACATTTTGCTGGGTAATGCCGTTAAAAAACACCGCATAGGTTTTCTCTTTCCGGGTCAGGGATCTCAACAACTAAATATGGGAAGAATACTCGTGGACAGATATTCCTGGGCAAGAGAACTTGTCGACCACGCAGATGAACTGCTCAAGCAAGATGGAATTGATGACCTTATAAATATAATGTATCCACCCACTGAGCGAGCGCTCGATCAGGATCAGGTTAATCAATGGTATAAATTACTTTCGAGTTCCGAGATTGCACAGCCTGCAATATGTCTAACGTCTTTACTATGGATTAAATACCTCGATCGTCTTGGCATTAAACCGGTTGTTGCAGGCGGTCATAGCCTGGGTGAGCTTACGGCGTTCTATATGGCCGGCGCATTTGATGAAAAAGCGCTAATTCATCTCGCCGCAATCCGTGGAAGGGCAATGGCGGCAGCTGAGAACATTGCAGGTGTCATGGCCGTTTTTAACTGTGATCATCAGACACTGGAAGAAATCCTTTCACGGATTGAAGGGTATGCAGTTGTTGCCAATATCAACAGCCCCTCTCAAACCGTTATTTCCGGCGAGAGAATCGCTGTTGAAAGGGTTATACAAAAGGCGGACGGGATGAATATAACATCAAAGATGCTCCCTGTTTCAAACGCGTTTCATTCAAGATTCGTCGATAAAGCGTCAAAAATGATAAGGGATGTAACGGTCATTCCTGAATGGTTCCAAAACACCGATATATATCTTTATTCCTGCATGGATAACGCATCAGTTTCAGTAAATATGAACTTACGAGATCATTTTGCCGATCAAATAGTTTCAAAGGTAGATTTTATTACTTTAATCAGTAATATGAAGAGGCACTGTGATATCATGGCGGAAGTCGGACCCGGGCAAGTGCTGTCAGGACTATTAAGATCAAATATTGGCAATGAAAGCGTGTCTTGCTTCCCGGTAGAACTAAAAAGCGGTGATGACAGAGCATTGAATACTTTTCTGGGTTCATCCTTTGTCCACGGAGTCAATATTCAATGGTTATCTCTGTTTGAAAATCGTCTCGTTCGACCGTTTATAGCCCCCTCAAAACGCAAATTTATTGAGAATCCCTGTGAAAAGCCATTTACAACTGAATTTGATGCATCCTCAAAATCCCTGGAACTATCATCCGCCTTCCCTGCGCTTGAAGAAAAGGTTGCTTCAATTGACAACACGAGTTCTTTCATGGGGGAGGAAATGGATTTATTGCGCAATTTCATTAAAGAGGAAAAGAAAACTGTACACTCAGAATCAAACTTTTTTATTGATAAAGAGCCAATATCACAGGGTGCAAAAGAAGTCCATGAATCCGATGATAATGGCGGCACTGATACCCGTAAATTATTGGGGCTTGCATCTGAAATAACAGGATTTCCAATGGAATCTCTCACTCTTGAACACAAACTGCTTGATGACCTGAATCTCGACTCCATAAAGTCTGCCCAGTTTGTCGCAAAGGCTATCAAACTATATAACGCAGAGGGCAAACTCGATCCTACATCAATGGCAAATAGCACGTTAGCCGAAATATTTAACAGGCTTAATGGTGATGAGATTTCAACACCTCCTCCTGTTCTTCCACCAATGCGGAAAACAGAACCGCAGAAAGTAGAAACATCACAATCAGTACCAGATACTCCGTGGGTACGGAACTTTAAAATTATATATAAGAGTTCGGATTTATCGGCACCTGAATCAGGACATGAAATCCTTGACCATATATCAGAAAATGGAAAGCGCGTTCTCATAGTATCTGATAACCCGGATGATCGATTGCCTCAAGGGATAAATGATGAATTAAGCGAAAAGAACGTTCATTCTCATATCGTGGCATTCTCTGATATTGAGACTGAAAGTATATCAAGTTTTGCAGGCAATGCATATGTTATCTTCCTGCTACCCCATCAGATGGAAGACGAGAATTTCAGTCTTCGAAGGGCAACCAGAATGGCGGATCGGATGTTCCGTATCGGCTCTTTTATAACATCTTTAAAAATGCAAGATTATCATCCTTTATTTGCAGTTGTGCAGTTTGGATCGGGAAATATTTACTCAATGAAGGGTGCGATGTCTCCTGTCTTTAAGGGAAGCACAGCATTTCTTGCAAGTCTGCACCTTGAAAACCCTCAGGAATTTATCAGGGTCCTTGAATTTCATCCCGATAGCAAAGCATCGGATCTCGCATATCGTATCTTTGAGGAGTTCAACAGTAACCAATCATTTGCCATAGCAGGCTATGACGAAGCGTTCAAGAGGTCTATCCCCGTTATGAAACACTCAGAACCGCGGTCATATAAGAAGCGAGATATTCAGTGGTCCAAACAAGATGTCATCCTTGTGACAGGTGGTGCGCGAGGTATCACTGCAGAGTGCGCCCTTGCCTTTGCACAGAAGACCGGTGTTAAGCTTGCGCTGCTTGGACGAACCGTCATAGTTGAAGATGACAGGGAAATACAGTCTGTATTTAAGAAATTTAGGGATAATGGCATCACCTATCGTTACTATGCATGTGATATTTCCAGCGAACAGTGCGTTCTGGATGTTAAAAAGCGAATTGAGAGTGATCTGGGCACGATAACCGGCGTTATTCATGGTGCAGCAATTAATAATCCTGGACGGTTTGAGCAAATATCCTTTAAGAATGCCACAAGGGAAATATCTCCAAAACTCTTTGGTGCTATAAATATTCTCAAAACCCTTGAAGAGAAGCCCCCAAAATTAATAGTTGGCTTTTCCTCTATCATCGGCATTACAGGTATGCTAGGCAATACGTGGTATGGCTTTTCAAATGAAGTTATGAATCTTCTTTTGCAACATTACAAGTCAATTCATGAAAATACAGATGTCATCTCTTTTGCATTTAGCGTATGGAGTGATATTGGAATGGGCGCAAAACTTGGCAGCATCGACAAACTGTCAGCCATGGGAATATCTCCTATCCCGCCGGATGAAGGAATTAAACGTTTCCTCCAATTGATGGAGAATGATCCTGGCGAAGATCAGGTAATAATTTCAAGCAGGCTTGGCAATATAGACAAGGTTCCACGAAGTGGTGACAGCAAAGACAGTAACGCGCGTTATCTTGAAGAAATTATTCTGTATGAAAAAGATGTAGAAATCAAATCCAAAGCCCTTTTAACGCTGAAAAAGGACCCCTACCTCAAAGACCACGTGTTCAATGGCACATTTCTGTTTCCTACCGTTTTCGGAATAGAGGCAATGGCCCAGGCTGTATTTCATGTCATCGGAATTGAAAACGCAGATTTTGTCGAACTCAGAGACATAAAGTTATCTTACCCGATTACGGTTGATCAAGATGATGAAACGGAAATACATATCTATGCCATTGTTAAGGAAAGCAATAATGATTCAAAAATAATTGAAACTTCAATTTCAGTGAATCATACGAATTTCGAGAAAAATCACTATCAGGCAACCTTTGTTTTTAAATCAAAATTGGAAGAAAAATATGAATATTCAATTCCTGCAACTGCTCTCGACATTATTCCTGAAGAGGATATATACGGTGATATTCTATTTCATGGGAAAAGATTTCATCGAATAGATTTAATACGGTCAATAAGTGATGATAAGGCAGTCTTTGTCTCGCAAATTGATCATGAAGCAAGTTTGGTTGATGCATCCGTTGATAAACTTTATATAGGAGACCCTTTCTTCAGAGACACCCTGCTTCAGTCAATTCAGCTTCCTCTTCCTGATATTGTCGCTCTTCCCATCAACCTTGATACATGGGAGATATCATTAGATCATCGCAAAGGTAAAGAGAATGTAACGGTAATAGTGAGCATAACCGAAGTGTCTGACGACTTCATTAAAGCTGACGTTGTAGCTCTTGATAACTCAGGAAATATCATAGAACGAATAACTGGCTATCGTATCAAGGTAATGGAGAAAAAAGAATATGCGCCTTCAGTCAAGGATCTTATCGATCCTGATGAGTACGATGAACGTCACATAAATGAATTATTAGAATATTATTCCGACAAGCTTCAGCACACAACACCAGTTGCTGCTATCAAACATCAATCAGATTTTCACAAAATAGACAAAAACAAGCGCCATAAGGTTGAGCAGAAACTGTTCGCAAAGGCATATGACGCATTAAGGCGTGATAACCGAGAACTTCATGAGCTTCCTGCATTTAAATGGAATGAAGAAGGCAAGCCCATTGTTGAAGGGAATACCTCAGAAGTAGGATTGTCATGCAGCCACGATAACCGAGTATGTTTATGTGTTGCAGGCACAGGCAGTCAGGGATGTGACGTTGAACCAATAGTTGAGCGTAGTGAAAGCGAATGGAAGGAGTTGCTTGGTAAACAGAGGAGGGAATTTCTTGATTACGTAGCTCAAGGCGAAAAGCCCATTGATATGGCAGGAACGAGGATCTGGTCTGCTTTAGAAGCACTGAGAAAGGCCACTGACATGAAGGAAAGTGAAATGGTGGTTTATGAGCGCATTGAAGATTGTCTGGTATTTAAAGGTGGCGACTTTCTGGTTTTGACTTTTCCCATATCCCTTTTGCGCGGCCCTGAACGAATAATGGCTTTTGCCATAAATGTTTCTTCTGAAAACGAAAACGACAAAGATAGTAAACACGAATTTGCAGAATCTGACATTGAACTGACAATAGTATCCAGTACTGACATCGGCGAGGAGGAACATAGGCACTTTAATTATCAGTTTCCGCTCAGCCTTCGAGACAACGCTACCGTTGGAGGAGGGATATATTTTAGCAATTATTTCCATTGGATTGGTCGACTGAGAGAAATGGTATTAAAACCAATTCGAAAGAAAATTGCTAATGAGTTCTCAAATGGACACTATATGGCAACAAATCATTCAGAAACCCATATAATAGGCGACGTAAGAAACCATGAGCAAATAGACTCGAGATTCTACATTGCAAACATAGCGGGTAATGATGATTCTACATTGATTTTGCACTTCGATTGGCAAAGATTACTTCCTGATGGAAGTCATGTGCCGATTGCATTTAGCGAACAGCAAGTATCATGGATACGCGTTTCAGAAAGCGGCTCTATTGAACCGGTAGAATGCCCCTCTTTTTTCAAGCAGTTTCTGAAAGATAATAAATATCTGCCAGTTAAGGCAGATCTGAATGATATAACAAATCGGAATAAATCCATCTCGAACATTGGCAAATTAATCGTGGAAGATAATATTTTAAGTGAAACATCGATCATGTATTCAAAAACATTTGATACCAATATGGAAAATTCAAATCTTGCTCAGAATATCTACTTTTCTAACTATTTCAGTTGGCAGGGCAACCTCCGCGATCGGTATTTCTATAAGTTAGATCCTGAACTTTACAAAGGGATGAGTAATGACGGCCAGCTCGTGTGCCTGAAAAGCAATGTAACGCATCTCCGTGAAGCTATGCCGTTTGACTCAATAAAAATTAATATGAAATTGCGCAAGCTCCATGAGCGTGGAATTGAGCTTTACTTTGAATATTTCAAATCCAAAGAAAACGAGGATAATGGAAAGCTTGCGTATGGCGATCACACACTTGCGTGGGTACGTGTTGATAAAGACGGAAATTATATTCCTCAAAAATTACCGAATTCCTTGGCCAGCGAAATAATACATAAAATTGATGACAATGCCTGGACTGTATAGACAAAACTGCATTATTTTTTTTATTAATTAGTATATGGACAGCATAGATAAAACGTTCATTAGTTCTCTATTTCACAGTAATTATTACAATCTCTATCATGCTATTGATATTTATGTAGCAAAGGTAGCTATAAATATTCTGCGTAAAATGAATGCCCTTTCTTTTTTATCTGAGGACTTCAGAACGGTCGATCAGATCTCTGGAAAATTTGGCTTTAAAAAACAATCAGTTCCACTTCTTCACTGGATGCTTGATTATCTAGAACAAATGGGGCATGTTCAGAGAAAACAATCAGCTTACCGGATTGTCCAGAATACTTTTGATACGGATACGAAAAAAGATATCGATAAAATAATGCAGTTGGAACCATCATCAGATTCATTCATAGATATGATCGATAGAATCATGGGGCAGATTGACGACTTTTTTTATGGTAAAAAGGATGGCAGTGATATTTTGTTTGCCGATCCTGAATTATCGGACCTTTGGAATAAGTATTTCAATAATTATTTTTATGGCTATGCTGTTCTTAACTTCTCAGTAGCCCACGGCATCCTTAAATGGTTTTCGCAGACAAATGGGAAAAAAATGCTTGAGATCGGAAGTGGAACTTCTGGAGCTTCGTCAAAGGTATTTAGTATGCTAAGGGATAATAATCTTCTGGATTCCATGGATAACATAACACTTACTGATGTCTTTCCCGCTCTCCTTGATGTTGGTGCTTCTAATATCAGGCGTAATGTTTCAAATCCTCCTGATTTCAGTCAGAAAATACTTGATGTAAACAAGTCACTTGACGAACAGGGCTTTCAGGAACCATTATGGGACATCATTTATGGCATAAACGTTATGCATGTCGCACGTGATCTGGAGTATTCCTTAGGCGAACTCTACAATCACCTTGATGATAATGGTATTCTTGTCATTGCAGAGACTATAAGACCATCTGATAACAAGGCCCTGCATCAGGAGTTTATGGCTAACCTGTTAGAAGGATATTATAATGTTAAGTGCGACATACAACACAGACCTATACATGGTTTTCTCACCAAAGGTCAGTGGATTTCTTTTTTTCAGAAAGCCGGTTTTCGCAATATCGAGTTCATAACTGAGCTTGACCGTCATGATGGCGTAGAATTTGATGTCAAGCCATATCACTCTGTACTCGTCATAAAGGGGCAGAAATGATAGGCAATATAATGCTAAAACGAATATTTGACAAATTAATATCCTTAAACTTTATATATATTCTTATTTTCGCTGTCGCTTGCTCTGAATTACTCACAATAATAATGAGTTATATTTTCAGAGGGGAAATAGCACTTGAATATGTTATCACAGGTGGTGTTGTTTCACTTCTTGCCACTTCCATTCTGATGTATTTCATAAAAAACATTTCTGAGATCTCAGAAATCAATGTAAATCTCGAGCGTGAGATAGCTGAGAGAAAAAGAGTTGAGGAAAAATTAAAGAATGCCCTCGATGAGTGGCGGCGAACTGTTGATTCTACAACTGATATGATTGTTATGCTTGACAGTGACCTCAAGGTGCTAAAAGTTAACCGCGCCGTTGCAAAATTTTTTCGAATGCCTTTATCCAGTATAATGGAAAATGATTATGTTAAGTTGGTCGAAAACTCTCGCGTTAAGCATGATACATCTCTTGTTATGAATATGAAAGAATCAAGAAGCCATGAATATGGACAAGTATATGTATCAGAGCAGAATGTCTGGCTGGCGATTAGTATTGACCCGGTCCTTAACGAAGACTATGCACTTACAGGCGGTGTTCTAATAATGAGGGATATTACTGAACTGAAAGAAATGGAAAACAGTATTTTTGAAGCTAAGGTCGAATGGGAAGAATCCTTTAATATAATAAATGACGCTATCACAATCTATGATCAGGATTTCAATGTTATTCGTTCTAACAAAGCTGCTGATGAAATTATGTATTCTCCTTATTTAACCGATAAGAAAGATAGTAAAGATGAAGAAGTAAACAAATATTATGAACAAGGACTGGTTCCTCTTCGCAAAGCTCTTGAAACCGGATTACCTCAAATTACTGAAATATACGAACCTCTCCTTAAAAAATATTTCGAAATAAAGGCGTTACCTAGATTTGACAAAGATAACAATTGTATAGGTCTAATCCGTATTGTTCGTGATATTACAGCTAAGATAAATGCATATCAGGAACAGAAAAAACTTCAGGCAGATCTTGCTCAGGTTCAGAAATTAGAGTCAGTTGGCCGACTGGCTGGTGGAATTGCCCATGATTTTAACAATACTCTAACGTCAATTCTCGGATTTAGTGACTTATCCTTAACCGCTCTGGAACAAATGAAAAAAATTGATGAAAAAGATTGCGTAATCGAGTATATAAAAGTAATTTTCGCTTCTGGCGAAAAAGGAGTGGCCCTTGTCGATCAGCTACTGGCATTTAGTCGTAAACAGGCACTTAAACCAATAATAGTCGACCTATATAAAGTCGTTATTGATGTTGCAAAAATGCTTGAGCGCATAATCGGCAAGCATATAAATATAAAAATAAACTGTTCAGGGAAGGCAAGACACATTAAGGCTGATCCTATACAAATGGAACAGATTATTATGAATCTTGTTATTAACGCCCGCGATGCCATGCCTGGCGGAGGCAATCTTATCATTGATGTATCTGAAGTAGTACTTGATAAGGAATACACAAAAAATATAGAAGGCATAGAGCCCGGTAATTTTATCAATCTAAAAGTTAGTGATACAGGAGAAGGTATACCTAAAGACATAATTGATAATATATTTGAGCCTTTCTTCACATCAAAGAAACAAGGTCAAGGGACCGGGCTTGGATTATCAACAGTATATGGTATAGTCAAGCAGCATAACGGTCATATTTCAGTCAGCAGTGAAGAAGGTAGGGGGACGGAGTTTAATATTTATATTCCTGCTTGTGAGGCTCCAGAGCCTGAGGTGGTCGAGATGAAAGAGTTGCAAAGTATTCCCACAGGCTCCGAAACTATTATGTTTGTGGATGATGAACCGACAATAAGAAAACTGATAGTCAATACTCTTGAACCGCTTGGATACAATTTGCTTGAGGCAGAAAACGGTTATGATGCTATACATAAAAGCAATGTGTATGAGGGCGATGTGCATTTACTATTGACCGACGTTGTAATGCCAGGTCTTGGCGGAAAGCAAACCGTCAAGATAATGAAAGAGAAGAGACCAAATACAAAAATAATACTCATGTCCGGTCATTATATGGATGAAACAGTAGGGAATCTGATATCTTCTGATATTGTTGAAGCGTTTATTAAGAAACCTTTAACACCCTCGTTAATTGCTAGAAAAGTAAGAGATGTGTTAGACAGATGAATGATATTTCAAAAGTCCTAATCATGTTATTAAATCTCTTTTCAAAATATAATTATTACACGGGTGGATATTCCAGATGTTTTCCCTTATCTAGCGCAGTTAATAGTACAATCTGAGACTTAGTACTCAAACCTTCCATGCAGTAATTATCTTAGCTACCCCACTGGTATGACGCAATAAAGGGGTCTATAATAGTAAAAATAGCTCTCACTGGGTAAATATATCACAAAATGAAGAATTCGGAAAAGACTCTTTTTCGTTGAATGCATAATCCTGTATAATGGAAACATTCCGCACAACTGGTCACCCTGAACCTGGTTCAGGGTCTCGTAAAACAGGGGGAAAGATGCTGAAACGAGTTCAGCATGACATAAATGACCATGGAAGTAGAAAGGACTGATTTTCTTATCATCGGCAGCGGTGTTGCGGGGTTGCGGGCGGCCATAGAGCTTGCGCCCCATGGAAAGGTGATCGTCGTTACTAAGGACCTGCCGAAAGAATCATCGACTACCTACGCCCAGGGAGGGATCGCGGCGGCGTTGAGCGACGAGGACAGGGTCGGGATACATTTTGAGGATACAATACGCGCCGGTGACGGGCTCTGCAAAAAGGAAGCGGTTGAGGTGCTTGTGAACGAGGGGCCAGCGAGGATCCTGCAACTTATAGAGTGGGGTGCCGAGTTCGACAAAGACGGTGCGAAGCTCTCATTTGCTCTCGAGGCGGCCCATTCGAAAAAAAGAGTGCTGCACTCCCGCGGTGATGCCACTGGCAAAGAGATAGAGAGGGCTCTGGTCAATAAGGTCAAATCCTTTCCATCCGCGTCGAAATATCCCTTTGCTTTCTCCCTTGATCTTATCGTAAAGGACGGCAAATGCTTTGGAGCGTATGTGATCAAAAAGGGGAAAATAAGGGCGATGCTGGCAAAGGCAACATTGTTGGCCACAGGGGGTGCCGGCCAGATATTTGCCCGTACGACAAATCCCTTTGTCGCGACAGGTGACGGCATGGCGATCGCGTATAGAGCCGGGGCGGTGCTCAAGAACATGGAACTTGTTCAGTTCCATCCCACGGCACTGTTCAGCCCCGCGGCTCCGCAGTTCCTCCTGAGCGAGGCAATGAGGGGGGAAGGCGCGAAATTGAAAAACATTAAGGGTGATGTATTTATGAAGGATTATCATCCGGACGGTGAACTCGCACCGAGAGATGTGGTGTCCAGAGCGATCATCTCGGAAATGGTGAAGACCGGTAGCCCTTATGTATATCTTGACCTCACGCATCTGGATAAAGAGTTCGTAAAGAAAAGATTTCCGGCAATATATTCGACCTGTCTGAGTTATGAATTTGATATCACGGAGAAGATGGTACCCGTATCTCCCGCGGCGCATTATATGATGGGGGGTGTCAAGACGGATATAGAGACCAGAACGAACATACGTGGTCTTTTTGCGGCGGGTGAGGTTACCTGTACCGGTGTTCACGGAGCAAACAGACTGGCGAGTAACAGTTTGCTCGAAGGACTGGTGTTCGGGGCACGGGTGGGAAAAACGGCCCTGGAAGAACCTCTTGAAGACGGTGAAATTGCCGGCATAGAAGATTGGATACGGACGGATGAGGATAAGATCAGTTTTAGCACTATCGCTCAGTACGATGAGATCAGAAGCGGGTTGAGACGGTTGATGTGGGAAAAGGCCGGGATCATTCGTTGCAAGGAATCTCTTGGCTCAGCGCGTAAGACCCTCAAAGAGTGGCAATGGATACTGGACAGGTTCTTTATGAGCAGAAGAGAGCTAGAACTGAAGAATATGGTCCAGGTTGCAATGCTCATAACCGAGTCCGCGCTTGAAAGGACGTGCAGTGTGGGTGCTCATTATAGGTCGGATTGCAAGAGCCGCGATGAGTGTGACTACTCCGTTCTGATGCAGAAGGATAGAGGGAGAACAAGAACAGTAATAGAATAAAACCAGTATTTTATTGCCACAGAGAGCACTGAGGTAAATGAGAAAATATCTAACTGAAAAGTTTAAAATCGTTTATATTTATGAAAAATTCTTCTAATATAAGTTTAAACTAATTTTAAAAGGAAAGTATTGCTCTGAGTTTTCCCTACGGGTCGTAGACTGTGAACTCTGTGGCTGATTAATACGGATAAAGAAAAAGTATTTTCTTTTTTCTTGTGCCATACTATATTTGTAATATTAATGGATTGGATATGTTCTAATTCGTAATATTCGATCCTGTTTTTTATTTTTTAGATCTGTGAAAATCTGCGTTAATCCGCGGCTGAAAAGGTCTGTTAAGAAATGAAAAGAGCTAAAATAGTCTCCACCATAGGCCCTTCTTCCGGAAATGAAAAGACCATAATGGCCATGATTAAGGAAGGACTTGATGTTGCCCGCCTGAATTTTTCTCACGGATCGCATGAGGACCATAAGCGCTACATTGAAATAATAAGAAAATGTTCGAAAAGGTCGCGTAAGCCGGTTGCGATACTGCAGGACCTTCAGGGTATAAAGATAAGGCTGGGCAAGGTTGACAGCGGAGAGGTCATTTTAAAGAAAGGGAAGGATGTTCATCTTTATGGAAAAGATGGGATATCGTCCGAGGATTCTCTGTATATAAGATATAGAGGACTCGTGCGGGACCTGAAAAAGAATGACAGGGTCCTAATCGATGACGGGCTTGTAATGCTCAAGGTTGTCGGCAAGTATAAGAGCAAGCTCACGGCTCGGGTGGTCGAAGGAGGGACTGTCAGTAATAACAAAGGTGTTAATCTCCCCGATACAGAGATCAGGCTTTCGCCTTTTACAGAGAAGGACAAAAAAGACCTGAACCTTGGTATCAGGATCGGCGTGGACTATATTGCTGTGTCGTTCGTCAGAATGTCTAACGATATAAAAAAGGTCAAGGACCATATAAAAAAGAGGAAGAAATATATACCTGTCATCGCCAAGATAGAGAAACCGGAGGCGCTTTCGAATATTGATGAAATATTAAAAACGGCCGACGGTATCATGATCGCAAGAGGTGATCTGGGCGTCGAGATGAAGGCCGAAGAGGTCCCGATGATACAGAAGGATCTTATAAGGAAAGCAAACAGTGCCGGAAAGATTGTGATAACCGCTACGCAGATGCTGGAATCGATGACGGAGCACCTGAGGCCTACCCGTGCTGAGGTAGCCGATGTTGCAAACGCGGTCATAGACGGTTCGGACGCGCTTATGCTATCGGGAGAGACATCGGCCGGTAAATATCCGGTCCAGTCGGTCAGGATGATGAGAAGGATCATCGAGCAGACCGAAAGGGACCTGACCATAGAGAGCCCGATGACGAGGAAGGAGGTTTTGAAAGAAGGTTATCCACACGCCGTGGCAGACGCGGCGGTCGGGGCCGCCTATGATGTGAAGGCCCGGGCAATAGTGGCGTTTACGCATTCAGGTTATACGGCAGGACTTGTGTCGAAATTCAGGCCGGAAACGCCTATTATTGCGTTTGCGACAAGCGAGAACGTCCAGAGAAATCTGAGTATCCTCTGGGGCGTTGATCCGAAGATAATGAAGCCGCTGAAGCATACGGATGAGATGATCGTAGAGGTTGAAAGATTTCTTCTCAAGAACAGGATAGTCAAAAAAGGCGACACGGTTGTTATTGTCGCTAGTTCACCTCTTTCGATCAGTGGAAAGACCAACCTGATGAAGCTCCATAAGATCGGATAACTACATAAAATAGTCACCACAGAGAACACAGAAAATAAAAATAATATTTAGCCGCGGATCTACGCGGATTGCAACAGACAAAAAGATCAAGAATTAACCACAGAGCACACAGAGAATATATAAATATTAGCCACGGATTCACGCGGAGTCGAACAGACAAAAAAGATAAAGACTTAACCACAGAGTAAAAAGCTTCAGACAGAATTATTCTTTTTTTTGCTCTTTGTCTGTGTAAGTCTGTGGCATATTTATTTTTTTATCTCTGTGTGCTCTGTGGTAAATTTTTTTATAATATTAAATGACGGATAAGGACAAAGAGATAGAGTTCCTGAAACGTGAGGTGGCAAGACTCCGGGAGGAGGTCACGCGCCTTACCCCGTCTCTTGAAGCTCTCCTTAAGATGAGGAGCTACTATGTCTATAAGAAAGAGCCGCCCGAATTCCCCCTTCTGCCCGGAGATGAGTATATCGATAAATACTATGAGCTTCTCGAACGTTACTCCTTCAGGCTTTTTCTAAGGGACGTTATCAAGTATCAGGAAGGATTCAGTATTGAGGATGTAACGAGGTATGCCGTGAAGGATGTGGTCGGGAATTATATTGAGATCATGAAAGAGATGGATATGATCGAAGAAACCGGCGGATTGTTTAAACTTACAAAAGGTCCGGTCCGGAGTTTTGGTCCGACACTCGAATGGTATGTCGCGAGGATCTTTGAAAAAGAGTTCCGGACTGAGGCTTTGTGGGGCCTGAGGTTCAAGAGGCCGAATGTCGGCGGTGATTATGACGTTATTGCCAAACTTGATGGAGAGATCATTTATATTGAGGTCAAGTCGTCACCGCCCAAGCAGGTCTATCAGAGCGAAATATCCGCCTTTTATGAAAGAGTAAACGATCTCGTGCCTGACATTTCTG
>CAJIAG010000088.1_pt1 | contig 14357 bp, 17 predicted proteins | sample 9199131 | NCBI WGS metagenome assembly CAJIAG01 (sample SAMEA7708278, study PRJEB35096) | sediment metagenome | biome: marine neritic benthic zone biome [ENVO:01000025]; feature: sediment [ENVO:00002007]; material: shallow marine sediment [ENVO:03000034] sea grass bed [ENVO_01000059] ... | reverse complement strand
TCCCAGTTCCATCTGCATCGCGGCTTCTTCGGGGCTCATCGGTTTCATTTCCAGTTTCTTCCTCAGGATGATACGTTCGGAGGATTCAGGCAAACTTTCTTCCGTAACGACAGCCGGCTCCTGCCTGTTGTCCTTGCGTCGTGACGTTATTTTTTCTTTATGTTTTTTTACCTGTCTTTCCATTTTTTCTGATACTTCATCAATGGATGAATAGATCTCCTCAGTGACACTCTCTGCCTGTAGCATTACGCCGTTAACTCTCAACAGGACCTCAGCTTTGTGCCTGTATTTTTCAACGCTTAAAGTAACAACGGCCTCATTGATATTTGGAATGTACTTATCAAACTTCTTTATTTTGTCCTCTGAATAACTCCTGATGGCCGGAGTTATATCAAGATGTCTTCCATTGATGATTATGTTCATTAGAAATCCTCCTTTGCTTTGTAGTATTTTTCGTTTTAAACAGAATCGTACCGCTTTCTCTTGTTATGAGGCGGGATCTTTAATTCTTCCCTGTACTTTGCAATGGTTCTTCTGGCTATTGATATATTTTTTTGTTTTAGCATTTCGGCTATTTTAAGATCACTATATGGTTTGATTGAATCTTCTTCGAGGATCAATTTCTTTATCATCTCTTTAACAATTGTCGAAGATATATTACCGTTATTTCCCTGCAAAGCGCTGCTGAAAAAATGTCTGAACGAATATATCCCCTGATTGCATGAAAGATGCTTGTTGGATGTTACTCTGCTGACTGTGCTTTCGTGCATATCAATGTCCTCAGATACGTCTCTTAGATTCAATGGTTTTAAATACTGCATACCCTTATTAAAGAAATCCTTCTGGAATTTGATTATGCTTTCGGTTACCTTGTAGATAGTGCGGTTCCTCTGGTCAAGGCTTTTCAGAAGCCACACAGCCGATCTGAGTCTTTCATCAAGATAGTTCTTCTCCTCCTTTGATAGCATGCTCTTGTTTGCCAGCAGCTTTCTGTAATGGCTGTTCAGTCTTAACCTTGGAACACCCTCGTCGTTTAGGATTATCTGGAACTCATCATCGTTCTTTTCTATATGGACATCAGGCGTAATATAGTTAGTAGAAACATTTGCAAAGTTCCTTCCCGGTTTAGGATCAAGCTCTTCGATTATCTTAACTGCCGCAATAATGTCATCGAGAGTCGTATCATATTGCTTTGCTAATGACTTGTAATTCTTTCTTTCAAGGTCGGATAAATGATCGATAACCAGCTTTTCTACGAGTGAACCACTCAGTTCAAGCATTCGAAGCTGTATAAGCAGACATTCTTTAAGGGTTCTTGCACCTGTCCCGGGAGGATCAAAGCTCTGAATTAATGTAATGGCTTCCTTTACATCATTTATAACATGTCCGGAAGCTTTTACTAATTCATCGTCTGAGGCGCAAAGATATCCGTTTTCGTCTATATTACCTATAATAGCTTCCCCGATCTCTTTCAATGCATCTGTATTGGCAGTTAATCGCAGTTGCCATAACAGGTGGTCATAGAGATCATTTTCTCTGGAAGTGAACTGTTCGAACGTAGGGTGCGTCATTGTACCGGGATTGAAGTATCCGACATCTCGTCCGTCACTGCTTCTCTCATCGAAATAATCGTCAACTGTGAAGGTCATCAAGCCCTCGAGCGGAGTTTCCGCGTCGTCACGTGAAGGGGTCTCATCAAGATTAGAGGTGTCCTGCTCAAGAGATTCAGGCTGTTCGTTAGTAACCTCTTCTTCGAGGAAAGGGTTTTCGGTCAGCTCCTGATTTATTGTCTGGCTGAGCTCGAGCTGAGGCATCTGAAGCAGCTTGATAGCCTGCTGTAACTGAGGGGTTAAAACAAGCTTTTGAGATAACTTGAGTTCGAGCCTGCTTTCAAGGGCCATTACAGTGTAAACTCCTCTCCTAAATATGCCTTTTTAACATCACTGTTCTTAATTATATCACCGGGGACACCTTCGTCGAGGACCTTGCCGTTATTGACAATGTAAGCTCTGTCAGTAATGGAAAGGGTATCCCTCACATTGTGATCAGTGATAAGGATTCCCAATCCCTTCCCCTTTAAGTATTTTAGCATGTTTTTAAGTTCAGTGATAGCGATAGGATCGATGCCGGCAAATGGTTCATCAAACAATAAAAAAACGGGATCTATCGCAAGGGCGCGTGCGATCTCGGTCCTTCTTCTTTCACCGCCCGAAAGACTGTATCCGTCCCTCTTTGCGAACTCTCTCAGATTAAACTCATCGATGAGCTCTTCGGTCTTTGTATCTACATATTTCCTGTCAAGTCCCTGTATTTCCAGTACACTGCGAATATTATCTCTAACGCTTAATTTCCTGAAGATAGAAGGCTCCTGTGGGAGATAACTTATACCGAGCCTTGCTCTTTCGTAAACAGGTAGTTTGCCTATATTATCGCCATTAAATGTTATGCTCCCTTTGTCGGGAATTATCAGTCCGATTATCATATAGAACGTCGTTGTTTTTCCGGCGCCATTTGGTCCAAGCAGGCCGACTATTTCCCCGGCCTCCAAAGAAAGGCTCATCTGTTCGACAGCGATCTTCTTCCCATAAGATTTGCGCAGGTCTTTTGCAACGATGTAGTTGTTCATCTCAGGATCACCTTACTATTTTCAACAATGGATTTCCCGGACGGGATTATATACATTATCATCGAACCCGTAACGGTATTTTTATTTTCGGTAAAGACAGGATCGCCGGTAAATATGACCTTTTCTTCGTCCGGAAGATATTCTGCCTTTTCCGAGCGTATCTCCTTTTGGTCCTGTAAGAGCCTCACATTTCCTGATGCCAGGACGTTCTTGATCTTCCTGTCCTGATGGTAATATACGACCATAGTATCCGAATAGATCGTAATATTATCCTTCTTTGCCACAACAGAGCCGTTAAATGTTATTATGTTGCTCTTTTCTTCTACCGTCATACTTTGAGATGTTATTTCTAACGGCGAATTTTCTTTGTTTGATCCCTCAGCAAACGTTTCAGAAGCCAGGCAAAGAATAAATACAGCTATAATAATATTGCGCAAAACCGGGAGATTATGTTTCATATAGTTATTTGTTATTAGTGCGTAATCGCCCTTATGTTCCTTTTTATGGTCATTTTGCCATCATCTGTTATAGTGAGACCGGTGCCTTCAACAAAGATCGACTTACCTTTGATCTGGACATATGAGTCCGAACTTAATGACCTCTTACCAGCATCCCAGAAGATCGAATCAGTTTTGATATCAAATCCATCTTTCTTCGCACTAACACGTTCGCTCAAAGAAAGATCATCAGAGACCATATCATACAGTCCGTGATCAGCATGCGCCGTTACATTGTTCTCATGAAATGTAAACATGATATTATTAATGATAGATTCGTTCCTTGATGAATCGATCACTACCCTGTCGATCTCCGCTGTCCAGACGACTGTGTCGGAAGTAACATGAAGCAGCTTGACGTTCTCCATAAAAGAATCACGGGAAACAAAATGCTCAGGTTCTTCGCTCTTATGAAGCAAGAAAAAGGCAACGGAAATCAGAAAAATAATAGAGAGAAGAGCTATCGATTTTCTCATTAATTAATTCTATCACGGGAATCAGGAGATTGGCAATAAAAATAAGCAATTATTGTGCCAATATTTGCAACTATTCTTTTTTTGCAAATCCATGAAGAAGAGCATCTCTCATAGTTTCAATGGGTGCAGAAAAACCGGTCCATAGTTCAAATGCGATTGCGCCCTGCCAGAGAAGCATTCCCAGACCGTTCAAAACAGTACATCCTTTATCGCTTGCTGACTTTAATAAAGGTGTATCCTTGTAAATCAGGTCTATAACGACCTGTTCCGGCTTCAAGACACCGGGGTCAAAAGGAAGCGGGTCCTCAGTTTTCAGGCCAAGCGGGGTTGCGTTAATTATAATATCCGCATTCTTGATCTTTTCTGTATTGGTCTCAAGGTAGACAGAACTATTCAGAGATCTCAGGTCATTTACAAGGGCCTCAGCTTTTTTCCTGTCGATATCGAAAAGATGTGTATTCTCCGCTTTCCGGCAAAGGTAATAACATACGGCCCTTGACGCACCGCCTGTACCGACTACAAAAATAACCTTTCCTTCATATGTTATGTTGTTTTCTTCAAGCGATCTGATGAATCCACTCCCATCGGTATTATATCCTGTTAATTTCCCATTATCATTTACGATCGTATTTACGGCACCAATGAACTGTGCTTCGGCATCGATCTTTTCGATCATAGATAGCACATTCTCCTTGTGAGGAACTGTTACATTTACCCCTCTGAAATTCATTGATCGTATGCCTTCAACCGCTCTGTTCAGCGAGTCGGGATGAACGGACAGCGCGACATAACAATAGTTAAGACCAAGCAGCTCGAATGCAGAATTATGCATATCAGGGGAAAGACTGTGTTCAACCGGATATCCGAACAAACCGGTCATCTTTGTTCTGGCATCAATTTTCATATTTCTCCTCCAATCCTTTCAGAAGTCCTATTGGTGAAGACTCGATCACTCTGACCTCAGCTTTCGTCACATCGCTCATGTCACGTATGGTTATATCATCAAGTAAAACAGTATCTGAGTCTTTTAGTACAACATCCGGTATCAGTATAATATCATCCTTTCCGGTCTTATCTGACAGAGTTTTAATGATATCCCTGCCGGTAAGAAGTCCGGTTACCGTTACGCTTTCACCGAAAAAATAATTGATAACTGGGACCAGGTCCAGTAATACTTCCGAATTTTCAATTATCTTATGAACGAATCTTTTAAGATACGGATAAAATGACACTCCGGTAAAAGTGATAAATTTTCTTCTGCTGAACGCATAAGAAGAAAATTTGATGCGGCGGCTATTGTGAATGAAATCGGGCACCATTCCAACTCCGTTCTCTATCTGGGGGAAATCACCGTAGAGCCTGACCGGAGGAAAGGGAAGGCCGGCCTTGATGAAAAGCTCATCCGACCCGAACACGACCGCATCTCCATATTTTTTCAAAAACCTTTTCTGAAATTTTTCGATCATGTTGATGGCTTTAGTTGCGTCGTCCCGGCTTACGGGTGTGAGCGGCTTTCTTCTGTGCCTGGTCAGACCCGCCGGTACGACTGCAACAGACATCATATACGGAAAGAACGCGCTAAGGTCCCTTATAGTACTTTCAAGCTCCTTCCCGTCATTGTAGCCGGGACACAGAACGATCTGAGTATGAAACTTGATCTTTTTTGACTTAAACATCTTCAATTCGGTAACAATGTTGTTTGCCTTCTTATTGCCAAGCATGGTCTTCCTCAGCTCATGATTCGTTGTATGGACAGAGATGTAAAGTGGGCTCATTCTCTGCTCTGTAATGCGTTTTCTTTCGGCTTCCGTAAGATTGCTGAGAGTTACATAATTGCCGAAAAGGAAAGAGAACCTGTAGTCCTCGTCTTTTACATACAAAGATCGCCTTAACCCTTTCGGCAACTGGTTAACGAAGCAAAAGATGCAGTTATTTTTACATGTCTGGATCTTTAACTGGTCAAGCGTTATGCCGGGGCTTTCGAACTCTTCCTTCCGGATCAATGCGGTAACTGTTTTGTTCCCTCTTTTGAGCTTTATATTTAATGAAGGTTCCTGAGAGTAGAACGCAAGGGCAAGTTCGTCATTGATCACGTTACCGTTAATGGACAGTAGTCTGTCATTGTTCCTGATGCCTGCTATGTCCGCCGGGCTTTCAGGTGAAATTTCAATGACTTTGTTTGTTGCCCTTCTGGTCATTTGAATACGTAAGCCCTCTGTAAATATATTGTGATCCGGAGGTTATCGTAAGAATGACCGTGATCCACAACAGGGCATCGTGCAGTGGTAACTCAACAGACACTGTCTTGCCGAGAAGTGTATACCCGACGAGAAGCATCTGCAAAGCTATCGCTGCCTTCCCTGCTGCGGAAGGCTGCACCGCTTTAGTGTCCCAGATCAGGAACATCAGGATCCAGCCTATTACGATAAAAAGGTCCCTGCTGATAACGGTCACCATAAACCAGATAGGTATCAATCCCAGATACGTAAAGACCAGAAAAGAGGCCGTCAAAAGGAATTTGTCGGCTATGGGATCGAGGAGCTTGCCTATCTCGGTAAAGGACCTTAGCTTTCGTGCCAGAAAACCGTCAAGTGTATCAGAGAGCCCCGCAAAAATAAATATATACAGTGCATATTCATAGTTGTGATACAGGAGAAATGCTATAAAGAAAGGGATAAGAACGATCCTTATAAGGGTTATGATATTGGGAAGATTTTCTTTTATCATTTTCAGTATCAAGGGATATTGAAGGGTAATGCATTGCATTCAAGATCGATATGCAACGTATTATAGCAGTTATCACTACAGTTCTCAAGGAGCGACAGAACCTGTTTAGCGTGACAATTTTCGATCGAAAAGGCCCATTTTTTCGTAAGTGCTACCGCCTGCTTTAAACTTTGCCTGGCCTTACCTGGACTACCTTTTGCATGTTCGATCTGAGCTCGTGCAATCAGATGGTAGCTTTTCCCTCTTACGTCACCTGTAATATCGAAATATTTCCTGGCATCTGTCAGGTACTTTTCGGCCGTGGTTAACTTGTTATCGACCACATTCAGCATGCCCATGCTCCAGAGCGTATATGCAGAACTTACAATGTCACCTATGCTCCTGTAAATTTTTAAGGCTGATCTGAAGAACTTTCGGGCACTATTGAAATCATCTGTCATTCGGAACGCATTACCGATACCGCAGTACGAATAGGCAATTCCGAACCTGTCATTTAACCTCGCAAAAATGTCATTTGCCTTTTGATAATAGTCGAGGGATCTTTCGTATTTCCCCGCTATCCTGTGAGCTCCCCCGAGACCGCACAAACAGTACCCTGATCCATGGTCGTTGTTCAATTTTTTAAATTCTTTATCTGCTGCTCTGAAATGATCGATTGATGAGATAATATCCCCTTTTATCCGGTATGTACCACCAATAGACCAGAGCACGAAGGCCCGGCCTTCTCTGTCATTTTCCGACTCATACGTCTTGAGTGAGGACCCCAGGAGACCAAGGGCTTCTTTCCAGTAGCCTATTGCTCTCAACGACAGGCCTCTTCCGGTCCTTGCATCGGCAAGAGACATTCTGTCTTTTGTCTTTTTTGCTGTTTCGATCGCAACGTCATAATACGATATGGCATGTTTGAATTTTCCAAGCATCCTGAAATTATCGGCAAGAGACATCGAAGATGCAAGGACACCATCCAGGTCGTTCACTCTTTTGAAGGACGGGTAGGCCTTTTTAAGCGCAACTACAGCATCGGAATATTTAGAATGTGATCTGAGTTTTTCCGCCTGTTCGAGTAAGGTTTCAGGATCCAATGATCTCTCTGAACCTCCTGACAGTATCGGTGTAGTCATCTTGAGAGAAAAAACCGGAGCCCATTACAAGGATACCAGCGCCGGCATCGGCGATCTCTTTGGCGTTGTCGAGTTTTACACCTCCGTCGACCTCTATTTTTACGGACAGATCATTCCGGTTGATAATGTCCCGCAGGGCGGAAATTTTGTCCTTCACCTGTGGAATGAACGACTGCCCACCAAATCCAGGATTGACTGACATGATAAGCACAAGATCAATATCCTCAAGCACATGGTCAAGGTGAAAAATGGGAGTGGCAGGGTTAAGGGAGACTCCGGCCTTTTTCCCATTACCCTTTATTTTTTGGATGGTCCTGTGCAGGTGCGTAGACGCTTCTGCATGCACAGTGATAATGTCAGCGCCGGCACTCGAAAAATCATCTATATAGCTGTCAGGATCGCTGATCATAAGATGTACATCTAGTACCATATTTGTTATGGGTCGCAGTTGTCGAACGATGTCCGGTCCGATCGTTATGTTCGGAACGAAATGCCCGTCCATTACGTCAATATGAAGCCAGTCAGCACCCGACTTTTCGACTGCCGAAACCTCTTTTCGCAGATTCATGAAATCCGCCGATAATATGGAAGGGGCAATTAAAACCACCATTTGGTCTCCTTTTCCTCCGCTAGTTCCAGTTTAATAAGGGTCCCTCTCTTAACCAGTGATGACGCAACAGGCGATTGAGATCCTATTTTGGTCCCTGATCCTCTTATCGAGATATCAAGTCCTGTCATTTGAGAAAGCTCTCTTGCCTTATCTATCCCCAGGTCCTTAAATGAAGGGCATATCATATAGTCATCATACCCCCCGACACTTACAATGAGCGACAGGCCTCCGCCACCGTGCTCTTCAGGATTCGGGTCCTGGGCGATCACCATGTTGTTTTCTATCTTGTCGGAGTGTACCTTGATTATCTTATCTATCTTGATATTGCTCTTTTGTGCGATCTCCTCGGCATCATCTATAAGGAGACCTGCCAGCATTGGGGTATACAGTATTTTCGGACCCTTACTGATGATCACTCCAATACGTCTTCCCGCCTTGATCAATTTACCTGCAGGGATGTCCTGCTTCAGAATATGACCCGCAGCTATATCGGCGTCATATGATTCCCCGTCAATTTTCAGATAGAGATTCTTACCGGATAATATTTTATTTGCCTCAAGGAGACTTTTCCCTGTCAGGTACGGTACCTCGTAGCTCTTGGTCGAGGAAAGAATGTAGAACGTTATATAAGCTATGATTATTCCCGTTACCGAAAATATTATTAAGTAGGCTATGCTTTTTAATAAACCTTTCATTTTCTGCCTAGCTTTATCGCAAAAAAACCGTCCATATTGTGAATATGAGGATAAGTAAGAAGATATCCTTCTTCAGTTAACAGTCGACCAATGTTCTCTTTGTACGTTTTCCCGATATCTATATCATCGAGATTACTTATAATATAGAAATCTCTCTTAATATTCAAGAACTCCTTTATGACGTCAACTGTTTCTTCCGGTTCCGTTGAGCATACCGAATAGACCAGTATGCCCTGTTTTTTCAGAAGCTCCGATACGTGCAGTAACATGTTAAGCTGTCTTTCATGCAGTCTCTCGAAGTCAGCATCTGTGTGTCTGTATTTTACGTCAGGATTCCTCCTTATTACGCCGAGAGCAGAGCAGGGGGCATCAAGCAGTATTCTGTCAAAACGCGTATCAGAAGTGAATTTAAAAATATCACTTTCTACCGGTTCAACGGAACTGGCGCCTGAAGTCCTGATATTTTCCTTTAATACCTTTAGCCTTTCAATACTGTTTTCCACGGCTACAATTCGCGATCTGTTTTTAGTGATCTGGGCTATATGAGTGCTCTTACCGCCCGGTGCGGCACTGGCATCCAGAATAAATTCCTCCGGCTTCGGGTCCAGCAGATAGCTTATTACCTGGGATGCCTCATCCTGAACAAAGACGGATCCAAGGATATCAGCTATAGAATGTATTGAAGTGTCCTTCAATATCATGCCTTCAGGACAGTGTCGTGACATTTCGAAATGTATACCCCTGTCGTTCATGATCTTTTCTACTTTATGTACACTGCTTAAAAGAGAGTTGATCCGTATCGAGAGCGGGGGGATCTCATTGTTTGCCATAGCAAACCTTAAAAGATCATCCGCCCTGAGCCTTTTTGACCACTTCCTGACCAGCCATTCAGGATGTGATGTTGCAAGTGATATATGAAGGGCAGGGTTCTCAGAAAGGGAAGGTATCTTTAAATTATCCTTGCTTTTAATGAACTTTCTCAGTACCGCGTTTACGAGAGAAGGGATTCCCTTCATTTTTTTTTCTATGTTTACCGCTTCATTTACAGAGGCAAAGTCAGGAACGCGCATATACCGGATCTGATATACAGCGATCATCAGATTCAGAACAGTATTTTTTTTTGTCCCGGAAAAATCCTTCAGGAACTTACCTAAGATCCATTCCAGCAGCAGTTTGTATCTTATGCACCCGTAAACCAGTTCCATGACGAATGCCCTGTCGATCTCCCTTGCCCCGGAAGCGTCGATATGTGACATTGCATCCTTTGTTTTTTTTCCGTTTATGAGTATTTCATTGAGTATATTCAGGGCATTATACCGGTTTATATCCATGTGTTAATGAGCTCTTTTTTGTTTTTTCTTTTTTTTATTTTTGTATGCTATACTATCATAAATTTTATTAAGAGGTGAGGTTTCCAATGAAAGTTATACTTAAAGATGATATTGAAAATCTTGGAGATATTGGTGAAGTTGTAGACGTTGCGAATGGATATGCAAGGAACTATCTCTTCCCGAGAAGTCTTGCTGTTGAAGCTAATCCAAAGAACATCAAGCAGTTTGAGCACGTAAAGAGGACCATGGCAGCAAAGATAGAGAAGGTAAAGAAGGAAAAGCAGTCCATGGCCGATAAGATATCCGAGATCAGGCTTTCATTCAAGGCAAAAGCGGGCGAGGATGGTAAACTCTTTGGTTCGATAACGAACATGGACATTCAGAAAGAGTTAAGTGTACAGGGCGTAGATATAGATAAGAAAAAGATAATCATAAATGAACCTATAAAAAGAACCGGTGAGTACGATATACAGATAAAGCTTCACGCCGACATTATCGCCAATGTCAAAGCTGAGATAGTCGCTGAATAAATTAAATACTTAAATAACAGTCGGTTAACTTAGGAAACTTCAAGGTATGCTTTAGATGGCTGACCTCGACTACGCTATTAATAAAACCCCGCCTAACAATCTGGAAGCCGAACAGGCTATTCTGGGTGCCATTCTTCTTGACAGGGAATCCATAAACAAAGCCATGGAGACCATCAAGCCCGGTGATTTCTATCACGGATCACACAAGGTCATATTCGAGGCAATGCTTGAACTTGACGACAGGAATGATCCGATCGATCTTGTTACCGTAACCAATCATATGCGGACAAACAACTCGATCGAAAAGGCCGGAGGGGCATCATACATCTCATCTCTTTTAAATCAAATTAATACATCTGCAAATATAAAGTATCACTCTAAGATAGTCAAAGAAAAGGCGTTACTCAGGAGCCTGATCGAATCTTCAAACGATATCATGACCCGGATCTACGAGGGCAACATCGATCCCGAGGAAATGGTCGATTATGCCGAGAGAAAGATATTCGAGATATCAAATAAGAGGATCACTGTATCTTTCGAGAAGATGGATTCACTCCTTGGAGACACCTTCAAGACGATAGAGGACCTTTATTCAAAGAAATACGCGATCACAGGTGTTCCCACCGGGTTCTCTGATCTCGACAAGATTACAACGGGCCTCCAGAGCGGGGACCTCATCATTATAGGAGGGAGACCGGGGATGGGTAAGACCGCTTTTTGTCTGAATATCGCCCAGAATGCGGCTCTTAAGGCGAAGGTACCGGTGGCTATTTTTTCGCTTGAGATGTCAAAAAAGCAGCTTGCACTAAGGATGCTCTGCTCAGAGGCGAGGGTCGATTCCAATAAGGTAAGAACAGGCTTCATTAATAAGGAGGACTGGCCTGCCTTGACCAGGGCGGCAGGTGACCTTTCGAACGCGGAGCTTTTTATTGATGACTCGACATATATATCGGTTCTCGAGATGAGGGCAAAGGCCAGGAGGCTTAAGAAAGAGCATGGTCTGGGGCTGGTCATCATTGACTACATTCAGCTTATGAAGGGGCGCGATGGTCTTGAGAGGAGGGAGCAGGAGATATCTGATATTTCACGTTCTCTGAAGGCGCTGGCAAAGGAGCTTGAAGTTCCTGTAATTGCTCTTAGCCAGTTGAACAGAATGGTGGAGCAGAGGAGACCGCCCATACCGACATTGGCTGACCTTCGTGAATCGGGAGCAATAGAGCAGGACGCGGATGTCATCCTGTTCCTGTACCGGGACGAGTACTATTATAAGGACAGGAGCGAGAAGAAGGGAACGGCCGCTGTACACGTAGCCAAACAGAGGAACGGGCCTGCGGGAATAAATATCGATCTGGCATTTATATCAAAATATACGAGGTTTGAGGACTTTTCGGACCGTTATGCGCAGGAAGAGTATGAAGAAGAGGAGTTCTGATGGGCAATACGGTAAGGATGCCGACCTTTGCAGGTCAGTTTTATGATGGCGACCCCAAACGCCTGACCAGCCAGGTAGAGAAGTACGTCGATGTAACTCAACCAAAAAAGGACTGTATCGGTATTGTAAGTCCGCATGCCGGCTTCATGTACTCGGGACCGGTAGCCGGTGCCGTCTATTCCCGCATTAATATTCCGGAAACAGTATTGCTTATAGGTCCGAACCACACAGGCATGGGAAAGAGGATAGCCCTTATGTCAGCCGGCGAATGGGCGATCCCCTCCGGCAGTTTGACCATAGATGAGGACTTCGCATCCGAACTGTCCGGAAGGACCGGTATTGTAAGTGAAGACAGCGGAGCTCACCTTTTTGAACATTCGCTTGAGGTCCAGCTGCCCTTCATATATTACTTCAGGGATGACACGCGGATCGTACCGCTTACCTTAATGCAGCTGGATATAGATGACTGCAGGGAATTAGGTGGAATAGTGGCTGAAGCAATAACTGCATATAAAGGTAGTGTATTGATCGTTGCAAGTTCCGACATGAGCCATTATGTTACAGACGATATTGCACGGGAAAGGGATAAGCTTGCCATTGATATGATGCTTGACATCGATCCTGATGGTCTCTATGATGTAGTTAAAAGAAACAATATCTCTATGTGTGGTTTTATTCCCGCAACGGTAATGCTTTTTGCGGCCCGTCAACTGGGTGCTGAAACTGCAGAACTCGTAAAGTACAGTACTTCAGCCGAAATGAGCGGGGATTACGATCATGTAGTGGGGTATTCGGGGATCATTGTGAGGTAGCCTTTGGAATATTCACCCGGCCGTCGACATAAGCGACATGAGGTTAAGGATGTATACGGAAGCCTTCTCTTCACGATCGATGTTAGCGTCGTAAACATGAGTATCGACGGAATGGCCATTGAGTCAAGTAAAAGACTCAATGTAGGAAGAAAGTATATCCTGAAGTTAAGTCATGACAAAAAGGTTTTAAAACTGAACGGAAAGGTCGTATGGTGTAACCTGAGCAAGGCTATGAAGACCGACCAGGGGGCCGTTGTCCCCGTATATAAGGCCGGGATAGAGTTCGATGACGTGATAAGTGATAAAGCAAAAGATCTCAGACATTTCCTCGAAGAGAACGTGATCATAAAACTTGAGAGCAGGATGTTCGGCAGGTTTAAGGTACGACCCAAGCAGTCGATAAACCTGGATTCAGAGTACGATTTTCATGTCCAGACACTGAGCCTGTCGGGGATGCTGATAGAGACCGAGTTGCTGCCGGACAAAGAGTCGGTATTTGATATGGAACTGAAGTTTAACGAAAATAATATATCGATCAAAGGCCGTGTCGCGTATGTAAAGCAGGTGGGTGAGCCCGAACAAAAGCAGGAAAAGTCACATCTTGGAGTAGAGTTTGTTGAATTTGATGGGGACGCAAAGAAAGTTCTTGAGGACTTTATCCTGAACGAACTTGAGAGCAGTTAGACCGCTTTGACATGTCCATTTTCTACTTTATTCCCGATCAGATGATATTTGACATTTTGGAACTGAATAATGTTAAATATATAATTGTTTTTCAGTAACTTTTAAGATAAATAGTAATATCTGGAGGAAGAATAAATGTACGCGGTTATTAAAGCAGGCGGGAAGCAGCTGAAAGTAGAAGCGGATGCACAATTGAAGGTAGATCTCCTCGATGCCGAACCCGGCAGTGAGATAGAGTTCAGTGATGTTCTGATGGTAGCGGACAATGACGAGACCAGGATCGGCACACCTTATGTCGATAAGGCCAGCGTTAAGGCAGAGGTTCTGGACCATGTAAAGGACAGGAAGATCCTCGTTTTCAGGAAATTGCCGAGAAAAGGGTTCAAAAGGTTAAGAGGTCACAGGCAGCCTTATACATTAGTTAAGATAAAAGAAATTAACGTCGGAGGATAGATATGGCTCATAAAAAGGGAGTTGGAAGCTCAAAGAACGGACGCGACAGCAATCCACAGTTCCTTGGTATGAAGAAGTACGGCGGTCAGTTCGTGAGGGCCGGAAATATAATCGCCAGGCAGAGAGGAACCAGGGTCCATCCGGGTAAGAACGTCGGTAAGGGTGGGGATGATACTCTTTTTTCACTCGTGGACGGGATCGTTAAGTTCGAGCGCAAAGATAAAAAGAGGCAGAAGGTTAGCGTTTACCCCGTCGTTTCTTAAAAGCGGGAATATAATAAAAATAGTGAAAGGCGGTGTTAATCCACCGCCTTTTTTATTTAGAGACAGGGTCCGAGGAGTCAAGGGGTCGAGGGGACGAGTG
>CAJIAG010000486.1_pt1 | contig 14402 bp, 19 predicted proteins | sample 9199131 | NCBI WGS metagenome assembly CAJIAG01 (sample SAMEA7708278, study PRJEB35096) | sediment metagenome | biome: marine neritic benthic zone biome [ENVO:01000025]; feature: sediment [ENVO:00002007]; material: shallow marine sediment [ENVO:03000034] sea grass bed [ENVO_01000059] ... | reverse complement strand
CACCTATGGTTCAGGAGCAACCTATGAGGCATTAAATGAAACGGGTTCTATCCCGGTGGTATACGGAGCTGTTTTTGGAAAACCCCCTGAAATAATAGGCAAGAAGAACTGCTGTGGATCGTCCTACATGGTTTCGATGCATAGTTTTATGAGATATTTACGAAAGGCTAAGGATATCAATAAACTGGCCATCGTTTATTCTCCGTTTGAGGTAGACTCCATAGTTCAGTATGAATCGATGAAGAAAATATGTCATGATCTGTCCATATCGGTTGAGGGGATATCAGCCAAAACAAAATCTGAAATGGAAACAAAGCTTAAATTAAGGGATTATGACGCCCTTTTTGTTACCGGATGCGCTCTTGCCAACCTTGAATTTCAGATGATCAATGAAATTGCAATGAAAAAAGGAGTACCTGTTCTGTCGCTTTATGAGGGAACGGAGGAGTATGCGTTACTGACGATGGCACCTGATGTGGAACGGCAGGGAATAGAGATAGCAAACATCGTATTCAATCTAATTAAGGATGGGAAAAGGCATGTGATGGAACATAACACGGTTACTAAAACCAGAATATATTTTAATCTTAAAAAGACGAATGAACTTGGCTTGAAAATTCCCGTCAAGCTTGTGACAACCGCGGATAAGGTTATAAGATGAAAGCAACCAGGTTCATTGTTCAGATCTTACTGGTGTTTCTCGTTATTTCCATTCCGGGTGTTTGCAATGGAGAGGAAGTATGCTCTGTTAAACCCAGTCTTCTTATAGGTCTTATACCGGAACAGAACATCTTCAAACAGATAGAAAGATACAGGCCGCTTGCAGAATACCTGGGCGAAAAGATTGGATGTGAAGTAAAGCTTACTATTCTCAGTAAGTATGGTGATGTTATTGACAGATTTAATTCAAGAGGGATGGATGGTGCTTTTTTCGGGGATCTGACGACAGTTATTGCATACGAAAAAATGGGTGTTCAGCCTGTAGCAACGGCGATCAACCCCGACGGAAACACTCACATAGAAAGTTACATCGTCGTAAGAAATGACGATATCATAAATAAAGTCGGTGACATGAAAGGTAAGATAGCCGCGTTTGTGGACAGGGCGTCTGTCCCCGGCTACCTGTTCCCTGTGGCATATCTGAAAAAAAATGGGATCAATAAACCAGAGGATTTTTTTTCAGAGGTATTTTATACAGGAAGTTATGACGCTTCAGTATATGCTGTCCTTGATGGAAAAGCCGATGTAGGATATGTTAAGAGCTCGGTTTTGAGAGAGATGACGGAGTCTGACAAAACGATCATGGGCGAGTTGAAGATCATTGCGACATCCCGAAGAATACCCAATATAACCCTGTGCTTACGAAAGGATATCCCTCCAAAACTTAGAAATGGTTTGCAGGATATTCTTATTGACATTCCTGACGATCAGAAGGGCAAGGAAGTACTAAGTAAGTTCGGAGCAAAGGGATTCAAGAAGGCCTCGATAGATGATTTTAAGCCGGTATACGAGCTTCTTGACGAGATCGGTGTCAGTGTAGCTGATTATAACTATAAGATAGAATGAAGAAGAAAGTTATAAAGGCATTATTAGTTCTGTTCCTGCTGTTCATTGTGGGTGGCAGTTCCGCTGTCATATCACTGAAACGGATAAATAATGATCTTAGCAGACTCATTAATCTTCACCGTGTTGAGATCATAAGGCAGGACCTTGTCATCAATGTCCAGAACGTCCAGAGCAATCTCTTTGCTGTCGGAACAGGTTTTGGGAAGGAACTCGACGAGATAGTCCATAGTGTTATATCCCTTGATAAAGCAGTTGATAAATGCAGTGGCTGTCATCACGGACCAGCCGTCAGCAAAAATATAACTGAGGTTCAGGATCTTGTCCACCAATATAAGGAGGCACTAAGCGCTTATATAACGACCTCAGCGAATGAGCAAAGGATAAATAACTTGAAGATGGTCACTGTCGATATGGGTGATATGATACTCGACAGGACCCGGGAGATGGCTTTTATAGCGAATCAACGCCTTCAGAAAAAAACTGAAGATGCCGTATCAAAGGTGGTTGTTATTCAGAAGCTTATTATTACCACGCTGCTTCTAACTATGATCATCGGTTTCATTGTAGCGGTCTATCTCACCAGGATAATAACGTACCCTCTGGAAAAACTTGTGATCGCAGCAAAGGAGGTCTCCTCAGGCAATTTCGGATACGTAACCGATTATCGTGATGATACGGAATTTGGTGATTTTGCGGGAACGTTTGATGAGATGAGCATATCCCTGAAGGAAAGTCACGAAAGGATCATGAGCTACAGTAATCGCCTCTCGATGCTGACAAGAGTGACTGTAACGTTATTTAGTTCGACGAATATATACGATCTGTTTAAAGAGGCTGTTAACAGTATGAACAGTATTATAGAAGCCGAGCGAGTTGATATCATTCTTTTAAATAAAGAGACTGAGCTGTGTTGTCTGATGACGCCTGAATCCACAGAGGGGCAGGTGTGCATTGACAAGCATATCTTACTGGAAATGTATGAGAAGTCAAAAATGAGGGCAATGATCCAGAATGAGCCGTCCGACAAGCTATCTTTGTTCAGTGATTATGATGATGGATTTGAATTCAAAAATATAATGGTTGTGTGGCTTAAACAAAAGGGGGATTGTATCGGGGCATTAAGGATAGTGAATAAAAAGAATGAGAAAATAGATACGGAAGATATAAGAGTATTGAGTATCTTTGCTAATAATTTTACCGTTGCGCTTGATAATCTCAAGTTATACAATGATCTGAAAAGAAAAGTGGAGGAACTGAGAGAGGCCCAGCAACAGTTGATCCAGGCCGCCAAACTGGCTGCAATCGGCGAGCTTGCTTCGAATATAGCACACGAAATAAATAATCCCCTGACGAGTATCCTCGGCTTTTCAGAACTTATTAAAGATGAAGATGATATCGAGAAGATCATGAACGACATTGATTTAATTCAACAGGAGTCTCTCAGAGCACGTGGCATAGTCAAGCAATTGCTCGAATTTTCAAAAAAGAAACCTTTAGAGCTGAGAGAGACGGATATTAATGTATTGCTGAAAGATGTCATTAAGTTGATTGCGGTTAATATCAAATCGACAAGGATCCGACTTAAAGAGGATTACAAAGATGTGCCGGATATAATGGCTGACAGTGATCAGTTGAAGCAGGTGTTCATTAATCTGATGAACAATGGTATCGCGGCAATGGGCAGTGAGGGTACTCTATCCATAGAGACCGGAAACCTTGGTAACGAGGTTTTTATCAATATCTCAGATACCGGTATGGGTATAGATAATGAATTGATCCCGCACATTTTTGAGCCTTTCTTCACGACAAAAGATGAAAAAGGTACCGGACTGGGTCTTTCGGTCAGTTACAAGATCGTTGATGCCCACGGAGGAAGGATCAATGTGACAAGCAAGAAAGGACAAGGCACTACTTTTACGATCATACTACCCGTCAAGAGATCCGTTTCACATGTATCTCTTTAGCTATGTCCGGATCAAGCGCTACAGTGGTCTCGTCTATCTGGACCACAATAGAGGGTTTCTTTTGCACGAGTTTTATTTCGCCTCCGGCAATGATCCCGATAGAGTTTAGGCGGTTCAATCTCTGAGGGTCCGTTGATACTATAAATACGATCTTCCCTCTCTTGCCGACTGCGAAGTCGATCAACCTTGTAACGACGGGGGCTATGTCTACCTTGTATTTTTTACAGCATTGTCCGCGTGGTATCACTTTGCCGTGAGGGCACAGGGGTGGATGACCCAGGAAGGTACACACACTGTCCGTAAGTTCCTTGCTCAATATGTGTTCCATTTTACATGCGTCCTCATGAAAGGTCTCTTCCTTCATATCGAAGACATCGGTGAAAAGCCTCTCTGCCAGCCTATGCCTTCTTATCAGGCCCTTGGCGATCTTCTTCCCTTCATCCGAAAGGTGGATATCATCTCCATCGATCCTGACAAGTCTGTCGTATATCATTTTTTCGATGATAGTATCAACATCCTCATCTTCGGATGAAAGTTTAAATCTTTTCAGTTCTGTCTTGCGCTCCTCCTCAAGTATCCAGAGGAGTTCAAGCGCTTCGTCAATTCTTTCCTGGTTCATTTACGCGTCTCCATATGGCAGCCTCATTGATGCCACTGGTGAAAAAGATAACCTGTGTATCGGACATGGGCCGTGTTTAGTGATCTTTTCTATGTGCGATTTTGTTCCGTAACCCTTGTGCCTGTCAAATCCGTAATGGGGATAGATCGTATGGTAGTGCTTCATCATCCAGTCCCTGAAATATTTTGCGATAACCGAAGCCGCCGCTATCGAAGCACTTTTGGCATCCCCTTTGATGATCGGTTTCTGGTCGATCCTGCATTTCTCCAATCTGACGGCGTCAATGATCAGGAGATCAGGTTCTGTTGACAGGTCATCAATTGCCATGGTCATAGCCTTCTTCGTAGCATTCAGTATATTAAGACTGTCTATCTCTTTTGAATCAATTATCCCTATCCCGATCGAAACAGCCTGTGAGACGACTGCCCAGAAGACAGATTCTCTCTGCTTCGGGGTTAATTTCTTGGAATCGTTAAGGCCATGGATGTTACTGTTATCTCCGAGTATGACCGCGGAAGCTACTACAGGGCCTGCAAGCGGGCCTCTTCCTGCCTCGTCCACTCCCGCGATTGTCATGAACCCTTCCGCCCTGATCTCACTGTCAAAGGAAAAAATATCCATTATCGTTCAAATGGATAAAACAGGTCCCCGGATGTCTATTTTGTAGAAATGTCCTTTTCCTTGATCTTAGCGCTCTTTCCCTTTTTGTCTCTCAGGTAGTATAGTTTCGCGCGACGTACGACACCCTTTTTAACGACTTTAATCCTGTCAATAATAGGTGAGTGGAGCGGAAAGATCCTTTCTACTCCGACCCCGAATGAAACCTTCCGAACAGTTACGGTCTCTCTGGTTCCGCTGCCTTTTCTTGCGATGACACTTCCTTCAAAAGGCTGCAACCTTTCTTTGTCTCCCTCTATAACCTTGACATATACTTTTACCGTGTCACCAATGTTGAAATCAGGCATATCTTTTCTGAATGATTCCTCAATCGCCTTTATCCTGTTCATCTTGTAGATCCTCCTTTATCTTGTTAAGCATTTCTAAATCGATTTCCGTTAAATTAACTTTATCCAGCAGGTCAGGTCTTTTTTTCAATGTATTCCTCAGGGCCTGTTCCCGTCTCCAAAGCCATATCTCCTTGTGGTTCCCTGAAAGGAGAACCTCGGGAACATCCATTCCCCTTAATTGCCTCGGCCTCGTATAATGAGGGTAATCCAGTATCCCCCACGAAAACGATTCCTCTTTTGATGAGCTTTCATCACCGAGAGCACCGGGAATGAGCCTGACAATGCCGTCTATTATAACCAAAGCCGGCAGTTCTCCGCCAGTCAAAATATAGTCTCCGATCGAAATTTCTTCATCCACCACGCACTTTATCCTTTCATCTATCCCCTCGTATCTTCCACATATAAAGAGGAGATTATCCCCCGATTTTTGCAGCTCTTCCGCTTTTTTCTGAGTGAACCGCTTCCCCTGAGGAGATAGCAGGATGACCTTTCTGCTTTTATTATCGCTCTTTATTTTCTCGACCGCCTCTATGACCGGTTCTGCCATGAATACCATCCCGGCGCCTCCACCGTAAGGATAGTCGTCAACCTGCCTGTGTTTGTCATGGGTGAAATCTCTCAGATCGAATATACTGCAGGTAAATACAGACCTCTCACTTGCTCTCTTTAGTACACCGGTACTGAAATAGGCCTCAAAAAACTGAGGAAATATCGTAAGGACTTCAAATGTCATTTAACAAGCCCTCGATCGGGTGAATAATGATACGGTTCCTGTCAAGGTCTATTTCCTCTATGACCTCGGCTATAGCCGGTATCAGAATCTCTCTTTTTCCGTCCGCCACCGAATAAACATCATTACTGCCGGTCTCGAGAATATCCGTTACCTTTCCGAGATAGTGCCCGGAATCTGTGAATACCTCAAGTCCTATTATCTGATAATGATAATATTCACCCTCGGGAAGCGGAGGGCTATCAGATTCGCTTATCCTGACCTCGCTTCCCACAAAATTGCTGCACTCATCCATTGTTTTCATGCCTTTAATTTTCAAAAAGACATACTTACCTTTTACTTCCGCGCTTTCTATCACTTTCTCATGAAGCGTGCCTTCTTTTTCGATAAAGATGCTGTCAAGATCAAGAAACCTGGCGGGGTCAAACGTAAGGGGTAGAATCCTTATACGGGATCCTACCCCTTTTGGTTTTGCGACTATTCCTATTGTAACCAGTCTATATTTATTCGAGGATCTCAAGAACGCAGCGTTTTCCGATCTTTGTGCCGGCTGCTGAGAGAATTGTCCTCATTGCACGTGCTGTCTTTCCCTGTTTTCCGATAACTTTCCCGAGGTCGCTTGAGTCAACTTTCAGTTCGAACACGGTGGTCTTCTCACCATCCACCTCGGTAACATTAACATCCTCCGGTCTGTCAACCAACGCCTTCGCCATCATGTCAACTAATTCTTTCATTATCTACCACCTCCATCGGATCTAGGCAGCCTCGAGGCCGGCCCTTTGTAATAGTCTTTTAACGGAATCTGTGGGTTGTGCTCCACGCTGCAACCACTTTTTCGCCTTATCGGTATCAATCTTGATCTCGGATGGTTCTTTCAGGGGATCGTACGTGCCTATTATCTCGATGAACGGCCCGTCTCTTCTGGCCTTCGAGTCAGCCACAATAACCCTGTAATAAGGACGTTTGTGTGCTCCCAAGCGTGTTAATCTGATCTTGACCAACTATTGCCTCCTTTCAACTATTCGCAATAACGTGTTACCCTGATGAATACAGGGACATCATAAGATACTAATTTTAATATATTTCCTAAATAAAGTAAAGAGGGAATTTGCCCCGGATTCGGGGACTGATCGTTCAGAACCGGGGTTCTATTAAAAAGGAGGAAAGCCTTCGGGCATTCTCATGCCCTTCTTGCCCTTGAACTTCCTGAGCATCTTTTTCATTTCTTTATGCTGCTTTACGACCCTGTTCACTTCCATAACGTTCGTTCCGCTCCCTGTGGCTATCCTCTTTTTTCTGCTTCCGTTCAGGACCTTGGGGTGTCTTCGTTCATACGGCGTCATGGAGTCGACTATCGCCTCGACCTTGATGAACTGTTTCTGATCGATATCAACGCCCTTGAGCTGTTTCCCCATTCCCGGAATCATAGAAAGAAGATTGTCGATCGGACCCATCGAACGGATCTTTCTCAGGTTATCCCGCAGATCCTCGAAGGTAAAGGATTCCTCCAGAAATTTCTTTTGCAGACTAACGGCTTCCTGTTCATCGAACGATTCCTGGGCCTTGTCTATGAGGCTCAAGACGTCGCCCATGCCGAGGATCCTTGAAGCGATCCTGTCAGGAAAGAACTGCTCAAGCATATCGATCTTCTCACCCGTACCGATAAATTTTATCGGTTTCGATGTGATCGACCTGATAGACAGAGCCGCGCCGCCGCGCGCATCGCCGTCCATTTTTGCAAGTATTATCCCATCGATCCCGATCATTTCATTGAAATCCCTGGCGATGTTCACGGCATCCTGTCCTGTCATGGCATCGGCAACAAAAAGTGTCTCCGTTGGATTGACCTCATTCTTAATGTTTTTCAGCTCTTCCATCAGGCTTTCATCAATATGAAGGCGACCCGCCGTATCGATGATCAATATATCTGTTGCTTCAAGACGCGCCTTCTTTATTGCCTGTCCGGCAACTGATACAGGGTCCTTGTCCTCAAAAGAATGGAATACGGGTATCTCCAACTGAGCGCCGAGTGTCTTCAGCTGTTCGATTGCAGCCGGCCTCTGGAGGTCTGCCGCAACAAGCATGGGACGTCTTCCCATTTTTTTGAAATGTCGGGCGAGCTTTGCAGACGTCGTCGTCTTTCCCGATCCGTGAAGCCCGATCATCATTATGACCGTCGGCGGATTAGGGGCGAGCTTTATTTTTTCGCTCTCCCCGCCGAGCAGTTCACAGATCTCTTCATTGACTATCTTGACGACCTGCTGTCCCGGAGTGAGGCTCTCAAGAACACCTTTACCTAAGGCCTTTTCTTTTACATTAGCTACAAATCCCTTTACGACCTTAAAATTTACGTCGGCTTCAAGGAGAGAAAGCCGTATCTCCTTCATGGCGGCATCGATGTCTTCTTCCTTCAGAAGGCCTCTGCCTTTCAGTTTGGAGAATATAGCGTCCAGTTTTTCATTAAGGGATTCAAACATGATCTAGAGAAGCTTTTCTATCTGTTCCGATATTTCTTTGGACATTTCAGGTGAGTATCCGGTATATTTCTTAACTATCTTATGTTCTTTGTCGAGCAGGTAAATAACAGGGATACTGGTGACCCCGTATAGCCTGCTTGTCAGATCATCCGATATAAGCATTTTGTATATTACCCCGTAATCTGTTGCAAATTCGGAAAGTTTCTTATTGACGTTCCTTCCTTCATCAACGCTGATCGCCAGAAGGACAAAATCCTTATCGATGAATTTCTTATCAAGTTCGTTCAGTTCCGGAACGGATGTCTTGCACGGAGGACACCAAGTCGCCCAGAACTCAAGGAGAACCACTTTGTTATTAAAGTCGGAGAGACCCACTTTTTTGCCATTCAGGTCCTCCAGAGTAAAGTCTGGAGCCTTTTGCCCTATCTCGGCCGTTCCCGCCGGGCCTTTGGTCTGGCAGGAAAAAAGGACAATGCACATGAAAAGCGGCACTAATATTTTTTTCACTACGATCCTCCGTTAAACATTGTGAGTATATGGAAAACTAGAATAACTATCGTATACTGGACCACAGGCCGGAGATCAGCAACCTGGATCTATTGAGAGATGCAGAAGCTCCCTTATCCCAGAAGTGAATCTATTTTTGCCTGCAGTTGAGGTTTGGGGACCGCTCCAACGATCTGTTCAACCTTTTCACCGCCCTTAAAGAACATCAGAGTAGGGATACCCATTATCTTATATCTGCTGGCGATGTCAGGATTGTCATCAGTGTTAAGTTTAACGACCTTCAACTTGCCCGCATACTCTTTGGAAAGTTCCTCCACGGTGGGAGCGACCATACGGCAAGGACCGCACCAGACAGCCCAGAAATCAACCATTACGAGATCTTCCGTCTGTAATACCTCTTTATCCCATGTGGATGAACTTACTTCCATAACACCTTCAGCCATATGAACCTCCTCAATAGCGTGATATTAAATTATATTGTCACTCTGGCTTTTTTGTCAATTTCGATTATTTGGTGTAGAGCGGTGCGATAACTGCCGGCCGAAAAATGCGATAACTCGCTTCCCGGATCCATTTGACTGAGTCAAAGCGTATTTGATTTTATCACAATTCTACTTTATTATTGGATGAAGAATATTTCCTATATTTGTTATATTCTGATAGAATTTAATACTGAATAGTTCGTGTAGAATTGTTGATCGACAGTTCAATGTTCCTTTTTCGTCACTCCCGCTTGTCGGGAATCTGGATTCCGGACATCCATCCTCCGTAGCAGTGCTACTGCGGAGGACGGGAGCCGGAATGACAGATTTAAGATGAAACGCTATACAGAAGTTGTAGCGTGTGTCATGTTCTTCCTGTAACCTGCACCTCTGAAAAAATACCCTCTATACAAGAATATTAGGTATATTTCTCAATTTGGTTGATGAGCAGAAAGTAAAGATTTAGGATTGTATATTGCTAATCCGCAATGGTTTCAGTTATTAAGGAAGGCAACGAGCAACAATCAAGCTGAGAGCATTTGTAAAAGAGTAAATGTTGGAACAAAATGTCCCACTCCCTCCTCATCTCTGACTATTTGATAAAAGTCGCAATTGCTGCACATACCTTGCTTTTTTGCAAATGTGCCCTGTGTTTTCCCTTCACACATTGTGCCTGCAACAGCCCAACATGCTCTCCCTGCATTCTTTCCCCCATGAATACCATCTAATGTTTCTTCAATGGCAGCAGGGCAAATTCCAAAGTCAGCTGCGTTTTCCCCACCGGGCTCCCTGCCGCACCCTTTGAACTCCCAGCAGTTTTGTTTGTTTATATCCCTTAACATGACTCTTTACCATATGTATTTTACAGACTAAAATAATTGCCGGTCAAACGAAGTTACATATAAGTAATACGAGACAAGATGTTTATTTCTCTTATCTACCCACAATAGTATCAATCTGTCTAATTTAAGGAGTGGTAGGGATACCTCGCAATTTGGTTGATGCGCAGAAAGTAAAGATTTAGGATTGTATATTGCGGCTCCGGGTTTGTTTGAGGTCTTTGAATATGATTACAAGGCCGATGATGGAGGGGATGAGCCAGCCGATCAGCTCAGCTGCAGCGCCTTTTTAGGTGCCTTTCTCTTTTACATCATGACAACGTTCTTGGGATTTGTGAGGAGTGATGATGGAGGATCGGTCTTTCCTTTGAAATGTCAAATATGAAGGTAAATCTGGAAGGAAAAGTAAGGTTTGCATCATCCACCATAAAACTGAAGGAATATATCCCCATTAGAACATACTTGTCTTCACCTATTTCATGCTTTCTTAATGTTTCGTTATGTATGTTAACGCTAATGTTTTTCCTTGTTGAAAGCTGCGTGAAATATTCCTTTAAGTGTTGAGGAGTGCATAAAGAATGTGGAGAAAATGTTGGCAGCACCGTGCTCGCCTTATCATAGAGACTAACAACGTTATCTACTTCCAACTTGTTGATGTACTCTATCCATCGCTCAAGTATCATTTCAGGAGTATTTATCATTTGTATTTTCCCACAGGCACCTCACAATAAAGCAACCAGGACATTGTAACAGAATTATGAGGGATTTCAAAAGATAATTGACATAACCTCTTGATACTGGTATATTTCGATGTCGGTCATGTCCGAAACGGCATGAATACATCCCTTGCACATTTCAATTGAAATCAGGATCGAATGGTACCGATAAAAGTAGATTGAGCAGACCTAACATTACTCCGGATCAAGGGTTATTTTTGCCACCGTTTGAGGAGATACTCACCCATATTCTTATCCATTTTACCTATATGGTTGGTCAACCAGGTATAAAGTGTATGACTCATATCCGACCGCAGTCCAAGATATGACGTTCTTTCCTGGTCCGTGATCTTTTCCTTAACGCTTCTGAGATACATTATTAGTTCGTCATGTTTACCTTTATGGGATTGATAGTCCGGATACTTTGACCTGTTCATGTAGTTCTCTTCAGTCTTGAAATGAACATACACGTAATCTTCAAGGAACGCAAATGTGTCCAATACGGTTTCCTTGCCCTTTTCCTGTCCCTTCCCCATCGATTCAATCAGATCGTTAATTTTTGCAATGAGTTTTTTGTGTTGGTCGTCAATTTCTTCAATTCCGGTTGCGAGGCTTTCGTTCCATTCTATTTCCACGGGTTGCTCCTTGTAGCGGTTATAAGCGTTTCTGATTATAGCATAATTCCATACGAGCATTGACGAATGGAGCGGCGGATGACAGGGAAAGCCGATGAAATTATTAGACACATCTATCGTACTTGCTGCGAGGTTTAACAATATTACATAATAATTGACCATCTTAACATACAACAGGGGGTGCTTTATGCTGAAGATAGCAGTTCTCGCTTCCGGCAGAGGATCAAATTTCCAGTCGATCATCGATTCGATAGAAAACGGTTACATCCATGATGCCGCTATGGATCTCCTGATAACAGACAAGGAGGATGCTTTTGCCCGCCAAAGGGCTGAAAAACATGGCATAGAGTCCCTCTATCTCGATCCGAAGGAGCATGGATCAAAGGATGATTATTTCGGAAACATTGCCGGGATCCTGAAGAAAAGAGGTACAGGCCTCATCGCTCTGGCGGGATTTATGAGGATAGTGAGGAAACCGTTGATAGACGCCTTTCCAAATAAGATATTGAACATACATCCGGCGATACTTCCATCTTTTCCTGGTCTTCATGGTCAGGAACAGGCATTTGACTATGGAGTAAAGATCTCAGGGTGCACAGTGCACTTTGTGGACGAAGGAATGGATACCGGTCCAATAATAATTCAGGCAGCCGTTCCGGTTTATTCAGACGATTCCGGGGACAGCCTTTCTGCACGTATTTTGAAGTATGAGCACAGGATCTATCCACACGCAATAAGAATGTTCGTGGAAGGCAGGCTTGAGGTAAGGGGCCGGAAGGTCTTCATAATAGATGAGGAAAAAAAGGATTCGGTCATCGTGCAACCTCATCCCGATAAATAATGCGTATAATTTCCGGCAAATCGAAGGGACGTAAAGTATCTCATGACAGATCAGACGATCTTCGCCCGACGTCCGCGAAAGTAAGAGGGGCCGTATTCGATATTCTCCAGTTCAATATAAAGGGGGCGAGATTTCTTGATCTCTTTGCGGGTTCCGGAGCTATCGGCATAGAGTCATTAAGCAGGGGAGCGGCAGAGTCCACATTTGTCGAGGAAAACAGCAAGCGTGCAAAAAAGCTCAGGGATGTTATTGAACAGTTTGATTTGGCCGATAAGACCAGCGTTGTATGCAGAGATGCGATCTCTTTTCTTAAGGATGCCGGGCAGCACCGTTATGATATAATCTTTGCGGACCCGCCATATAACTATAAGGATTTAAACGAAATAGTCGAAATCATATATAATAAAAAGGTATTAGATAAAGGTGGAATTGTCCTTTTAGAGCATTCTTCAAAAAGAGAACTTCAGGAAATTACAGGAGATTTGAAATTGATAAAAAAATATAGACATGGTGACACCTTGCTGTCTAAGTTCGGGAGGACAGATGAGTAAGATTGGAATTTGCCCCGGAACGTTCGATCCTTTTACAAACGGGCACCTGGACATTGTACAAAGAAGTATGAGGATATTTGAAAAGGTAATTATCGCAGTTGCGGCAAATCCAAAAAAGAAACCGCTTTTCGATATTGGTCGTCGGACCGACCTCATAAGAGAATCAACGGAGCATCTGAAGAACGTAACAGTAGAGGCCTTCGACGGTCTTCTGGTCGATTATGTTAAGGGTAAGAAGGGTGTAGCAATAGTAAGGGGTTTGAGGGCTATATCAGATTTCGAGTACGAGATGCAGATGGCCTTGATGAACAGGAGACTCGACACAAAGATAGAAACGGTTTTCATGATGCCGTCAGAAGAATATTCCTTTTTGACATCGACGATGGTAAAAGAAGTGGCCTCATTGGGAGGAAATGTACACGGTCTTGTCCCTTTATGTGTGGAAGATGCCCTCAATAGTGCGTATGGAGAATAAAGCGGAGCGATCATGGCTGAAACAGCACTTCTCGTAATAGATATGCTTAACGACTTTGTTAACGAAGGTGCTCCCCTCGAAGTGCCGGATACGAGAAATATCATCCCTGTCGTCCGGGAGGAGATCAACTACGCTCGGGATAACGATATACCTGTTGTCTATGTTTGCGATACCCATGATGAGGACGATGTCGAGTTCGAAAAATTCGGGTGGCCGCCCCATGCCGTTAAAGATACCAGGGGTGCTGAGGTTGTGGACGAACTTAAACCCGAAGAGGGAGATATAGTGGTTGAGAAGAAGACCTATTCGAGTTTTCATAACACTCGTCTGGATAATGAGCTCAAGAGACTTGGAGTAAAGACGGTGAGGCTGACCGGATGCGTTACGCATATATGTATTATGTTCGCAGCCTACGATGCTGGAATGCTCGGTTATAATGTTGAGGTCGTTTCCGATGGTGTCGCAGGTCTGGAGAAAGAAGATCACGACGCGGCCATAAGGATAATGAAGAACGTAATGGGAGCAAAAATACTATAAGAATGAAGAACTGAAACCACAGAGGCACGGAGGCACAGAGATAGGCTTATCAACAGTATTCTTAGGACGAGTATTAGTTTTTAAAATGGTTATTTTGTTAAGTAAATAAATCCAATTAATTGATCTCTGTGTCTCTGTGACTCAGTGGTTAGTTTTACGGAGGCGATATGTTTCATACGGCTGATCCGGATGACATTCTGAAGGGAAAGATAACTGATGTCTACTTTGACAGGACACTCAGGATCCTCAAGGCGAAAGGTGTAAATCCCGTTGTAAAGGCCGAGTTCATTGCTAAATCATTGCCGGACGAATGGCCATGGGGCGTATTTGCAGGGCTTGAAGAGATTCTGTATCTGCTCCAGAAGATGCCCTTAAAAGTCAGGGCGTTGACCGAAGGTACGGTTTTTTATACTTATGAGCCTGTGCTTGAGATCGAAGGTAGTTATCAGGATTTCT
>CAJIAG010000240.1_pt1 | contig 14537 bp, 16 predicted proteins | sample 9199131 | NCBI WGS metagenome assembly CAJIAG01 (sample SAMEA7708278, study PRJEB35096) | sediment metagenome | biome: marine neritic benthic zone biome [ENVO:01000025]; feature: sediment [ENVO:00002007]; material: shallow marine sediment [ENVO:03000034] sea grass bed [ENVO_01000059] ... | reverse complement strand
TCTCGATATCCACGGGAAGCTTTCCCAGATAGTCGCCGTCCACCTGGATATGAGATGATCCTTCGAGGCTTAAGGACTGTGTTCTGAAATACGAAACATCTTTTGATCGTGTATGTGATGTATTGAAAAGTTTCACAACCGTTTTCAATACCGAAAAGCGGGCATTCTTCTTGATCACATAAACATAGAAATAGGGAGAAAACAGCGATGCGTCGGGCGTCATCTTGAACTTTCCGGCGTAACAGCTCCCGTTCCCGACGATCACTGTGTATCCTACGCTTTTTGCGCCATTGGTTATGACAGTGATAGGTTCGGGATCATACTTGTACAACACCTTGATCCCGCTGATAATAAATGACCCTTTACCTGAGATCTTTTTCAGTTTACTATTTACTCTGTATACTGATTCAGCGTCATATCCTGATCCGGCCATCATAATGAAATACCTCATAAGCCCGCTTTTATTTGTGACCTTACCAAGACAGATCCGGTGCATTTCCCCGCCCAGTGCATTTTTTACCGCCCAATTTATCTTCTCGGGTATATCCAGCTCTTTTGCTACCACATTTGAAGTGCCCGAAGGGATGAAACCAACGGGGATATCTGAATGAACGAGACCGTTGACCGCTTCGTTGAATGTACCGTCACCTCCGACCACGAATACCATCTCGGGCGACAGCTCCAGCGAATTCTTAGCATGCGTCTCTATCTCACCCTGCTTTTGAGACAACAGAACCTCGACCGCAAGTCCCTTTTTCTTAAGGATGTCCTGGATCTGTTGAATATTCTGTTCTTTAAAAGACCCTGCTGCCGGATTAGCCAGCAATACGGCTAAAGAACCCACTCTGTGATACCTCTCCCTTTATTTCAGAAATGCTGTCGATCATAACGGGTGTCTTCTCAAGGTAATCTATAATATCATGTATGTCTGCTTCCGGTTTTATAAAGAATACCCGTCCTCCCTTATCTGAGCCCATCTCTTTGATGTTTGGAACACGAATATATCCTGTTTCGGATGATGCAATGTAACCGGTCGTGTAGTCAGCATCATCCGAAATGCATAGCTCGGCGACAATGTCATCATGTCCAGCTACTTTTGAAGCAAGCGTCACAGCTTCACGAACAGTTGGATTGTCAAGATCATATTCAGCCAGTCTATGCGACAGTTCACGAGCTGCTACTTCAACGATGCCGATGTCAGTCGCCCTGACACCTCTTTCCCTGTCGGGTTCACTTCTCTGACTACTATTCATATCAATGATCGCCGCACCCCTCATGTCATTACCACCGTAAACAATGTTCATAGCTTCACGTATCGATTGATGAGAGATACCAAGAGAACAGAGTAACTCCCAGATAAGGTTCTTTGCCCCCCTGACCGATTCGTTAGTCAGGGTCAACATGTTTAACAACGGAATACATTCAGGATCTCGGGTAAGTTTGGATACTTTGATGTTTAAGCTGTCGGGCTGTCCCTTCACATGATCGAAGGCTCTCTGCATATAATGTGAAACGACATCATTGATCTTTTCCTCACGGTAAATACCTTCAGCCCCGGATATGTGCCTTTTACCGTTGGAAGCGCGCATCTTGATACTGTATAGATGGTTACTCTCCATATTAAAAAGGATTCGAGGGTTCAAGGATGCGAGGATTCAAGTGAATAATGTAAATTCCAAGTATACTCATTCTATATGCCCACTCTTAATCAAACCTAAACCCTAATTTTTTTATTATATCGATGTCATCACTGTAGTCCTTGCCGGTCGTTGTGAGATAGTTACCTGTCAGAAGTCCATCGGCTCCCGCAAGGAATATAAGTGGATTAAGTTCACCCAGTGTCTGCACTCTTCCACCGCAGACCCTGATCTGACTTAGAGGCATGATGATCCTGTATATACTGATTATGGATAGTGCTTCAAGAGGATCGAGCGTACTCATGCCTGCAAGAGGGGTACCGTCGACAGGGGTCAGGTAATTAATGGGTACAGAATCAGCTCCGATATCCCTGAGTGCAAATGCCATATCAATCCTGTCATGCCAGGTTTCTCCCAGTCCGAAGATACCGCCGCTGCAGAGGGACAGTCCAGTCCTCTTGACTGCTTCGATCGTTCTTAACTTGTCGGCATATGTGTGCGTGGAACAGATCGAAGGGAAGAACCTTTCTGACGTCTCGAGATTATGATGAAATCGATCGAGGCCCGAATCCCTCAAAAGCTTCAGGCCGTCCTCATCGAGAAGCCCCAGTGTTGCGCAGGGAAGAAGACCGAGACCACGGACCTTCCCTACTATGCTTGCTATTCTTTTGAGATCGTCTTTCGATGCGGTCTTGCCGCTTGTAACGATACAGAATCTCTTAACGTTGTTACTGCTTGCTTCCCTTGCCTTCTTGAGTATAATCTCTTCATCAAGCAAGGTGTAAACTTGTATATCCGCCTTGCTCCTTGACGATTGAGCGCAATATGAACAATCCTCCGGACACGCGCCGCTCTTGGCGTTGATTATAGAACACAGATCGACAACATCACCCGAATACTGTCTTTTGATCTTTAAGGCTTGATTAATAAGATCAAATGGGGAATGATTTTCCATGAGATCAAATACATCGTTTACTGAAACCATTTCTTTGACATTAAAGTCTTCGGAAAGTCTCATAGGCATGAAGTATTATCGGGAGAGGGAAGAATAAATGTCAACAGACAGAAATTATATTATTACTTTTGTTTTTTTCTTATTTCCTCAAAAACCTCTGATCTGCTTAGTATCCCCTTTTTTTCCAGAACGATAAGCATAGCATCCAGAACACTTTTAGTAGTAATAACACTCTGCGCTTTCTTTGTTATTTCGGAAGGATCTAGCTGTCTCTCCATCTGTGAGGGCTCACCTTGCATCTCAACCATATCGATCTGATCGACAACAGGCGGTTCGGGAACTTCCGGGGCGATCGGTTCATCACGGATATTGTCATAATAGAATCTGATAGCCCTTTTTATTTCGGACTCCAGCGCAAGCTTCGGGACTATCCTCCGGCCAAGATTAAAGCCAAGTTCATCGAGCATCTTCAGATCAAGAGGATTTGCCGTGGCGATCACCAGCTCTTTTTCCGTCACTTCAAGTGGAAACACGCCATAGTTCTTCGCTGCGTCGGCTTCCAGGGCATTAATTACTTCTGGTGCAAGCTCCTTTGTCATTATCGAGACACACTGCGTGTTAAGCTGCTTTTCCAGAAACGACGCAAGATCACGCTCAGTTATGAACTTCATCTCCATGAGAGCCGCACCGAGCCTCATCCCCCACTTGGCCTGATGGGCCAGCGCCGACTGGAGCTGGACATTATCAATAAGTCCCGCTTCAATAAGTAACTCACCCAGCTTCATTCTTCCGGCCATCAGTTCCTCCTAATACCTGATCATGAACGAATCAAACTCTCCCCTATATTCTTCCCAGGAGACTTTTATATCCGACACACTGCTTGCCGAGGGCCCTTTATAACACTGTACAACAGCACTCTCTATATCAGCCTTACTGCCTTCGAAAACCGCTTCGACATTACCGTCGGACAGGTTTCTGACCCAACCCTTCAGACCTAAAGAAACAGCAACTTCCCGAGTAAAAGCCCTATAGAACACACCCTGAACTCTTCCCTTTATAATCAGATGGGCTCTTTTAACGTCACTCATATGTGTAAGATTATATCATATATTTCGAGCAAATCAATTACTTTATTATGACCTGCCCTCTTCATCCTGCTTTTGGGTTTTCCATGGTCTCGTAGCTATGATAAAGGCAACCAGGAGTGTGGCCAGCACCCAGTCTCTTCCGATAAGTATAAGAGTTGTCCAGGAGTATCCTTCGTAGGGCTTTTGTACTTCATTATAAAGATCGCCGACGAGTATTATGAGGAGTATCACCGGTACGAAAAACCTTATAAGAAAACCCCACCATGTGCCGATCTTTATGCTCGATACCTTATTTATGTGATCGCGTATAACTTCGAGATTGAAGAACCAGCCTACAAGTATGCACTCGGCTATTCCGACAACAACAAGACCGTAATGTGTAAGGAAGTGATCAACGATGTCCAGCCAGAAAAGTCCTGCCTGGGTCGTAAATATTACAGAACCGAGAAATCCAAGAACAGATACAACAGTGATCAGTGTCTTCCTGCTGAAACCGAACTTATCGACCATGGCCGACACAAATGCTTCGATAATGGATATAGAGGATGAAAGACCGGCTACAACCAGACAGAAAAAGAAGATAGCACCGAAGATATTCCCTCCCGGCAGAAGCGTCATTGCTTTGGGATATGCAACAAACGCAAGGCCTATGCTTTGAGAAACGACCTCCGAAATTGCTACTCCCTGGCTTTTCGCCATATAGCCCAGAACAGAGAACGTTGCGAATCCGGCAAATATCGAATAACCGCTGTTTATTAAAGCAGTCATGAATGCGTTCTTCGATATATTCGCCTTGGCTGGAAGGTAGCTCGCGTAAGCGATCATTATCCCGAATCCAAGACTGAGCGTAAAGAAGATCTGGCTGTATGCATCGATCCATACCTTGGGCTTGGTGATCTTGGTGAAGTCCGGGGTCAGATAAGCCCGTAAGCCATCAATCGCTCCTTCCAGGCTCAATGCCCAGAACACGAGAACCGCCGTTAATGCAAGCATAAGCGGCATAAATATCTTGTTGGCTATCTCGATACCCTTATCGATCCCGCGGTAGACAATATACCAGTTGATCACCCAGATGATCACGAGTGAGAAAAATATCGGTGTCCTGATCTCGCCGATCACTGCAGGGCCGTCAGAAAGCATAAGGAACTCCTTAAAGAAAAAGCTGTTCGGATCGGCACCCCAGCTCAGATTAAAGGAGAAAAGAAAGTATTTCAGACACCAGGATATGACTACCACATAGTAAAGCTCTATACCGAACATCACGAATGTAACCGCCCACCATCCGAGCCATTCCCAGTTCTTCTTTATCTTTGCGTAGGCAAGCGGGGCGCTCCCTATCCGTTCATGCCCGACAGCAAACTCAAGAAGAAGAAGCGGGATCCCGGCCGTCAGGAGGGCCACAAGATACGGGACGAGGAACGCGCCACCCCCGTTCTCATAGGCCATATAACTGAACCGCCAGATATTTCCCAGACCGATGGCAGAGCCTACCGCGGCCAGAAGAAAACCGAACTCGCTCTTCCACTGTCCCCTTTTTCCGTTCATGATGTTCCTCCCTGATATCTATGCAAATAATTTCCTGTATAAAATTAACGAAAATATACCATAACCACAATAATTTTTACAGGTTATATCTATATATAAGTGTAAGATGTTAATGGATTCTGTATTCATGCCGATGTCACAATAAGAACAAAACCGGCAAACATCATCAGGGCTCCCGTAAACCTCTGGCCGGTTTTTCTTTCATGAAAGAAGAGGTAACCGAAGAGAACACCAATCAGCAGGCTCGTCCTTTTAATGGAAATCATGTAGGCAACATTTGCTATATTAATCGCAAACATATGTGTCACGATCATCATTGCATAGGTAATCCCCGACAATGCAATTATAACCCAACCCTTTCTGCCGATATGTTCGAATATCCTGCCTTCACTAAACCTGAACGAAAGAGGCGCAAGGAAGAGGGTTACGATAATAAAATAGGTTGAACCAAAGAAAAGCGGGGATGAGTGAACCACTGCCACCTTACCAAGGGACGAAGTAAAGCTGTATATAAACGCCACTATTATCATATAAACAGAACCCCTTTCTCGTAGAATCGCCTTAAAAGGTTCGAGGACCCCTTTGTTCAAAGTATGAATGTTAAGGATATATCCTCCCATAGCGATAAGGAGTATGCCAATTCCACCTGGCACTGTCACCGGTTCCCTGAGGATGAGATAGGAAAATATGATTAGAAAGAGGGGGGTCAGTGATAGAAAAGGAAGCGTGAGGCTTAAGGGAGACAGTCGCAGGGCTTTGATATAAAGAATAATGGCCAGTATCTCAAGGGGAAGAGCAACAACAAAGGCAACAAGAAATGTTATGTCCAGAGATGGAATAGTGATAAAAAAAAGGCTGGGAACTAAAACAGGTAGGCAGAACAATAACCTCAACCATGCAACAAGATACTCATTTTTACCATCCAAAACTTTCTTTACAAATGCATCGGATGCCGCAAGCGAGAATGCGGAAATGAGCGTCAGATATAACCAGAGACTATTCATAACTTTAAATACTTTTATACCTCAGAGTTCATAGCACTCCGATCTCTCTGTGTCCTCTGTTGTTTGATTTTTTTCCAAGTTGATTTAAGACGAATAAGTATATTATTGTAATTTCATGAATTATAAGCAAATTCTTTCCAGATTTAAAAACAAAAATATCCTTATTATCGGCGATATTATTCTGGACCACTATGTAGAAGGAACAGTTGATCGCATATCTCCGGAGGCTCCTGTCCCGGTTGTTACGGTTTATAAAGATGACGAATATAAGCTCGGGGGATCAGGCAATGTCGCGAGTAATATCGTCTCTCTTGGAGCTAAAGCAAGTATAGTAGGCATCGCAGGAAAAGACCCCAGAGGTGACATCCTGAGAAAGGTATTGAAACAAAAAAATATCAACACCGAAAGCCTGTTCGATACAAAAAGGAGAACTACGGTAAAGACAAGGGTAATTGCCCACAACCAGCAGGTAGTAAGAGTGGACAGAGAAGATGATTCTCCACTTGATGACTCATACTTTGATAAGATCAAGGCCTTTCTGAAAAATAAAATTAGTGATCATGACGGCATCATAATATCTGACTACAAAAAAGGTGTCATTACGAAAGATATTATCAAGTATATAAACAGGCTCGCTAAAGCGAATAATATGGTCGTGGCGGTTGACCCAAAGGTCGGGCACCTTGATTTTTACCGTGGAGTTTCACTGATAACACCGAACCAGAAAGAAGCCTCGGAGATGTCTCATACCGAGATCATAGATGAAAACACACTTGTTGATGCCGGAAAACGATTGCTTAATGAACTGAAATGCAAGGCTGTTCTCGTTACGCGTGGGAAAGACGGCATGACACTTTTTGAAAAAGACAAACGAAAACAGAACATAAAAACGGTAGCACGTGAGGTGTTCGATGTAACCGGTGCGGGTGATACGGTCATCGCAGCTTTTACTCTCGCATACGTATCCGGAGCATCACTCAAACGGGCTGCAGAAATCGCCAACCATGCCGCCGGAATTGTCGTTGGCGAGGTCGGGACCGCAACGACAACCACAGATGAGATCTTGCAATCCTTAAATCACTCTTCGTGAGCAGCAACCTGTTAATTTAATAAGGTATAATAGTTGTTAAGGTATTATTTCAATCCTTGAGGGTAAAAGTGAAAAAGGCAAGAGCGATCTCATTACTTTCAGGCGGACTGGACAGTACGCTGGCCATCCTCGTCCTTTTAAAGCAGGACATCGATGTAACTGCGATCACTTATCTTACACATTTCGGGTGTGATATATCAGATAACTCTTCCTGTTCCAGGGACCCCTTTCCCGCAGCCGAAAAATACGGTTTTAAAGTAAAGCTATCTCATCTTGCGGATAAGTTCATTGATATAGTAAAAAACCCGAAATACGGTCATGGGAAGAACATGAATCCATGTATCGACTGCAGAATACTGATGCTCAGAGAGGCAAAACAGTTAATGGAAATTATAGGAGCTGACTTTCTTGTTACCGGTGAAGTCCTGGGTCAGAGACCGATGAGCCAGCGAAAGGACACCTTTCCTCTCATTGACAGGGTAGCAGGTGTTGAAGGCCTCGTACTCAGACCTTTAAGCGCAAAACTTCTCAAACCCACGATAGCTGAGATCAACGGATTAGTGAACAGGAACATACTTTACGGCTTCTCAGGAAGAACAAGAAAACCTCAGATGGCGTTAGCAGAAGAACTCGGGCTCCATGACTACCCTGCCCCTGCCGGGGGATGCCTCCTTACCGATCCCATATACTCATACAGACTGAAAGAACTGCTCAGGCACGATCCGGATCCTGATATACAAGAGATAAACCTCCTTCAGCTGGGAAGGCATTTCAGGGTATCAGAATGCTGTAAGGTAATCATTGGACGTAACCATCCGGAAAACGAAAAGATAGCGTTATTAGCGGCAAAGGATGACTGGAAACTATGGGTCGAGAACTATGGAAGCCCAACGACATTAATTACCGGCGATCCCGACCAGGGAACGATCGAAACAGCTGCCGCAATGACCGCCAGATACTCGGACGCCAAATATCTGCCAGAAGTAAATGTTACGACTTTCAATGAGAACAGAGGTCGAAAAGATATCCTGGTGGTTAAGCCCGCAGATGACGATCTTCTTGATCAGATCAGAATAGAGAAGGAAAAGAAGCAAAATAGTTCTGTCTTGAAGGGTTGAGTCAATATGCTCGGAAAATCGATAAGACAATCTCTTTTCTTGGCGTATATTCTCCTTATTGTCCTTAATCTTACCCCTGAGTTATCTTCAGCTGACAGCAAATCTTTTTTTTGGAAGGTGCAGTCAAAAACCGGAGTAGCGTATGTCCTGGGATCGATACACGCATTAAAAAAGGAGATATATCCGCTTGATAAAAAGATACTGGATGCGTATCACGATACGGACAAACTTGTAGTTGAAGTAAACATATCTAAGATCAAGCCCGAAACAATGCAGAAATCACTCCTCGAGGGATCAACGTACTCGGGAGAAGGATCATTGAGAACTCGTTTATCCAGAGATACATATGAGCAGACAGAGGCAAAATTTTCTGAATATGGTCGTTCAATCAGTCAACTGGACATGTTCAAACCACATTTTATCGCCATAACTCTCACAGCACTTGAGATACAAAAACAGGGATTCGATCCGGAGTTCGGAATAGACAGATACTTTTTAAGAAAGGCCACCGAGGACGGGAAGGAGATCCTTGAACTGGAAACATTTGATTTCCAGGCAGATATCTTCAGGTCCTTCTCCGACAAAGAGCAGGAACTGTTCCTCATTTATACCCTCACTGATATGGATGCAATCGGATCGCAGCTGGATATTCTCATTGATTCATGGCTTAAAGGTGATACTGATACAATGGAGTCTATTCTGATGAAGAGCATAGTAGATAGGCCTGAACTCCGCCCAGTTTATGAAATCCTTATCGATAAAAGGAACAAGGAAATGACCTCTAAACTGGAACATTACCTTGCTACGGACAAAAGTTATTTTGTTGTTGTCGGCGCAGCGCATCTAATAGGGGACAAGGGGATCATTAGCCTCCTGAAAGAAAAAGGATATGCTATTACACAATTATGACAGAATCAGCGTCTCAATCAGATCTCTATCAATTGTTTTACTGTTTCTCTTCTGCTTCCTCCTCTCGAATGCGGAGATCTCTGATGCTGATGTGTATGTAAGCGGGAATTTTTATTATGCATCGGGTTTACTGGTGATCGGAGGCACGGGAATATATTTCATCTTTTCGTCCGGAAACAGAGGACATTATTCAAAAAAAGTAAAACCGCCTGAGAACAACTTGATAGCCTCAGTTTACGATACAGACTTCGAGATAGAGAACAACTACTCTGCCTTCAATGATCCTCTGCATGAAGGTCTCTTGAAGATATATACGTGGTAGCGGATCATTTAGCTGATCGAACAGCCTTTTTTATCAAATGGAATAATTTCGCAACCCGCTCTTTCATTAGCAGAACTTCCCTATCATAAATGAACACGTAGCGTGTCTTAAGATATCACGAGATATATTCCCCAATTTCCCTTTTGTCCCTCTTGCGCCCCTGCAACCCACTACAATAATATCCGTATTATGCTTTTCCGCCACTTCAAGTATTTCAAGAGATGGATCTCCTACTTTTGACAGACCTTCGACTTTGTTGAAACTGTCCTTCAGATAATCCTGCGCATGCTGGATGATCCTGTCAGATTCAGCAAATTCTATCGTCCTCGCCCTCGCTACTTCTTCCTTCATCCTGTCATCTATCTCGACGATAAACCTTTCGGGGATATCGTGTACGGCGGACCTGATCACGTTAAGGACAGTTACTTCGGAATTATCACCGAACGGCATTCCGGCCAGAAATTTCCCGGCGGCATCGGCAAATTCCGATCCGTCTGTGGCAAAAAGTATTTTCATCTTATCTGATGTCTCCCACTGGGCCTTTTTTATGACCAGAACCGGAACAGGCGAAATATGCGCAATAGTGCGCGTAGTGCTTCCTACAACAATAGACTTAATACCTTTAAGCCCCTTTGCACCCGTTACAATAAGATCGGCATCTGAATCGACTGCCGCTCCTATGACTGACTTGTCGATATCTCCTTCTACAACTGCTGTGCTCAGGGTCGCATCAGTATCTTTCAGTATCCCAACTGCCGCGTCCATGATCTTTGGAGCTATCTCCTGTTTCATCTTATAAATAGTATCAGCATAAAATTCCATCTCATTAAGAAAAGGAACGAAGTTTATCACATGCGTTACCATTATTTCGTCATCAGAAACCAGCTTAAGTCTAGACAAGAACCTCGCTGCCCCTTCAGAATATTCCGAACCGTCAACAGCAAATATTATCTTCATCACTTGCCCTCCTTTCTTTTCCTATTTTCATTATACGCCCTTTTGAAGGGTCAAACAATTCTTCTAACTGATATATGGATTGAAAACGACAGAAATTATATACAAGAAAGATCAGCGTATCAGGTTCCTTATAAGGTGAAGGTAGTTGGCATCTCTTTCAACTATCTCGATACCCATACCATTTTTCAGGGATTTAACGGGAGCACCCATTACCCGGCCCAAAGATGTTTTTAAAGACCTTTTTACCCTGCCCTTTATTTTAGAAACCTGACCGTTCGGAAGATGGATCACTATATCAAGCAAAGTATCCGGGGTATAAGGATAGTTGGTCCTGATAAATAATCCTTTGATCGAAAAATTGCTCGAAACACCTTTGCGAGTAACACCGTCAACACTAAAATCGGTATTTAAGCGCTTGATAAATCTCTTTTGATCTCTGTTATCTGCCATATGTCAAACACTCATCCATTATCAGGCTCTTAAAGCAGAAAGTCAGTTCTGGAGCAATGGACAAAACGTAATGATTTTACACTATTTTCAAATATTTTTCTCCATCAATTGGATGTGATCGAATCGGGGCGAGTATTTTTGCTGGCTTTTTTTTGTTTATACATATCGGTATCTGCTTTTGAAAGAAGCTTATCTACAGGACAGGGGTGTTCGGGATCAAAGACAACAAATCCTACACTTAGGGAGGCCGGGTAACTTCCATTTCTCTTTTTATTTATGGATTCAACATTCTTACACAATCTGTTACGGACGATATCTTCGTCAAAATCGGGACCGGCTAACATCAAAAACAGCGAACTCATCGCCACCGAGGCGCGCAATAATGTCAGAATCGCGAAAGCTCTCTTTGATCGCCCTGGAAACATCGATCAACACAGCATCTCCTTCCTTATGGCCGAATTTATCATTGATCCATTTAAGATTATCAATATCGGCGAACAACAATACCAAACCTGTTCCGCTTCTATTAGCAAGTTTCAGCTGCTGCTCTGCGATCGGAAAAAAACCTCTCCTGTTGAGGAGACCTGTAAGGTCGTCGGTGATCGACATTATACGCAGATGCTCCTGCATTTCTACATGTTTCATTCTCATTATCAGTTCACTGACCGTAAAGGGCTTTTTTATGAAATCCGACGCGCCCGTTTCCAACGCCCTGTCAAATGAAAAGTCGTCAACAAAGCCCGTCATGATGATAATCGCTATATTGGGATCAAGTTCCTTAATTTTCTTTGTAAGATCAAAACCCTTCATGCCAGGCATAATAATGTCCGTTATTAAGAAATGAAAAGAATCATTCTTCAGAAGAGCAAGCGCAGACTCAGCATCCAAAGCGATTTCACAGATAAAACCTTCGTTCTCCAATGCCTCCCTGAACAACTCCAGCAATGAAGTGTCATCATCTACCAAGAGGACTTTGGTCTTTTCTCCCATGTTCTATCACCTTCATTTCCATTTATTTTATCTGATCACATGCGTAGTATCTATCAGTACCGCTTTTTTTGCACTAAAAAAAGTAACCTAGAATTTGTTCGCATGTTTCATATAATAATCACATTTTCTACAAAATTCCACCTTTTCCTCGATCGAGGCAAGCTCGAATCTTCCCATGTCACATTTCGTCCCGGTTACCTTCCAGCAGTCCAGTCTCTTATCAGGATACGCCGGACAATTTCTAAACGTTCCTTCCTGGCAATTCTTAAATTCCCAGCAATTTAAGGTACTCATTTCACAACCTACTATCGGAAGATATATGTGTAACTATAATACTTTAAATGCAAGATTTATTCCATATATGTTATATATATTACATTAATTATTTTATTATAACTCATTGTTTTAATTGATTATTTAATTTCTATCCGACTTTTTTCATTTGAAAAAATGACAATTTATGGAAACAGATACCATAATTTGCGCAACCATTTAAATAATTATTTTTTAATGGTTTTAAATCCAACCTAAATAATACGACATATGCAATATCCGACCTCTAAGTAGACTTAAATGCAAATTTTCTAGCTATCCTTCTGAATCGCCTGAATCACTAGAATGTCTTTGAATCCGCCACAGTCATCCGACAAGTCAACATTACATGTATCATTAAGTAACATTTTGTTGGTTTTTTTTGACATCTGCCTGATCACTATCCTTTATTTTAAAGATGTTAAGCCTTTGGCATAAAAAATGCTACTAAACCTTAACAGGACTTACTATGCAGGATAAAATGACAGAAGAGACCAATGAGGGAGCTATTGAAGAGATCATAGGCATTCTCAAAGAAAGCGACCTTTTTTCTGAGCTTTCGGAGGAAGAGCAAGATAATCTGATTAAGATAATTCTATCTTCCTAGATTAGCCCCCTCCATAAGATTTTTTTTAATTCAACTTGACTTCAATGCGCCCTGATCTTGATATATCCGGTGCTTGTCATTCTGGCAATAATATATGCAACTTTCTCAGCAAGAAGGTCATTTGTAAATTCAGCGATAGGATATTCTTTACCGGTTGTGCTCTTGAAGAGAAGGCGGTATTCCCGGTTTGATATCAATTTACCAAGACGCTTCTCCCGCAATACTATCTGCCTTAAATCTGACCACTTATGCACTCCTTCCCAAGGGTATCTGAATCCTATCATCTGTTTGATCTTAGCTACAACAGCGTTAATATTTTCCACCTCGAAAGTCTTTTCATTGATATCGAACCGCGCGTACAGGTCGGCTTTTGCGATCTCGAAGAAAATACGACCAAAGGAATATAGCCATACAAGCGACAATAAAACTATTAAAAAAGATCGTTCTTCGATCATAGCGCCTACCGGCACCGCGATAATGAATAGCAGTAGTATTATCTGTATACGTATGCCCTCAGGCACTCCTCTGATCTCGATGATATCTCCAATAACAGATACCGTCGACTCATACTCCGAGCGGGAATGTTTTTCAAAGGCTTCAGTTATTTTTTGCTCCAGATCATCGTCCATATCTATAAATATACATCAGAAAGTTAATAGAATCAAGAAAACCTTCATAGGACGATCCTTCCCTTTTGGTATAGATATAAACTGTAAAAACATATAAAGTCGAAAAAATGATACCATTAAATATTAATGAAGGCGGCTCTATTGAACGATCTGACAAATACTTACCGTTATAATTCTGAATTAGCCCTCCTGAAATCTTCAGAGAAAGGGCTTATCGAAGGAGCTATGTCAAATACCGAAATAGATTTTGAACCTGAAGAAGAAAGCTACATAATTTGCAGAAACTGCGGAAATAAAATAACTACTCTTGAAAGCATGATCTCCGTGAACGGCAATCACAAACATACGTTTTCTAATCCTGCCGGTATAGTCTATGATATAGGTTGTTTCTCAACTGCCGACGGATGTATTATTGTCGGAGAACCGACAGCTGATTTTACATGGTTCGATGGCTACAGTTGGAGTCATTCGATATGCTCAAACTGTTTATTTCATATGGGCTGGTTTTATGATAGCGGATCTGAAATTTTTTTCGGTCTTATAATAGACAACCTGCTTGAAACGTCTCGAACTCACTGAAAGTTACAGATCATTCGAACAACCAGCATATAAGGCACACAGATCAACAGCATTTTTTATCAGTACCATGCTTTACGAAAATTACAAAATAATACTTCTTATAGTTGATTAATGGCACATTTTCATGTGATAATCCAACCTGATCGGGGAAGTCCCACTTGATAAATCAGCTTTTAAAGACCAGAGTTGGCAAAGATAATCTGTACATCCTGACCTTTCCCCAAAAAAGTGGACACCGAGTTAAATTTCATTAAGGAGCTTCTCATACTGCTCTGGACTCCTGTACCCCAATGCCGAATGCCTTCTTTGCCTATTATAAAACACCTCTACATACTCAAATATACT
>CAJIAG010000268.1_pt1 | contig 14671 bp, 13 predicted proteins | sample 9199131 | NCBI WGS metagenome assembly CAJIAG01 (sample SAMEA7708278, study PRJEB35096) | sediment metagenome | biome: marine neritic benthic zone biome [ENVO:01000025]; feature: sediment [ENVO:00002007]; material: shallow marine sediment [ENVO:03000034] sea grass bed [ENVO_01000059] ... | reverse complement strand
ATAGATCTCTGTTATCGTTCCTACTGTTGATCGTGAACCCCGTATGGGATTGTGTTGCTGAAGAGCTATGGAGGGACGAATATTATGTATCGAATCCACATCCGGCCGGTCGAGCTTTTCTATAAAAAGACGCGCGTATGTAGAGAGCGATTCTATGAATCTCCACTGGCCTTCAGCAAAGATGGTGTCAAAGGCCAGAGAGGACTTACCCGAACCCGAAATGCCGGTAACCGCTATGACCTTGTTATGGGGCAGTTTCAGTGAAATGTTCTTGAGATTATTCTGCTTCGCCCCTTCAATTATGATATGGTCGGAAGACATCTAAATATTTTAACGAAGAAGTTGTAAGGAATAAAAGAAATAATGATAAGGGCTTGATATATATAAAGAAACAGTAGTTTGGTTTGCTAATTAAAAAGGCGGTGGAGAACCACCGCCCATATTATTTGAATATTTTCAGGATTATGTTAGTTTGCATTCTTTGCTATTTTTTTTCGTTTAGTAAATAAAATATATATTGTACTTTTTTCATGTATCTCTAGTTTTTCTGTAAACAAAATAGAGCCTATTTAGGTATTATTCAATTATTCCGGTATTACGTTGGTAACATCTATATCATCACCCGGGAAAAATAGAGAGAGACAGGTTATTTTTTTAACAGCTGTAGTGTTCTTCCTATACACCTTAATTATAATACAAGCCTCTCCTGCCACATTTCACATTATAATTCTTACTAATTCACCATTTTCTCGAGGATTGACATTCCGTTTATTTCGTGATAATTTGAGATTAGAAAAACAACAGGGAGGGTATGATATGCCGATTTTCATGATGTTTGGAAAATATTCATCTGAGGCTCTAAAGGGAGTCAGTTTAGAACGAACGGACAAGGCTGTCGCTTTGATTAAAGAGCATGGTGGAGATATTAAGTCTATGTATGCTGTGCTCGGAGAACATGATCTTGTCTTTACCATAGATTTCCCTGATGCGGAGCATGCAATGGGTGCATCAGTTGCATTGCATAAATTAACAGGGATACACTTTACTACATCACCAGTAATAGAAGTTGAAAAGTTTGACAAGTTAATAGGAAAAGCAAAAGAAATCTAAATACATGATATAATCTCGTTGAATACTTTCTGGAGTGTGCACCCCTTCTAACTCTAATCCGTATCAACAATAGCGAATAAACATTGCGTTTTAGTGGATCAGGGAATCTGATAAATATCTGTTGAAAGCTTCATGATTTGTAGTTAATATATTATCAATAATGAAGATCAGACATTCCTTGAAAACCGGTCTCAGTTTTGGGCTCACCTCGGGTGTGATAACGACACTTGGTCTGATCGTTGGTCTTCATTCGGGGACAGGCTCTCAGAAAGTCGTTATCGGAGGTATTCTTACGATAGCTATAGCTGATGCTTTTTCAGATGCGCTTGGGATCCATATTTCAGAGGAGTCGGAAAGCAAGCATACTACCAGAGAGATATGGGAAGCTACTATATCGACATTCTTTTCTAAATTTATTATTACTCTTACATTTGCCGTGCCTGTTCTTCTTTTACCATTGAAAACAGCGATCATTGCCAGCATAGTCTGGGGACTCACGTTGATAGCCCTTTTTAGTTTTTACATTTCAAAAGGTCAGAAAGTAAGCCCGTGGAGGGCGATTTCGGAGCACCTGATCGTTGCTCTGTGTGTTATCGGATTGACTCATTATATCGGTAAGTGGATTGGATCTTTATTTCGTTAAGGCTTCATGTCTCCATTTCAGGACGACCCACAGGATGTTTCCAATAAAAAATAATATCCCTCCCACGAGGGCCCATGGTGCACCGCTGTCCTTGCTTATCTCGATCAACGCGCTTGGGTAGGGGTAGGGCCTGATGTTTTTCAGATAAAAGCCCATCTTATTATAAAAGGCCGGGTGGTTTGGAGATATCATTTCAGAAAGTATCTCATTGCCACTTTTATGGATTATCACCTTTGCGGACATAGAGGTAGGGAATCCCTTGTCTGTCATCGAAAGATTTATATCGGAAAATCGCGCAACCGTACTGTCGTCAAGTTGTATGCCCTGGTTATTGTAAACATTTGTTATGAAGTGAAAGCTGTCATTTGAGCTGAAAAGGTGTGCTACTAATATGAAGAGGAATCCCGCATGCATGATCTGTGGAGAGATCTTGAGAAGAAAAGATCTGGCAGGTGTCTTGGCGATAAGAGATCTGATCGAACAGAGGATCGTATTTATAGTGATTATTACCAGACTAACTAATGAGAGTATAAGCCACCATGAGTTGCTGAGTGATGTTTCACGGATCCACTTAAACAACGTCATGGAGTTTATTGTTTCATATCCACCCGTTTTTAACATAGCGATCGATCCGACGATCATAAACAGCAGGAGTGTGGATAAACCGACCAGTCCCGTTGTTAATGATGAAGCGATATCTATTATCTTTTTAATATTCATATTCGTCTCTTGATGTTCCTATTATTTTTTCTTTGTCCTCCAACACGTCCCTGCCCCTTGACGGGGGACGCTATGTATACCTTTACTGTTATGTATATATATTTTCATTTCTAAAAAGAGTGTGAGCTCTTCATGAGCAATCCTACACCGAGGTAGGTAAATAGCATTACAAGTGCACCCACTGTTCCTGTTAAGGAAGCGGTCTTGCCTGCCAGTTTGTTTTGAAGCCTTGCATGGAGATAGAAGGAATAATAAAGCCAGAGTATTGAAGTCCAGAACTCCTTCGGTGTCCAGAGCCAGTATGTTCCCCAGGCATAAAACGCCCATATCCCGCCGGATATCATTGCTACAGAAAAGAAAGTATATCCTATTAATATGGATCTATACTGAATACGCTCAAGGATTGTTTCCCTGTTCTTTATATACATGATCCCCAGAATCGCACCTGTGACGAACAATGCATATCCAAAGAATGAAAGTACCACATGTATCTCAAACCAGTAGGTATCGAGAACAGGGGGCAGGGGATTATTGTTGGGTTTCAGGACTAGCACCGGAATAAGGAACAAAGCCGCCGATACAGTATTAGCGGTCATGAAAGTACTGCCTTTCTTGAGAAATGGCTTGAATGAAAGAGCAAAGATCACGATAGATAGGGACATAAAAAGGAGCGTGTCATAGACGCCTACTATAGGGAGCCTGCCCGCGGTTATCCCGCGATAAAAGACATAGCCTGCATGTGCAGCCAGGCCCGCGTAGACCATGAACCGGAATTGCAACGCAAGGATGTAGGAAAATATTATAGCAATAATTATAACCATAAACATTAATATTTTACCGCAGCGTTCGCGGAAATCACAGGAACTTATAAAATGGTAACTGATTCTACAAAAAAAATCTTTGTCATCAGCGTAATCTGTGTAAGAAAAGTCTTTTAAGTTTAAGTCTGTGTCAGGCTGAGGCTATATTGCTATTGCTTGCTCTTTGCGATCTCTGCGGTTAATTTTATCAGGGAAAGATCTTCCCCGGATTCAGAATATTCTTATGATCGAAAAGTTTTTTTATCCCCATCATCATATCCATCGCTGGCCGTTTTATTTCCATACCGATAAACTCTGACTTCGTTATTCCAACGCCGTGTTCGCCCGATATTGTTCCTCCAAGATCTATTGTCAGCGTGAAGATCTCCTTGATGAGTTTGTGTGCTTCTTTCATCTGGACTGTGTCCTTCCTGTCTGCCATTATGTTTACATGAATATTCCCGTCACCAGCGTGACCGAAATTAATAATGTCTATGCCGCTGCTTTCGGAAAGGATCTTTAAGCCTCCAAGGAGATCTGGTATTTTATTCCTTGGTACAACAACATCCTCACTGATCTTGCCCGGGCAGATGTGAAAAAGGGCTGGAGAAATGGACCTTCTTGCCTCCCATAGCTTTTCTTTGTCTGCTTTCGTTTCGGCTAGCTGTACATCGGCGTTGAAGGAACTGCATATTTCCGATACCTTTTTTGCGTTATCAGATATTGCTCGTGGATTTCCGTCCAGTTCGATGAGCAGTAACGCTTCTGTGCCTTCAGGAAGTCCGACCTGCTTGTAGTTTTCGATAGCATTGATCGTTGCACTGTCCATAAGCTCCAGTGTTCTGGGAATGATTCTCGATGATATTATTTTTGATACCGTTGAGCCGCATTTATGGACATCATCAAAAAGGGCGATCAGTGTTAATATGCTCTGCGGCTGAGGAAGAATCTTTAGTCTTATTTTAGACATTGTGCATAGTGTACCTTCGGAACCTACAAGCAGGCTTGTCAGGTCGTACCCTACGACACCTTTAGCGGTTTGCACACCCGTATGAATGATCCTGCCATCCGGCAGCACCCCTTCGATCTCGAGCACGTAATCCCTTGTAACGCCATACTTGACCGCCCGTGGCCCTCCGGCGTTCTCGGCCACATTTCCGCCAATAGTGCAGAAGTTCATGCTTGCCGGGTCTGGTGGATAAAACAGTTCCTGCGTTTCAAGCTCCTGCTGAAATCTTCCATTGATCACTCCGGGTTCTACTAAAGCGGTCATGTTTTCTGCGTCTATTTCAAGTATTCTGCTCATTCTTTCAAAGCTGATGACCATGGAACCTTTTAATGGGGTTGCGCCTCCGGTCATGCCGGTACCGGCACCCCGGGGGCAGATCGGTACCTCGTTTTGATACGCGAATTTTGAGATCTTGACTATGTCATCGGTGCTCTCAGGCCAGATAACGGCTGATGGTGAAGATTCAATGCCCGATGCATCGAAGCCATAACATATGAGTGTTTCGGGTTCTGTAGAGAATTGTTCGGACGGGAGGATCTCTCCAAGTTTTTTCATGTATCGAGCGATTCTATGATCTTTTTGAGGATGTCTAATTTATTTTCGGGAAGATCAGGGAATTCCATAGCTATTTCATAGACAGGAACGCTTTCTGTTTTTATTTTCTTTGTGCCGACGAAGATAGATCTTACGACTTTTCCCTTTACGCCGATAACCTTGTCCTTATGCTGAAGGTTTATCGTGCAGATGCTGTTTGTCATGACGCGCTTTGTGCAAGTAAAGTGAACTCCCCCCAGGCTGAGGTCTATGATCTCTATCTCAGAGGCAAGGACGATCCTGCCATCGATCTTTCCTTTGACATTAATTCGGCTGTACTTTCTTTTCTCTGACAGGAAAGCCTCCTTATTTAAGCTTCAGCAAGCTGCATCGAAATAACCTTGGATATGCCGGGCTCTTCCATTGTTATCCCGTAAATATGGTCGGCGGCTTCCATTGTGGTCCTGTTATGCGTTATTACGACGAACTGGATTCCTTTTGATAACTCCCTCAACATCGCCGCGTATTTCCCGGCATTAGACTCGTCAAGCGGTGCGTCCGCCTCATCCAGGATGCAGATAGGGGCGGGTTTGATCAGGAATCCGGCAAAAATGAGGGATATTGCGGTCAGGGCCCTTTCTCCTCCCGAGAGAAGTGATATGTTCTGGAGTTTTTTCCCGGGCGGCTGAGCAATAATGTCGATCCCCGACTCAAGAATGTTCTGCTCGTCGGTTAGAATGAGATTGGCCTTACCCCCGCCAAATAACTGGATGAACACCTCCGAGAACTTCTCATTTAACTGGGTGAAAGCTTCACGCAGTCTTTTTCTGGTTGTGTAATTAATTTTCCGTATCGCCTCTTCCAGTTCCTCTATAGATTTTGTAAGATCTTCGTGTTGTGCAGTCAGGAATTCGTAACGCTCCTTCAGTTCTTCATACTCCTCTATCGTGCCCAGATTGACCGGCCCGATGGTCTGCATCTTTTCCCTTAAGGATTCAACCTTTTCCAACTCCTCTTCTGTCGGTTCGGGTGTTTCCAGCTGTTCGATATTTATCCCATATTTATCGATCTGATTATTGAAAATGTTTTCCATTTTAATCCTATGCTCTGTACGGGCTATTTCCGTTGAGGAGAGGCGCGAACTCACATTTTCCTGTTCTTCCCTGATTACCTTGATCTTCTTTTCTTTTTCATGAAGAACTTCCGTCATCTCTTCGATCTTCGCCTTCCTGGCTGAGATCTCGCCTTTGAGGCCGTCGATCTGAAGGACTTGACCTTTCAGGCGTTCATCAAGCTCGTTTATCAGGTCGGTCTTTTCCTCGATCAGAAGCTGAGTGTGTTCGATCTCTGACTGCGTGTCTTTCTTTTTCCTGTCTGTTTCCTCTACGGTCGTGTTCAGTGACTGGATCTCTTTTGACAACGAGTCCATCTTCTCTTTGTAACTGGTCATCTCTATCCGTATGACCTCAAGTTCGCCACGATACTGTTCATAGAACTCCTTCTTCTCATTAAGGCGCTGCTGGAGCGATTCAAGCGTTGCTTCCATTTCACTTCTCTTCGCAGACGTTCCTGTTATGTTCCTTTTAGTATCCTCGCTGTTTTTCAGGATATTTTCTTTTTCCTGACGGGTCTGCTCCATTTCTATCTTGATAAAGGCCTTCTTTTTCTGAAGCCTTTCTCTTTCCTGGTGCAGGTTCTGGAGCTCGACCCTGTGAACAGACAGTTCTTTTTCTGTCAGTATGAGCTTGTCATTAAAGCCGGCTATTTCTCTCTCACGTCCCTCGATCGATTCCTTGAGAACGGCAAGTTCACGCTCGGAACGCTCAAGGCGGGCCTGTTTTTCTTCCGTCTTTGCCGAAAGTTCCCTTATCTCCCTCTTTCTCTTAAGGATGCCTTTGCCTTCTCCGGCGAGTACTGTGCCGGTTGTATCGATTATATCACCACCGGGGGTAACAAAAATGAGGCCCCTGGAAGAGGAGGAAAGGTCAGCGGCGCTTCTCAGGTCACGTACAAGTACAACGTTGCTGAGGAGTTTGCGTATGAGAGGTTTGTATCTGTCATCGGCGTTGACAAAATCCGAGGCTCGGCCGATAATGTTGTCATTTGAAGGAATGTCAGAATCTGCGAATGAACTTTCGTCGATGACCATTAAAGCAGTTCTCATAAGAGTGTTTTCCCTGATGAACCTGACCGCAAATTCTATATCATCGAACGAAGAGAGTATCAAGCCATTTATCTTCTCGGATAGAACTGATTCGAGCGCTTTTTCGTAGCGAGTGTCGACTGAGATGACATCAGATACAACTCCCGCTACGTGCATCGTTTCTGCCTTATTAAGGATATCCTTTGTCAGGCCTTCGGATGCTATCTCTTTCAGTGACTCCAGCCTTGAATTATCTGATGCAAGTTCCTCCTTGAGAGATGCGACTGTGCCCTGTATGGAATCCATCTTTTCCCGGGCTGTTCCTATCTCATTCTGGAGGTTCTCCCTGCGCTCGTTTATCATCGAAAGGTCATTGGTTTTGTTCAGGATTACAGAATCGGTTCTGCCGATCCCGGACTCGACCTTTTCCATTTCAGAATCGATCCCTTCTATTTCGCTGTTGTACCCGTCCTCTTTTTTAGACATGGATTCAAGCACGGACTGCAACCGAGTCAGGTCGTTGTTCAGTGTGCTGAGCGTCTCGGTAATTCTGAAAATATCCTTGCGCTTTTCCTCTATGATGTTCTCGATGTCGAGGATATCCTGTTCTATACCGTAAATGAAATCCTTTTTCTCGGCAACCGAAGTGTTGAATTCTTCAAGCTGGGCATTGAGGCCGCTTTTCTCACTGGTGAGCTCCGAAACCTTTGAGGTCAGATCGGCTTTTTTCTCATCCAGTTCGGTCAGCAGGGCCGACAGCCTGATTGTCTGGTTCCTTGCATTGTCCACTTCAGAATTGAGAACCGCCGTTTGCTGATTGATATCAGCTACGACACGTTCAAGATGCATGAAGTCTTCATTTGACTGGTTCAGTTCCTTCTCTTCCTGGACTACCTCAAGTCTTTCTTTCTGGTAGCTGGTCTCAAGTGTGGAGATCGATGCCCGTAGAGTTGAGTCCTCTTCCTTTGCGCGTTCATAATCCTCGTTCGCTTTCTGGAGCGTTGCACCGAGTTCGGTGTATTCTTTTTTGCTTATCTTCAGCTCTATGGTCTTAAGTTCTTCAGAAAGGATCTTGTACCGCTCGGCTTTCTTTGCCAGTCTGTTGAGGATATTGATCTGTTTCTTTACCTCTGAGATGACATCGCTTATTCTCTGCAGGTTAAGTCTTGAACTTTCCAGCTTTCTAAGGGCCTCCTCCTTCCTCACCTTATACTTAACAACCCCGGCAACCTCTTCAATAAGGAAACGTCTGTCGTCCGGTTTTGTGCTCAAAATACGATCTATATGGCCCTGTTCGATAATGGAATAGCTCTTTACTTCAAGGCCTGTATCCAGGAAGAGGTCTTTTATGTCCTTCAGCCTGCAGGAGCTCTTATTGATCATGTATTCGCTGTCGCCTGAACGATAGAGTCGTCGCGACACGGTAGTTGATTTGCCGCTTCCGCCATTTCCGTCCGAGGTGGGATCGATTCCGGAGATATGCAACGTAACATCCGACATGCCTTTCGGTTTTTTTACGGCAGAACCGTCGAATATAACCTCTTCCATCTTTCCGCCCCTCAGGGTCTTGGCACTCTGTTCGCCGAGAACCCATCTGAACGCGTCAACTATGTTGCTTTTACCGCATCCGTTAGGGCCCACGATACAGGTTATACCGCTGTGCAGATTGAATACTGTCCTGTCAGCAAAGGATTTAAATCCGTTTAGTTCGATCTTTTCTATCTTCATAGGTTATGCAAGGTGGCGGGGTCAGAGATGCCACCCGCATAGTATACAAATTACATATCAGAAGTATCAATAAAATTGTTTTTTGATGTTAGTCGTGCGTTACTTTGCTCTTAAAATCTTTGTCAGAACATGGTAAAATCCGTTAAATGAGCGAATCTTAGCGTACTATACATTATTATATATATGGTTTCCAGCATAAAATCAGGAATTTGGGTCAATAAGTAATTATGATTTATAGATTAATTTTTTTTATTTGACCAATCATTATAGTCTATATTACGCTGTTATGCCTTATTTTTTATCGAAAAAGAAATTTATTTCTTAAATCTCAGAAAAGAGGAGGATTTTATGGCCAAGAAGTATGATACTCCCTTGTTGGACGAGCTGAAGACAGGTCCATTTCCGAGCTTCGTTACGGAAATAGAGAAGGCTACCGAGACAGCTGATTATGCTAAGGACCTTCTTGGAGTGCTCGAACTGTCGTTCAAAGAAAAGCAGACGCATTGGAAGCATGGTGGAATCGTTGGTGTCCGCGGTTATGGCGGTGGAGTCATCGGCAGATATTCAGATGTGCCTGACCAGTTTCCCGGAGTTGCGCATTTCCATACCGTCAGGGTCAACCAGCCGTCGGGCTTCTTTTACACCACGGATGCTCTGAGGGAGATCTGTGATATCTGGGACAAGCACGGTAGTGGTCTTACCAATATGCACGGTTCGACCGGTGACCTTGTTCTCCTCGGCACGAATACCGAAAGCCTTGAGCCTATCTTCGCAGAGCTTTCATCGAAAGGATGGGACCTGGGTGGTTCAGGTTCGGCAATGAGAACACCGAGCTGCTGCGTCGGTCAGGCGCGTTGCGAATGGGCTAACTTTGACACAATGGCACTTACGAACGAGATCACACAGCACTATCAGGATGAGATGCACAGGCCGATGTTCCCTTATAAGTTCAAGTTCAAGGTCGCAGGATGTGCCTGTGACTGTATCGCGTCGATTGCCCGTGCTGATATGTCGATCATCGGTACATGGAAAGGTGATATTCAGATAGATCAGGCCGAGGTTGCAAAGTATGCCAAGGGAGGCATGGACATCCAGGCCGAGATCATCGATATGTGTCCGACAGAGTGCATGGGCTACGACGGTAAAAAGATAAGCATTAATAACGAGCATTGCAACAGGTGCATGCACTGTATTGCAAAGATGACGAAGGCGCTGAAACCGGGTAAGGAGAGGGGTGCGACCATACTGCTTGGCAGTAAAGCTCCGATCGTTACCGGTGCTCTCATGTCCTGGGTGATCGTACCGTTCATGAAGCTGGAGCCCCCGTATGATGAGTTCTTTGATCTTGTTGACAGGATCTGGGAATGGTGGGATGAACACGGTAAGAACCGTGAAAGAGTTGGTGAACTTATCGAGAGACTTGGGTTCCCGACCTTTCTTAAGGAAGTTGGTCTTGATCCTCATCCTGCAATGGTCAAAGAGCCGAGAAGGGATCCGTTCTTCTTCTGGGATGAATCGGATATCGAAAAGTAATTTAAACAATTAATTTATAAAGGAGGTTGTTATGTCGGATTTACCAGAAAGACAGACAGATATAGGACCACCCCATTATGAGAAATTTCTGCCGCCTGTTGTCAAGAATAACTACGGCAAATGGAAATACCACGAACGGCACAGCGCCGGGGTCATGGTGCACGTTGGAGAGAGCGGCGACAAGCTGTTTACAGTAAGGGTTGCATCTCCAAGACTCCTTGCAACACAGTCGATAAGGGAGATATGTGAGATAGCCGATAAATATTGTGATGGTCACCTGCGGTTTACGACCCGTAACAACGTAGAGTTCCTTGTATCTGACGAGAGCAAGGTTGATCCTCTCGTAAAGGAGCTTAAGGACAAAAAATACATGATCGGTGGAATCGGTCCCAGGATCAGTAATGTCGTCCACACACAGGGCTGGGTTCACTGTCATTCGGCCGCTACAGACGCTTCCGGCCTTGTTAAGGCCATGATGGACGAGCTTGATGATTACTTTACAGACAAAGAGACACCTGCAAAGGTAAGGCTCGCCGTGGCATGCTGTGTTAACATGTGTGGTGCCGTCCACTGTTCCGATATAGCTCTTGTTGGAGTTCACAAGACTGCACCGAGGATCATTGACGAAGATCTTAAGAACATGTGCGAGATACCGTCTACGATTGCTTCATGCCCAACGAGCGCGATCAGTCCAAATCCCAAGGAGAAGAGCGTCAAGATCAAGCTCGAGAAGTGCATGTACTGTGGTAACTGTTATTCGGTCTGTCCCGCAATGCCGATCGCTGATCCGAAAAACGATGGTATAGCGATCGTTGTGGGCGGCAAGGTTTCTAATCTGAGGAGTGAACCCAAGTTCTCAAAACTCGCTATTCCATGGATCCCGAACAATCCACCGAGATGGCCTGAAGTAACGGATGCCGTCAAGAAGATCCTTGATACGTACATCGCCGGTGCTGAGAAGCACGAAAGAGTAGGTGAATGGGTAGAGAGGATCGGCTGGGAGAAGTTCTTTGACCTTACCGGTCTCGAGTTCAGGATGCAGCATGTCGATGACTTTACATTCGCACGTGAGACCTTCAGGATGGCAGCTACGTTCAAACATTAAATGATAATATAAAAGGGGAGATATCTATCTCCCCTTTTATTATTAACTCTTAATCTGGAGAGGTGAAGAATGGAGAAAGAAGAAGTAAAAAAGGTTCTGTATGAAATGATCGAAGCGTCAATGGGTAAGAAGAAGCTGAAACCCAGTGATGTTGTAAAAAAGCTGGCCGCAGATCACGGTATTGAAAGAGGTGATGCGAAGGCCGCTTTGAGAGAACTGATGGATGCCGGTACATTAGTATATTCATATAAAGGCGGAAGTTATGTAGAGCTGCCCCCGAAAGATTAATAACTAATAATTCTGTGAAGTATTCTATTCCAAGGGTGGTTGTAGCAGGGCTGAAGGGAGGCTCTGGTAAAACCACCCTTTCTTTAGGTCTCCTCTCCGTTTTTAAAAAAAAAGGTAAAAAGATAGTTCCATTCAAGAAGGGACCGGACTATATAGATCCGGGATGGTTATCACGGGCTGCAGGTCAACACTGTTACAATCTGGATTCCTATCTCTTTTCTGAAAAATTGATCCTCGATTCATTTGTTGTACACGCTTCTGGCGCAGATGGTGCCCTTATCGAGGGAAACAGGGGTGTTTTTGACGGGATAGACGAAAAAGGGACATTTAGTACCGCCCGTCTTGCCATAAACCTCTCTGCACCCATAATTATTACTATTGACTGTACAAAAACGACAACAACGATAGCTGCTTTGGTCAAAGGGGTGCTTCAGTTTGACAGCGACCTTGAGGTAGGCGGTATAGTGTTGAACCAGTTGGCCGGTGAACGTCATGAGAGCATTATCAGGAGTGCGATCGAGACACATACTGATGCAAAGGTTATAGGGGCTTTCAGACGGCTACGGCAGGATCTTATGGAAGAACGGCATCTCGGTCTCGTTCCTTACCAGGAATCTGATCATGAGCGTGCTGTTCTTGAACGCATTACTGATTTTGTTGCGGATTCGGTCAATATCGATGACGTTGTGCATATCATGGCGTCTGCTCCATCAATTACCACAGGGTTAGAACCGGCTATCCCGTGGATCGAAGGATTATCAGAGGAGAATATCAGGATTGGGGTGCTCAAGGATGCGGCGTTTCAATTTTACTATCCCGAGAATCTCGATTTCCTTGAACACGCAGGTGCACAGATCGTTGAGATCAATGCGCTGGAGGACAGCGAGCTACCGGATGTCGATGCATTATATATCGGAGGCGGTTTCCCTGAAACACAGGCGGAGGCACTTTCGAAAAATATTTCCCTAATGAGAAGTATTAAGACCGGCGCTGATAACGGCCTCCCGGTATATGCTGAATGTGGCGGGCTCATGTTCCTTGGTGAGGAAATAAAGTTTCAGGGAAGAACATTTAAGATGTCTGGCGTGCTGCCGATCAAATGTGTTATGGGCAAAAAGCCGGATGCTCATGGTTATACAGTGATTGAGGTTGTAGAGGATAATCCTTATTTTGAATCAGGTACGGAGCTCAGGGGACATGAGTTTCATTATTCGAAAGTAGTAGGCATTAAGGATAATACGGGAATAAAGCTTGTCTTTAAAATGGGTCGTGGAGAAGGACTCAGAGATGGATATGATGGCATTGTCTACAGGAATGTTCTTGCTACCTATACGCACCTGCACGCACTTGGCAGCCCGGAGTGGGTGCGGGGTATGGTGAAAACAGCCATACGTTTCAGGAGCGGAAAAAGAGCCGTAGAATGAAGCTCTTCGCCTTAAAGAGGGAATTAAAGCAAAAACTTGCTGACAATGACCTTGACGGCGTTGCTCAACTGGCACGTAAGGACAGGAGAGTGATCAATATCCTTATGAGCTTTTCGTATGATAAGGATACAGTGTTGTGCTGGAGAGCGATCAGGGCGGTAGGAATTTCGGCCGAGGTGCTGCTCGATGAGGATTATGAATTTCTCAGGGATACAACAAGGCGGTTGATATGGTCGGTAACGGAAGAGTCGGGAAATGTTGCCTGGTCATCGGTCGAGATGCTCTCAGAGATCGTATCGACAGATGTTGAGCGGTTCAGCGACCTGATCCCGATCATCGTATCTATGTACGAAGAGGAAATCTTCAGAGAAGGCGTGATGTATGGTCTTTCCAGATTTGCTTATGAGTCCACATCACTGATACTGCCTTACGTACATGTCATAAATGAAGCTCTATGTGATGAAAACGCAAGGGTCCGTTATTATGCACTTGAATGTGTCAATAAAGCCGATCTGGCGATACCGGAGGAAGTTATTGCTGAGCTTAGTATGGATAAATCAACTGCCAGTATTTATAAGGGTGAGAAAATAGAAGAGATCGAGGTGGGTTCACTTCTGACAGGGATTTGAGTCATTCCTGACCGTTTGATTTGTCATTGAACGAGATATTATAATTCTGATGAACTTGATGTGCCGTGAAAGGATACCGGACTAGAGAATGGAAAAGAAGAGAAAATACGGAAACAGGCCAAGAGAGGATAAAAGTACATTAAAGGTGCCAAAGTGCCCTTTCTGTGGCGGTCCATTTAAAAGGCCCGAAGTACTTACGGGCGATTTTACCGATTTCCTTGGCGGTAGATGTGACTGCGGTGCCGTTTATGTTAACGATGTAACAGGGAAGAACCTCGGTGAAACATTGATGGATTGCCTTGTATTTGCCTGTGACAATGACTGGGATCGTGCCCAATCTCTTGAGCCCGAAGTAGATTATGATGAATTTACAATATCTTATGATGACCAGGCACATGTGATACATACCTCGCTTCGCCAGCGAATGAGGGGAAAGATCATATTTATTAAACTTAAATGACTATTAATTTCGATCCTTTAATAATAAGTAAACATCATTAATCGATTAGTTTTTTTAATTTGACCATAAATGCTTTAGTATATTACTTTGTATAGCCTTATGAATTTTAATTTTATAATAAATATAAATTGAGTTTCACTATATTGTTTGTGTTCTTAATTTGAGAAGGGGATTTCCCCAAAAGGTATCAAACTAATTACCGTAAGGAGGTATTGATATGGCTTCAATTGAATTTGAGGGAAAACAGATCGAAGTTGATGAGGACGGTTATCTGACAAACCTGGATGACTGGACCGAGGGTCTCGCAAAGCACCTAGCTGACGGCGACGACCAGGAGCTCACAGACGCTCACTGGGAAGTGATCAACTTCCTCAGGAACTATTACCAGCAGTATCAGATCGCTCCTATGATCAAGATCCTCGTTAAGGAGATCGCAAAGGTTATGGGGCCGGACAAGGGAAATACGAAGTATCTCTACCAGCTCTTTCCGGATGGTCCGGCAAAGCAGGCTTGCAGGTATGCAGGTCTTCCAAAGCCAACAGGCT
>CAJIAG010000470.1_pt1 | contig 14688 bp, 14 predicted proteins | sample 9199131 | NCBI WGS metagenome assembly CAJIAG01 (sample SAMEA7708278, study PRJEB35096) | sediment metagenome | biome: marine neritic benthic zone biome [ENVO:01000025]; feature: sediment [ENVO:00002007]; material: shallow marine sediment [ENVO:03000034] sea grass bed [ENVO_01000059] ... | reverse complement strand
GCTTCAGCAGGTTTTCTTTAATTTAATTCAAAATGCGGCACAGCATTCGCCGGAAAAGAGTGAAATATTGTTGCACATTCTGGAACCAGCGGACAACTATGTGAGAACGCAAATAATTGATAAAGGAACGGGAATTCCGGATGAGCATATAAATATGGTGTTTGAACCTTTCTTTACAACCCGTAGAAAAGGGACGGGAATGGGATTGAGCCTTGTAAAACATATCGTTGAGACACATGGAGGAGTTGTCGGAATATTTAACAACAACCCTCCCCCGGGTTGCGTGGTCGAGGTGAGATTGCCGATCTTAAGGGAGGACAGGGAGTGAAGCAAAGAATCCTTATCGTTGATGACGATCCAGGTACCCGTTTTGGTTTCTCCGCATTTCTGGCAAAGGCGGGGTACGATATCGATGAAGCGTCCTGTCTTTCGGAGGCGAAGGAGGCCGTATCTTCCAAGCGTATCGGAGCAGTGCTTTTGGATCTTAAACTGCCCGATGGAAACGGTATAGACTGGATACCCGCATTAAGAGAGAATTATCCCGATGTTGCTATCGTTGTTATCACCGGTTCCGGAGATGTTCCTGTCGCTGTCGATGCCATGAGAAGGGGAGCTGATAATTTTCTTACCAAGCCGGTAAATATGTCGGAGCTGGATGTTTTCCTGAGAAAGAGTCTGGAATTTGGAAAGTTGAGGAGAAATGATATTTCACACAACAGGTTGATGAAGAAAGAAGAGCCCTTTTTCGGAGAGAGTTCCTTGATGAGATCAAACTTTGAACTTGCTTCAATGTCTGCTTCCAATGACTCTCCTATACTGATCATAGGGGAGACCGGAACCGGAAAGGGTATGCTTGCCCGTTGGATACATGACAACAGCGATCGAAGTTCGGAGGCGTTTGTTGAGGTAAACTGCTCATCACTAAGAGGTGAATTGCTTGCCAGTGAACTGTTCGGCCATTCGAAAGGGGCCTTTACGTCAGCAGTAGAAGACAGACAGGGACTTGTAGGTATTGCGGACAGAGGAACACTTATGCTCGATGAGATCGGAGATATGGACCCCGGCGTCCAGACACAGTTTCTCAAGGTTATAGAAGAGAAGACATATCGCAGATTGGGTGAGGTAAAAGTAAGAAGGAGTGAGTTCAGGCTTATATGCGCAACGAACCATGACCTTTTTCGCGAAGCAGAAGATGGAAAGTTCCGTAGCGACCTGTATTATCGTATCAACGTATTTCCTATTATCCTGCCACCGTTGCGGGAAAGAAAGGAAGACATACCAGGTCTCATATCTCACTCTTTAATAAACCTCGGATCTCCTGATCAGGAGATAGCGCCTGATGCCTTAGAGTTCTTGCAATCATACTCGTGGCCGGGCAATATCAGGGAACTTAAAAATGTGCTGGAAAGAGCTCTTATACTTGCTAAAGGCGAACACCTTGAGTTAAGGCATTTCCCCGGATTAAGAGGTCCGGATGATCTTTCCGGTCAGAAAGGTCCTTCAAAAAATCTGATAAAAATTGAAGAGAAGCTCATAAAGGATACAATAGATAAATTTGGCGGGGACACCAGTAAAGCGGCTAAAGAACTGGGTATTTCCAGGGCAACTTTGTACAGGAAACTTAAAAAATTCAAAGCAGCCCGCTAAACCTTCTTTTCTAGAAGCACTTCCCGTTTGCTGAGTTCTAAGTATCCTCAATTTCTCACTATTGAGACTGGCAATTTGCGAAAATGAGAATATCCGATTAACGGCTCAAGGCGTAACTATCTCATTGTAAACGATATTCCATGATTGGGAATATGGCACGCCTTTTGCTTTCCTTAACAATGCATGTCACCCACCATACGTCTATCTGCGAATAGCTTGTATTGCGCATAAAATTACAGGAGAACCAAGAGATGTCAAAGAATAAACGTATTCTCATAATAGATGACGAGCAGGCCCTGCTGATAGCACTCAAGAAGCTGCTTCAGGACAACAAAGTTCAGGTTGATACGGCAGAAACCATGAACGAGGCGATATCTCATATTAACGAAACGAGTTATGAAGTGATCATTGCGGATATAAGGCTCTCCGGAATCTTGAATCAGGAAGGTCTGGAGATCCTCCGTTATGTAAAAGAGCACAAACCCGGTACGCGAGTAATGCTTATGACGGGGTACGGAAGTCCGGACATAATGGAGCATGCGTTCGATCTGGGAGCGGATTATTATTTTGAAAAACCTGTTTCTATAAAGGTGCTTAAGGATGCCCTGAAAAGTGTCGAGATGTCATGACCAGGGAATTTGACCGATCATATGTCAATGTAGTAACGGACCTGTTGACGAAAGGGAGTTACTCAATGGTGTTTCAGCCGATCGTTGATACCGGAACTGGTGAAGCCCATGGATTTGAAGCGCTCCTTAGAGGTCCAAAGGGAACTCCATTGGAAAATCCCGACAAATTCTTTAACAGAAAGGACCATGAGACGGACACTTTTCTTTCTCATGTCGATATGGCTTGTATATGGTCCGCTGTCAGGACAGGGATGATTTTACCCTCTTATGCCAGGATATTCATCAATATACACGTCACTACAGTGCCGCAATTCTCCCGGCAAATCGACGCTTTTATTGAGTGCATCGAAGAGCTTAACGTCAGTCCTGAGCGGATCATATTTGAGATATCCGAGAGGATGTACAATAAAAATGATAAAATCATTTCTCAAAGCCTGAATAAACTCCTGAAATCCGGCATTTCACTAGCCATTGATGATGTTAGCATAGACTCCCCCTTGCTTAACCACATGCTCTGGCTTGAACCGGGATACCTGAAACTGGACAGGTCATTCAGTGTCGGGATAGAAAATCACACTAAAAAGCAGGGCATTGTTTCAGGAATATCGAAAATGATCGGTGAAATGGATATTCGTCTTGTTGCAAAAGGGATCGAGAAAGATAAGGAATTAGATGTCATTAGTGAACTTGATATTCCTCTGGCTCAGGGATTTTTTACAGGAAGACCTCTCCCGGCCGAGGTCTGGTCTGAAAAATTGAAGGGGAACGATGATCGAGTGGTCCCGATGAATGACAAAAAAGCATATGCTTAGGCATTAAATGATAAGAGATAATGGTTGTTCAGGAACTCAGAATGGAAGACGCAAAGTTTAACAACCGTAATAAGGATGCAGGTTATATGGAAAGTCACTGTGAAGTGCAAGCCGGTCTTCCCGTGGCATGGAAGAGTCGACTGCAGTCATATATAAGAGATCTGGAAATAGTGAACAGGGAAACAGAAAAGGATTATCTTGAGATAGGCTCTAATCTGAGACAGTTTCATATCCAGTCAAGGGACATAGCTAACGTTTCATCTTCCGTTTCCGGATCGATGGCAGGTGCTGAAATTACAGATGCTATTTCTAAACTTCAGGGAGCAATAGAAAGAACCAAAACATACGTCGATGGATTTGAGGGCAGATTGGAGAACCGTAAGGAGGTGTTGAAGGAAGCCCTTGAGATGATAGAGAACATGGATGAACCGGTTCATGACCTGAAGGGAATAATAAAGAACATGAAGTATCTCAGCCCGCCAACCAGGATCCATAGCACCCGGATCGATCAAGAGAGCAGTGATTTTATGGTTTTGGCCGGGGACATAAAAAAACTTTCCGAGATCATTCAATCTAAGTCCTCCGAAATCAAAAGTAATTTATCGGCACTGAAGAACATTATTGATCATGCGATATCGAGCATAATCGAGATCCAGAAAAATCAAAGTCACAGGCTTAAGAATATTCTGGTCGATACTTCGACTATAATCAGTTCTCTGCAAGGCAAGCATGAACTATCAAAGAAAAAAGCGGAAAATATGTCACGACTGTCCAGTGGTATCTCAGGAAATATAGGCGAGATCGTTGAATCGGTCCAGTTCCATGACATAACGCGGCAGCAGTTCGATCACGTGGGAGAGGCGCTGTATCAACTGATCAATGCAATTGATGGGGAACCCGGTTCAGGCAGCAGGGAGGGTTCCGTGCTGATTACTCATGTGAGAGATGTTTGTGACCTTCAACTGACCCAGATAGATCATGCAAGAGAACAGCTGATCACGTCCATGAGAAGGATTCTGGACAATCTGGAGACGGTATCGGGAAACGCAAATCTGATGCTGGATGAGGCCAGGCAAATTGCCGAGTTTGGTGACCGGAAGGACCGCTCGTTCATGCATGAGATGGAGCGCAGTCTCGTATCGGTGTCTTCCACACTTTTGGCCCTTTCCGATAATGTTGAGGGCAATAGGGAACTTTCAGAAACAATGGCAAAAGTGGACAGTACCGCAAACCAGATGACCTCTTTCACCGATGACATGGACGAGATCGAAAGCGAGATAGAAGTTATAGCACTTAATGCAAGTGTCAAGGCGGCAAAGATCGGGGACAGCGGACTGGCTTTGGGTGTAGTTGCCCAAATGATGCAGAAGGTGTCCGTCAAGGCCCATGTAATAACAGCGACCATATCTCAGTTCATCAATACGATCAAACTCGCGATGAAGATCCTGTCCTCTCGAATAAACTCTGATGATGACATTAAGGAGGCGGAGAACATCAGTTATGATCTTGATGAAACTCTTCGGTTCCTGAGAAAAGTGAACGACGAGATCAATGATAATCTTATGCGCGTATCCGAGAAAGGGGACGTCCTTTCAACATCCATCAGGGAATCGATAAAAAATATTCGTGAGCATGATTTGACTGGAAAAGTACTCGATAGAGTGATCGAGGGTCTGAAAGGTATCGTCGATGAAGCAACTCTATATACTCAAGGAGGAGAAAAGGTCGATACCGTTGGGTTTCTAAACGGTTTATCAAAACAGTACTCGATGAAGAGTGAACATACTATCCACAGGACATTTGTTTTCTCAAGAGGGAATGGAGATTCGCTTACGACCGAATATACTGATGATAGAGATTATGATGAAGCAAGCGAAAGAAGCAAGAACGAATTTGGAGATAATGTCGAACTCTTTTAGGAGAAAGTGATAGTGGAACTAATAACGAACATAAATAAGCTAAGAGCATAAAGGAGGATGATCCATGAGACTAACGGTAGATAAGTCGGGACGAAAGGGAGTCCTGAGATTAAAGGGTATGCTGACAATAAGCCAGGCCGAGGACCTCAAAAAGGTTTTATTGAGGGCGTTGAAGAAGGTCAAGGAGCTCGAAATAGACATGAAGAAAGTCGATGAAATTGATATTGCCTGTCTCCAGCTATTATGCTCGGCCCACAAAACGGCCGCCAGGTCAAAGAAAAAACTCGTTCTTGGTAACAGCATCCCCGATGAAATTATTCACGACATAATGTACTCGGGCTATTTCAGGCCTGTTGGATGTATCAACAAGGACAGGGATAAATGTCTTTGGAAAGAAGGTGGTCCAGTTTGATGATGACAATTAACCTCGAGGGAGGAGTGTAATGGCGAAGACGATATTGATCGTTGATGATTCTAGAAGTATCAGGCTGATGGTGAGTTTCACACTGAAAGATGCAGGTTACGACGTTGTGGAGGCTGTTGACGGCAAAGATGCCCTGAGCAAGTTTGACGGATTGCCTATTCATATGATGATAACCGACCTCCACATGCCGAAACTGGACGGCATAGACCTGATAAGAAAGGTAAGGGCAAATCCTTCCTATAAATATATTCCAATTGTAATGCTTACTACAGAGTCACAGGAAGAGAAGAAGCAGGAAGGAAAATCGGCCGGTGCGACCGGCTGGATCGTGAAACCCTTTAAACCGGAACAGTTAGTTGCGGTGCTGAGGAAGGTGCTGGGATGAACGACGGAATGGACCAGGCAAGAGAGGTTTTCAGGAGCGAGGCCCTGGAGCTTTTAACGGAGCTTGAATCGGCGCTCCTTGAACTGGAAGAGACACATGACAATGAGGTAGTAAACCGTGTATTCCGGACTATGCATACCATAAAGGGTGCTGCCGCGATGTTCGGTTATGATGATATTGCGGCTCTGACGCACGAACTGGAGACGGTCTTTGATCTCGTGCGCAACAATAAAACAACCATAACTAAAGACCTGATAGACCTGACCCTTGCCGCGCGGGATAACATATTTGAGATGCTGGATCCCGAAGCGGCCGGAAAAGATAATGTCCTGGACAGGAATCTCCTGGGCGCGATCAGGGATATGATACCATCGATCCGGGACGTTACTGATGAATCCGCTTCCGGGGAGTCGGTCGCGGATGGAAAAGTTGACGGTTCGCTATTTACAGGACGCGATGTCACTTACTGGGTCCGTTTTTCTCCTGACCTCGATATCCTTCGTGACGGGACCAATCCTCTCAACTTGATGAAGGAGCTGTGTAACCTGGGTACGTGCAAGATCATAGCGCATACCGAGGCTATTCCGGAGCTTGAAGTATTTGAACCGGAGACTTGCTATACATCCTGGGACGCGATAATTACTACGGACAGAGGTATTAACGCTATTAAGGACGTCTTTGTATTTCTCGAGGACAGGTGTGGCCTGAGGATAAAGGTCATTGATGACAGCGGCGGTATAAGCGAGGGTGAACATAAAAAACTGGGCGAGATACTTATAGAGAGAGGTGTCCTTACTGAAGACGACCTTATTAAAGTTCTTAAAAGGCAGAAGTCCCGTAAACGCATCGGAGAGATCCTGGTTGATGAAGGGATGACAGACCGCAGTATGGTGGAATCCGCTCTGTTGGAGCAGCAGCTGGTCAAGGAGATGAGGATCAAGCGCCAGACCGCCAATGAGATGATGAATGTAAGGGTCTCTTCCGAAAAACTGGACAGCCTGGTTGATCTGGTCGGTGAGCTCGTAACCGTTCAGGCGCGACTTAGTCAGTATGCGGATGACCGGGACTTACCTGAACTGATATCGATAGCTGAAGAGGTGGAACGCCTGACCGAGGACCTTCGTGACAGGACCATGAGCATAAGGATGCTTCCGATAGGTTCGACGTTCAGCAAGTTCAGGAGACTGGTAAGAGACCTGTCGGGTGAGCTTGGGAAAGAAGTTATGCTGGCTACCGAAGGCGCGGAGACCGAGCTTGATAAGACGGTGATTGAGCGTCTGAACGATCCCCTTGTACATCTGATAAGGAACTGCCTCTATCACGGAATAGAAACACCTGAAGAAAGAGAAAAAAGCGGCAAACCCGGTAAGGGTATGGTACATCTGTCCGCCGAGCATTCGGGCGCTCACGTCCTGATACATGTGAGTGACGACGGCGCCGGTATAGACATCGACGCAGTAAAAAGGCGGGCTGTAAGCAAGGGGCTGGCAGAATCGGAATCCGAATTGAGCGAGAAGGACGCCCTTTCGATGATATTTGCGCCGGGATTCTCCACCGCAAGAAGCGTTACGGATGTATCCGGGCGGGGCGTAGGAATGGATGTAGTTAAAAAGGAGATAGAAGCTCTCAGAGGTGATGTGGAGGTCATTTCTACGAAAGGGAAAGGTACGACAATAACTCTTAAGCTCCCATTGACACTCGCTATCATAGACGGTCTTCTGGTGAAGATAGGTGACGGTTCATATGTACTGCCCCTTTCCCTCGTCGAGGAGTGCGTTGAACTATCGGCCGATGATATAGCAAGGGCTCATGGTCGCCACATGGCCGACGTAAGAGGTGAAATAGTCCCCTATATACGGCTAAGAGAGCTGTTCCACTCAAACGGTAACAATCCTTCTCTGGAGCAGATAGTCATTACAAGGACAGGTAACAGGAGGGTCGGCTTTGTTGTCGATTATGTAATAGGGGAACACCAGACGGTCATCAAGTCTCTTGGCAGGGTGTTCAGGAATGTAGACGGGATATCGGGTGCGACCATTCTGGGCGATGGTTCGGTAGCGCTTATCCTGGATGTCCAGAAATTAATGCTTTACGCTGAGCAGGATGAATTAACTACAACTGGGAATTCCAATAAAACCAACGAAGAAGGGGGAAATGAATGATGAGATATTTGCCCTGGACATATCCAGGGTAAGAGAGGTCCTGGATTTCACGACAGTAACCAGGGTGCCGAAGACTCCGGATTTCATGAGAGGTATCATCAACCTTCGCGGAAGTGTCGTGCCTGTCGTTGACATGAGACTGAAGTTCGGTATGACAGAGACCGAAAAGACGGTGAACACCTGCATCATCATAGTTGAGACCACACTTGACGGAGAGAAGATCATGATAGGAGTGCTTGCCGACTCGGTGCAGGAGGTGTTCGACCTCGACGCAGACCAGATAGAGCCTCCACCGAAGATCGGAACGAGATTGAACATAGATTTTATAAAGGGAATGGGTAAACGCGACGGGGAGTTCGTGATAATACTCAATATTGATGAGGTGTTCTCATCTGAAGAGATTGCACTTGTTACCCAGGCCGGAGGGGGAACCGCCGAAGAGGCGGAATCGGATGAATAAAAAAAGGAGATATCTCGACTCCATTAACATGTCAAGGGACCGGTGAGCAAATGACAGATATTTTCAAGAGATCACTAACCGAGGAGAGCTTCGACCGCTTGAGCGAGCTGATCACGACTCAGTGCGGCATCAAGATGCCGAAGGTGAAGAAGTTAATGCTCGAAGGGAGGTTGAGGAAGAGGTTGCGTGCTCTCGGAATAGACTGCTTTGAGAAATATTGTAAATATCTCTTCAGTGAAGAAGGCATGGAGAACGAACTGGTCCACATGATCGATGTAGTGACAACGAACAAGACGGAATTTTTCCGTGAGCCCGACCACTTTGATTTCATGACCGGGGAGGCATTGCCTGATCTCGTTGAAAGAGAAGGGGCCGGCATAAGGAAAAGACTCACGGTGTGGAGCGCGGGATGCGCGACCGGTGAGGAGCCGTATACCCTTGCGATGGTGATAAACGAGTTCACCGAACATTATAATGACTCCTCATTCGATTATGTTGTACTTGCTACGGATGTCTCAACAAAGGTCCTGGATAAGGCGAAGACGGGCATATACAGAGAGGACAAGGTGGAACCCGTTAAAGAGGAACTGAAGAAGAGATATCTCATGAGGGGCAAAGGCAGTCAGGCGGGGTTCGTCAGGGTAGTACCCGAATTAAGAAGTCGGTTGAGGTTCAGGAGACTGAACTTCATGGAGAGTGATTTCGGGTTTCGAGAACCGATCGATATGGTCTTCTGCCGAAATGTGATCATCTATTTCGACAGGCAGACACAGGAGAGATTTCTCAACAAAATAATATATCATTTAAGAAGAGGAGGGTATCTTTTCATAGGGCATGCGGAGACCCTGAGTTATCTGAACATGCCGATAGTTCAGGTAGCTCCGTCTGTCTATAAAAAAGTAATGTAGAGCAATAGATCGAAATTCTTAGTTTGCCCGTCGGCAGCAGATATGCAATGCGGAAAGGGGAAAACAGGTTGATGATCAAAATTCTACGGAAGAAAGGATAGGGCAAAAGTGAAAGAAAAGATCGATGTTCTTGTGGTTGACGATTCAGCTGTCGTAAGGCAGACGCTGGGTGAGATACTGACGTCCGACGGAAAGATAGAAGTGCGGACAGCGGCAGACCCGCTGATAGCAGCCGATAAACTGCGCCGGAAGAAACCCGATGTTATAGTCCTGGATGTCGAGATGCCGCGCATGGACGGGCTTACCTTCCTCAAAACGGTCATGTCACAGCACCCTATCCCTGTGGTAATGTGCTCCGCCCTTACAGGGAGCGGGTCAGAAACGGCCATGAGAGCGCTCGAATACGGCGCTATCGAGATCATAACAAAGCCCAAACTGGGAACAAAGCAGTTTCTTGAGGAGTCGAAGATCATTATCTGCGATGCGGTTAAGGCTGCGTCTATAGCGAAGCCTAAGCCGATCCCCGCCAATAAATCCAGGATAGTCCCAAAGCTGTCAGCGGACGCAATCCTACCTAAATCGAAAACAAAGGCTATGCTGAAAACGACCGAAAGGGTTGTTGTGATAGGTGCTTCGACCGGCGGAACAGAGGCCCTGAGGATTGTCCTTGAAGAGATGCCCCTGGATGCCCCCGGCATAGTGATAGTACAGCATATGCCGGAGCATTTTACTACTTCTTTTGCCAATCGTCTCGATACTCTTTGCCGTATTTCGGTAAAGGAAGCGGCTGATAACGATACCATAATTCGGGGTCGTGCTCTCATTGCTCCAGGTAACAGGCATGCGATGCTCAAGAGGAGCGGCGCAAGATATTATGTTGAGGTCAAGGACGGACCGCTTGTTAATCGTCACAGGCCATCGGCGGATGTGCTGTTCAGGTCAGCGGCCCGATACGCGGGAAAGAACGCGGTAGGCGTAATAATGACCGGGATGGGAGACGATGGCGCGAAAGCCATGGTTGAGATGAAAGAGGCCGGGGCTATTAATATTGCACAGGATGAAGCAACGTCGGTCGTATTTGGAATGCCTCATGAAGCTATCAAGTTGAAAGCTGTTGATCACGTATTACCACTGTATGCGATCTCAAATAAGGTCATTAAGTTATGTGAGTAGATCATGATCGAAATAACTTTATATATAAAATAAAATGACAGGATAGATCCAATAAGGAGACATCAATGAACAAGATCAAGGATAAAGACTTAATGACCGAGCTTAAGAAGAGATTTGAGGAAAAGGACAGGGCGCTCTATTCTCTCAGGGCTGCCTCGAGAAATCTTAAGGACCTGAACCAGAAGCTTCGTGAATCGGAAGAGATGAAGAGCAACTTTCTTTCGAACATCAGAAATGAGATCAATAATCCCCTGTCCTCGATAATCGGTCTGTCGAAAACGCTTTCACTGGGACAGGAGCTGTCCGGGAAAGACGTGACGATCATGGCATACATGATACACATGGAGGCCTTCTACCTAGATCACCAATTGAGAAATATATTTGCCGCAGCGGACATCGAAGCGGGTGAAACGAAGCTGACAAGATCTCACGTAGATATTGTAGCTCTTATAAATAACACCATAGAATCTTTTAGACAAAGTATGAGGGAGAAAGAACTGAAGTTGAATTTCAAGCATGTCTCACTGGATGGGAATAAGGAAGGAGCTGATTTCCAGACCGATCCGGAGAAAGTACAGCTGATATTTTCTAACCTCCTGTCTAACGCTATCGAGTTCAGTAAAAGGGGAGGTGTCATAGAGGTAAATGCGCAGAAGAAGGGAGATCGTCTGTCCATATCTATCAAGGACCAGGGGATCGGGATAGAGAAATCCGACCAAAAGACCATCTTTGACAGGTTCAGACAGCTTGACACAGGGACACAGAAAAGCCACAGAGGGCATGGACTTGGCCTGAGCATAGCAAGGGCATTAGTAGAACTGTTGAAAGGAGATATCTCTGTATCGAGCGCAAAAAACAAAGGAAGTACCTTTGCGTTTTCAATTGCTGGATCAGACGTTGATACGGATGCCGATACTTTTTCTGAGTTCGGCAATGTGTACATATTTGAAGAGGAACTTGAAGCCGAACAAAAGATCTAATCGTTAAGCACATATGAGAAAAAAGATATTTCTTAATACCGGAGTGATATTTGTGGATAAAGAGGCCTACGATGTAACCACTATTCTTGGCTCATGCGTATCTGTTTGCATCTGGGATAAGGAACTCGGGATCGGGGGAATAAATCACTACTTGCTCCCGCTGTGGAACGGCGAAGGTCTGGAGTCTCCCAGGTACGGAAATGTAGCGATTGCCAGGCTCATCAAAAAACTGCAGGCTTTCGGCAGCAGCAAGAAAAATATGATAACAAAGGTGTTTGGCGGCGCCTCCGTGATCCCTAACGGTGGTGGAGGTTTAATGAATATCGGTGAACGCAATATCGAACTGGCAAAAGATATTTTGAAAAAAGAGAAGATACGAATTATCGGCTCGGATGTTGGTGGTGAACTGGGGAGAAAGATAATATTCGATACCAGGGCCGGAACAGTTCTGGTAAAGAAGCTTAAGCCAATGAAGAGATCATTAAAATCCTGAAACAGTATATAAAAAAATATTATTAAGCTTTTTTTGTTATCGTGGCTGTAATGTTGTTGCCTGACCTTGTGATATTATCCAGAACATTTCCGGTCTCTTCGCACCATTTCCTGATATCATTTTCAAAGCCTGAATAATCACTCACAACCTCAAAAACGTCTCCCGGGATTCCCTTTTTGATAGCTACCGATGCTTTTACAACGGGCATGGTGTACTTGAGGCCTTTAAGATCCAATAACGTCTTTGCCATATCTTAGTATCCTTTCTTAAATTAGAGTGAAGAATTATTTATTTTCCTCGAACCGACCCAGTTTCCTGAACTTCTCATATCTTTCTTCAAGAAGCTGTTCAGGGCTTAAGTTCCTGATCTCATCAAACGAGCTCATGACGGCTTTCTTTAATGACATCGAGGTTATAGCTGGATCTCTATGGGCTCCTCCAAGAGGTTCCTTTATGATCCCGTTTATAACATCAAACTTTAACAGATGGTCCGGGGTCAGTTTAAGTGCGTCGGCAGCCTTCTCATACTCGTCTTTGCCGACCTCTCCGTTCTTTTTCCAAAGAATTGCGGCACAACCTTCGGGTGATATAACGGAGTAAATGGAATATTCAAGCATAAGGAGCCTGTCGGCCACAGCAAGGGCCAGTGCTCCACCGCTACCGCCCTCTCCGATGATGACAGAGATGATCGGTGTCTTCAATTGTGACATATGGATCAGGTTATTTGCAATTGCCTCTGATTGACCTCTTTCTTCAGCTCCAACGCCGGGGAAAGCACCGGGAGTGTCAACCAGTGTAAGTATAGGCTTTTTGTATTTCTCGGAAAGCTGCATAAGCCTTAAGGCCTTTCTATAGCCCTCAGGATGCGGCTGACCAAAATTTCTGGTGATCCTGTCCTTTGTTCCCCTGCCTTTCTGGTGTCCAATGATAAGAAATGTCTGTCCATCGATCCTTCCGAATCCTCCCACTATGGCAGGGTCGTCCGCATATTTACGATCACCGTGGAGTTCCTCGAAATCGTCCACCAGCTCGTTTATATAGTCAAGTGTATATGGACGCTCCGGATGCCGTGCTATCAACGCCTTCTGCCAGGGGGTGAGAGAGGTGAATATCTCTTTTTTCAGTGTCTCCGCTTTTGTTTCGAGGTCAGAGATCTCTTTTTTTATATCGATCGACCCGTCGCTGGAATCTACAAGCCTCTTGAGCTCCTCGATCTTCAGCTCCAGTGTCTGCAAAGGCTTTTCAAAATCAAGATATAAGTTCATTATGAGTAACCCTTACTCTGTTATTACCGAATATATTCTTAAATGATTCAATGGTCTCTCTGTTTATCGTAAGACCAAGCTGAGTGGCGATCGTTGCTTCATACTCGTTAAGTGAAAGTTTAACATAAAGAGGACATTTTCCTGAATGAGCCTGAACTATCTTCTTGACGCTAACAAGTGATTCCTTCGGATCCGAAGAAGAGACGTTAACTTCAACACTGAATGAGTCCGAATTAAAATCAGATTCCAGAGGAAGTACAGTCTTTGCATGTATCTTCGACCCCTTGTCCGTTACTTCTATCGATCCCTTAATGAGAACAGAACTGTCCTTGGCCAGAACAGAGGAGTATTTTTTAAAGGTATCGGGGAAGGCTATTACATCTATGTATCCCTGATCATCCTCAAGTACAAAGTTGGCCATCATTTCCTGCTTTGATCTCGTCTGGGATTTTCTGATCGAATTAATAATTCCGGCGATAGTTACTTCTTCTCTGTCTCTGAGTTTTTTTGAGCTGTTCAGAAATGATGTCTTTACCGTATTAAGTGACAGAAGGTAATCGGCGAACTTTGTCAGCGGATGTCCCGTAACATAAAATCCGAGGGCCTCTTTTTCATGAGCAAGGAGCCTGTTCTCATCCCACTCACCCGATCGGTCGTCATCATTTTCATTATCTGACAGATCGGCCTGACTGAAAAGCGATAGACTCTTTCTCCTCCCATTATTATTTTCTATCTCATCGAACGCCGATCTTCTGGTGGAAATTATGTCGTCAAAGGCGCCCGACTTGACCAGTTGTTCCAGTACCTTCTTGTTAACTCTTCTGGAATCCATGCGGTCAATAAAATCTTCGAGTGATTCGAAAGACTTGTCCTTTCTTGCCTGAATTATAGAATCTATCGCTGCCGCCCCCGCTCCCTTGACCGCTTCAAGGCCGAATCTGATCGAGTCACCGGATACTCTGAACTCCCTTTCGCTTTGATTGATGTCGGGAGGAAGGACTCCAATATCCATATTCCTGCATTCAGAGATGAACTTGACTATCTTGTCTGTGTTGTCCATGTCGGAACTAAGATTAGCCGCCATGAACTCTACAGGATAGTTTGCCTTAAGATATGCCGTCTGGTAAGAGACGTATGCGTATGCCGCTGAATGCGATTTGTTAAAACCGTATTCGGCAAAATAAGACATGAGATCGAATATCCTCTCGGCCTTTACTTCGGATATTCCGTTATTTTTCGCACCCGATATGAACTTTATTTTTAGCTTCTCCATCTCATCCCTCTTCTTTTTCCCCATTGCCTTACGAAGGATGTCGGCTTCACCCATGCTGAAACTGGCGAGCTTGTTGGCGATCCTCATGACCTGCTCCTGATACAGTATGACACCATAAGTCTCGTCAAGTATTTCCTTGAGCTGCGGAAGATCATACT
>CAJIAG010000436.1_pt1 | contig 16735 bp, 11 predicted proteins | sample 9199131 | NCBI WGS metagenome assembly CAJIAG01 (sample SAMEA7708278, study PRJEB35096) | sediment metagenome | biome: marine neritic benthic zone biome [ENVO:01000025]; feature: sediment [ENVO:00002007]; material: shallow marine sediment [ENVO:03000034] sea grass bed [ENVO_01000059] ... | reverse complement strand
GTGGGACTCGCACTTATCATTGCGGGCCTGGCCTACTTTGTGATTTTCGGGAATCTTGTGCTACCCAATCGCGGCGGTACGGCCAGGGAGGGCGAGAGCTCGGATATCTCGAAGATCTACTATGGGACAAACGGGACCTACGAGCTTACCGTCCCGGCCTCATGTACCTGTCAACAGACCTTTGAAGACATGGCGATCCGACCGAACTATCTTGTGACGGTTGTGGCCGTCGCAAAGCATGTGGGAGGGAAGAAGATCTTCGCTCCTACACGGGAAATGAGGCTCGATCCCAATGATGTGCTTGTTGTTACGGGAAGTAAAGAGAACGTGGAGCGCTTTGCCGAAGACTATGCACTGACGATAAAAAACAAACTCGAAGTCTTTGAGGATGAACTGTCAGCGTCAAGCGCCGGAAAGGTTGAGGCCATTGTAACACCGCGGTCTGAACTGGAAGGTAAAACTCTGAGGCAGGTGCATTTCCGCGCGAAGTACCAGGTAAACCCTCTGGCGATACAAAGAGGACAAAGGATTTATTATGGAGGACTTTCGGATATCCTGTTAAAGCCGGGCGATATCATCCTGCTGCAGGGATTATGGGATCGCTTCGCGATCCTCAGGGAGGCGAAGTCCCTCTCCTTTATTACTCCCTTTGAAGCCGAAGTAATGAAAACACACAAGGCAAATTGGGCACTGCTCAGTTTCGCTGTCGCACTGACACTCGTGATCTCGGGAAGCGTGAAGCTCTCAGTTGCACTCATGGCCGGAGCCCTCGGTATGATCCTGACAGGTGTTCTTAAGATCGATGAAGCTTACAGCGCAGTGGACTGGAGAACGGTCTTTCTCCTTGGCGGGCTGATTCCCCTTGGAGTAGCAACCGAGAAGACGGGAACGGCAGCCTATATAGCAACGCAGGTCCTAAATTTTATTGGTGATGTTTCTCCGATAGTATTACTCACGGTTATCGGTATTCTCACGTCCATCTTCACGCTCGTCGTGTCGAACGTCGGCGCAACGGTCCTTCTCGTGCCGTTAGCGATCAACATGGCTATTGGGGGCGGTGCTGATCCGAGGATGGCTGCGTTAACGGTAGCCGTTGCGGCGTCCAATACCTTCATCCTCCCCACCCATCAGGTCAATGCTTATATTATGGGGCCAGGTGGGTATAAAACTGTTGATTACCTGAAAGCCGGATCTGTTATGACTGTTCTCTATCTTGTCGTCATGATAGGCGCCATTTATGCCTTCTATGGTATCGGCGGATAAAGAGAGAAGGATAAAAAAGAAGAACTCCATGTTTAATCATGATAAGTGATGAAGGATTCAACTTTTATGATTATGCAGCAATTTTCTAGCTTTAGAAATATTCTTTGTTATATATAGTTAGCTCATGTTTGGAATTAAGTATCAACCGATTATGTAAAAATCAGAGGGTTTGCTAGTTCCACAATTGCAGATGAAAGATGAACATTTTGGAAGATCTACTTGATCAACGATAGAAGGTAAAGTGTGCACGCGGCAATCCCTCAGGATTGACTCCTTTAATGCGGGCATAGATTGAAATTTTCAATCGTAAATGTGTAAATTCGTTTGGCTGCCTGGTTTCACATTATATAATGAAATATTGAATTATCGGGAATTTTGCCTGGTCAACATTAGTAAGTGAATTAAATATTGTATAATATTTTCGAGCTGGTGAAATGTTCTTCCTGAAATCTTGATCAACTATTCTGCCCGATCTATTCCACATTTCAAATGATATTTGTGTGTTGGATCAAGAAGGCCGATTCAACTATATAAGTAAAACTGTTCGGAAAAATGCTGAATTATTTAGTGCAGATTATTTTGGTAAATGTTTAAGTCTTTGTTAAACGGATCTTTCATTATGACCGGAAACGAAACGCTCTTAGAGATTAAGAGTGAAACAAACACTCTTAATCGCGAAAAGATAATAAACAATATTCTTATCTCTCTTACAAAAAGTCTGAATGCTCTTAGTGTTAAGAGCATTAGCCTGTCGCTTGAAGACAGCCATTGTGAAGAGCACTCGCGTCAAGCCCAAAAACTTCAGGTGCTCAACACGGTCCTGATGTCGGCTCCATAACACAAACTCTCAGTGAGGTAATTTTTGATTCTCATAGCGTAGTAGATGCAAGTATGAAACTACGGAATCTCTTGGGCTTCATCGTAAATTCCCAATAGCCACTCGCACGTCTATTCTCACACATGTAATATAGGCATCACTAATGCTCACTTCACCACATAACATGCAGAGGATTCTTAAGGATGACACCTACTTATCCTCAGATATCATGAATTGGAACCGTGCGAATTTCAGGTGTAATTGTTAATCGGTTGGAAAACCGAATACCTGAATAGTTCACTTACAATTCTTGAGTAGGCAGAATTCCCGATGACTCAATAGCTCATTTCATATTGTACACCAGAGGAAAGAGCAGATTTGATGATTTTCGGTAGTAGAACTAAACCATCGCGCAGCTGTTTAATTCTACAAATGATACTCATCATCGTTGCAGGAATCTGGATAAAAGCATTCAGACGGCGAATTGCACTTACTAAAAGTATTAGGGGTTCGGCGTAAAGCGAAGAAGTGTACAGGGTTAATTTCAAGATGACAACTTCAATCCTCTAAAGCCATCCGGCTCGATGCAAATTGAAACTGAATGATTGAAGGCCCTAATACTTTTTCCATTTTTTTCACAATCTCGTTTCTTTAAGAGCCTGTTATGAGTGAAACCTTTTGCTGAGTCTTTCATAAACAAATCTTTGAAAATTATTTTCCTTACTGTAACTCGCGATCAGATTGAGATCATTGTGCATTCGATGCCATGCCAATCCGCCAGCGCAGCCACTTGTATGTCTCGGTAACAACAAAGACGCCGCTACAGCAAATAAAATGCCCCAGTCGCTCAACCCCAACGGGACGGTATGGAGGGCATCCTGAAGAAAGGGTACATAGACTATGATTTAAAATACACTTAGCATCTCTTGCACCATTTAAGGTCACTAATCATTGGTCAGATACTAATTACCTTTCATATATTACCCCTCAGAGATCAGCTCTGAACCAGTGGCCTTGGAGAACGCTTGAAGATAAGGTTCGAAACCTTGTGAAGGGGGGAATATTGTGTATGTCATAACAGGGCCTCTGTATGAACGAGACACGACTCCTTTGCCCAATGCTGATGAACCACATAAAGTTCCTTTTGGATCCCGGGAGATAGGTGATAGTTCAGGATGATAACGGGGGTTCCTCTTTATATATTGCAAGCTTTATATTTATCAGGACATTCCCAGGAATGATAAGGTCATCGATCATTTGAGCATTGTCAACGAAATAGATGCAGAAGAGAGAGAGTGCCTCCTTGTATACAGAATGGGTAGAACCTATCTCAAAATTAAAAAGTGCGGTTTAATTGTTAATGGCTGTCTTGGAGAGTTCTTTGAAAGCCCCTTAAAATAAGGATTTGCAAGTTCAGCATAGTGTTTAGGCTTGGAATTTCGATTGTAAAATCAATTTTGAGATAGGTTCTAGTTATCCTTATAATTTTCTAGCGCAAAGAAAAAATTTGTTTTGAGAATATTTTTCTGGAAACAATTTCATAATGTTTTGATAAGTCTTTATCATTTTTTTTTTTATTTTATCAGGATATTTCCCTATATATTCATGAATATCTTCATATTTCACTTTGATTTCTCTGAAGCCGTTTTCGCTCAGAATCTTTCCTAACTTATTTGGAAACAGAGCCCGCTGATTTTTCGAGATATTTTTAATACCGAAAACAGGATTGACTACATTGAAGCGCACAAATGATATAGGATCCAAGGCATTCACTTCAAAAGCAATAAAATATTTTTTCGTTACACGCGCCAACTCTTTCACAATATTGTCAAGAGATGTAAAATGGTGTAAAATCAATGAACAAAAGCATATGTCAAACTCATTATCCTCAAAAGGAAGCCGTTTAATATCTCCACAAAGAAATAAAATGTCCTGTCCTTCATGTTCTGCTAATTTTTTAGCAGCTCGCAAACCATTTAATGATATATCAATAGCAGTAACTTCAAATCCCCTTTTTGCCAGATTAACACTGTGATGTCCGCCTCCACAGCCCACTTCAAGCACCGTTCCGCCCTCGATCCCCTCCATGAATTCATAAATTTTCTCGTGACCATACACAATGCAATGTCCATCATCAAATCCTTTTAAGTCAGAAAACATATTTTCATAAAATTCTTTCTCAACTGCTAAATTCTGTTCCTCATCTACACTTTTTAAATCAGGAAGCATAACCGATATTTCATCTTTAATAGAATACGTAATATTGCATTTCATACAGTGAAAATCTTTTTCATTGGCTAGAACACCCTTGCATTGAGGGCAACGAATTCTTGAGTAATCTATCATGGTGACTATCCTCCTTGTGTAAGGATGGCTATCCTAATTTTAATCTTTAAAAAATTGCCAAGTTAATTACTCAGATAGGTTGTATTATAGACTTTTCATTTAAGTTGTTTCGCATTTTTCTCAATATTGCAGAAAAGGCGAACAATAGAGTGAATAAAATAGAATATCCATGAGTCAGGAAAAATGCAGTGATAAGGAGTCCAATAAATGCTATCTTAAGCAAACCGGCAATAGTTTTTAATTCATCGATTTCCACAGATAATGATTCTAACTTTTTGCAATCCGAAAAGTTTTTCACACAACCGAGAACAATTGATATAAAAACAGCAAAACCAATAAGGCCAACCTCAGTTGCGACTTGTATAAAAGAATTGTGCGCAACCTGCCATCTTGGAATTACCCCTTCGGCTTCTCTTGCATAGCCAATGGCCATCCCAAAACAATTAACCCCAACTCCTGTTATTGGATTTGATAAGGCCAATCTAAGTCCCCTTTTCCAGACCTCAACTCGTCCAAACTCATCGGTTACATTATAATCACTGCTTATTTCTCTTAATGTGAGGAAACGTTCTGTATTTATTTTTTCACTGTATAATACTGAAATTAATATAACTCCAGTTAATAAAGCGATCCTGTATGACCATTTGATGCTATTTAGCCTTGTGAATAAAATTAATATAAAGACAGCAATTAAGCCCACAAAGCCACCTCTTGAACCAGTCAGCAATATAGCACTTATTGAAATGCTAACAATTATTATGGCAATTATTCTCTTGAAAATACCTTCATTATGGATAAAATAAAAAATGCTCAATGGAAATAAAGAAACAAGAAAATACGCAAGATCATTTGGATCGTACATTGTCCCAAAAGAATATCTACCAGATGCAAATGAACCCTTAGTCAAGCTGAAGAGGCCGTAAAATAATGTGCTAAGGCAAATGGTATAAAGAACAGTTTTGAGTTTTTTGAAAGAATCAATCTGTATTAGAAATATATAAAAAAACAATATATTCGACAAATATTGTAGGAAAATGTAATTGAAGGCTTCACGCCTGTGGTAAGCAAAAGGAATTCCAATTATCATTAGCATATAGAATAGTGCATATTTTTTGCTTTCTCGGAATTTGAAAAGTTCACTAGTTGAAAGTCTTTTTTTCCCGAGTAAAATAACTGTTAAATTTACAATAGTGAAAAGCAACGCCGGCCTCAACGGACCTAAAACAGGGAATACATCTTGAGGCCTTCCAATCAAAATAAAGGTCCATATTAAGAACATGTAAAATGACATGAATTTTATCTAAATTGATATGAATTTACCGATTATAAAATTCATTATTTTTTCTTTTATTTTGCGTACAAGCAGATCAATAACTGCAACTTATTAAAGTGATTTCATCTTTAAAATTCTTTTTGTCTCATTTAAAATCTTTATATGAAATAAAACATAATAAGTAAAATACGATAATATGCTTATTAAACAAGTTCCCACAATCCTGATAATTAGCATAAAATCGAATAAAATATATTCCTGAAATACTTTGACAGACAAAATCATAAATATCGTCCCAAGAATAATATGCTTCATTTCTTTAACATATTCAGTTAAAGAAATATTTATTATATTCAAAGTCCAAATAGTTACTATTAGAAAAGCTACCGGAAAAACCAATAACCACGAATATGATAATCCCTTTAATCCATAGAATGATCCTATATAAAATCCAACAGGCAATAATATTGCAAATATCATCTGGTTTTTCATAGCTATATCGGGCTTCCCCTTTGCAATGAGCAAAGGAGTATACATAGCATTAATCGCCCTGAAACACGAAGCAATACACAAAACTTTCAGAGGAAGAATAATGGGACTCCATTTCTCTGTCAAGAACAAATAAACCGCATCATCGGAAATCAGAAATATATCTGAGAATATTGGAAAAGTCACAAAAGAAACAAAACGAACTATATTCAAGAAATATTTTTTTGACAATTCATTATCATCCTGAATCTCTGAAAAAGCCGGCAATGCCGCTTGTGTAATCAAAGAAACTATCTTGTCCAGGGGAAGAGATGCAAAAGTCAATGCCAGAGAATAATATCCCAGAAGCGTTTTTCCCAATATTTTTCCTGCTATGAAAATATCGGATTTCAGGTATATATAGGAAAGAAATCTTACAAGAACTACCTGGAGGCCGAATTTGATCATGCTCCGTGTTCGGTAAAAAGAAAATGATAGTTTTGGCTTAAAAGGATAGAGAACAAAAAGGAGCAACGTTTTGGTTATTTCTATTATAACCCTTCCGTATACAAGGCTCCAAACGCCAAACCCATTGATTGCAAATAAAAGCGTTGACACACTTCCGGATAAATTCCCCAATAATTCAGCAATCGATCTTTTTTTGAAAAGCATTTCCCTGGTTAACATATAATAGGATATGAATCCAACGCTATTGATGAGAAAGGTCAGGGCTATTACTCTTATTACAGATGTTAGACGGGATTCATTAAAAAAAGCCGCTATTAAAGGTGCCAGAGAATAAGAAAAAAGGTATAAAGCAATGTTTATAAAAATAGTTATCCAGTATATACTGGATAAATCATCTTCAACAAGGTCCTTTTTTTGCACGATTGCGGAACCGAGCCCCAATTCGTTGTTAAGTATGACGAGACCGATGAAAACCAGAGACATTCCCATTAAACCATAATCGTCAGGGGAAAGAATTCTGACAACATAGATCGTAATTACCCAGGAAATAGCCTGCCCAATTGTATTGGCTGCTCCTAACCAAAATACCCCGTGCACCAATTTCTTTCTTAGGCTACTCCCTTGGAATTTGCCTTTTTCTACCTGTTCCTGTACGTACATTGAGTATTTATCCCGTAACATAAATTAATGAATAACTGAGAGTTTTAAAAAAACTGAGACCAAATTTGAATTCTATTTAAATTTAACCAGGCCAGATTTATCTTAAGGATCTTTCGTAATAATGTTTAAAAAATGAAATTAACCACAGAGGCACTGAGACGTAAGAAGAATTCGAAAGAGAAAGCATTATTAATAAATTCATATAGTTTTAGGCTTCTCCCTGAAAGAACTATTTCTTGTTTTTCTCTGTGTCTTACTGCCTCCATGGTTTAAGAAAAGCCAAAATCAACTAAAAATACGAAAGAAGGTATCTTAATTCAGGAATTCCTGATGAAACCTTGATTTCATGATTAATGGAAAGTAGATTTTTTATCCCTGAAGTGGAACCTAAATGAAGTTATTAAACTTCATCCATAATTTTGTATTTTCCAGTCCGCTGTCTAAATCCAGTAATGATTGATAACCAAGCATAGTTTTAGCCTTATTTATTGAATGACTGACTTTTCTCGTTTGCAAACCAACCATGGGGTTCAGAAGATTGGGATGCAGCGGTTCCTTTGGAACAAAGTATGATGAAGACAGTTTGTCTCTTATGGTCTCCTGCAACCTTGGATTCAGACAGTAGAAACGGTATGAAATGAAGTTTAACAGTTGCTTGAACAGAGGCAGATGTAAAAGGGATTTCCTCACATCCGGAGAGATCAGATATTTAAATGCGCTCAGAGGGGCTTTCAGGAACCCATGCTTCATATTGGCATCGCTGTTCTTCACGAGATGTGAGCTCTCGAGATTGATGAAGCCAGGTTCAATACGCATGGCCTCGGCGAACTTCAGTAAAAACTCTCTCCAGGTTGTATCGCCTTCATCCTTGATGAAAAATCTCTCTCTATTCACTGAATTGTTCTCAATAGCCTTATAAATTGCCAGAACAAGATTGTCCACGTGTACAATGTTGCACGGGTTCTTGCCCTCGTCTACCAAAATCGGACTTCCAGAGCGCAGGTAATCCATAACAGCATATGTAAATCCGCCGTATGGTCCATAGATATTCGGCGGGCAAAGAACAATAGATTGAAAAGGGCCTTTTCTCTTCAAGAGCAAGTTATCCTGTCGTAGTTTGATTATGCCATAATCATTACCCTGCGGATCTGGACCATAATCCTCGTTGTGACTTTCTGGCGAAGGATTGTCCCCGTAAATCAAGACGCTGCTCAAGTGGATGAATTTTTTTATTTTTCTTTTCTCCGACGTTCGAATAAGGTTTTTCAAGCCCTGGATCATTACATTTTTCCCTCCCCTTGAGCAATTCACAATAATACTGCAATCTCTAAGAGAATATTCAATCTGATTTCGATCAAGGAGGTCAACTTGCTCAATCTCCATAGGGTATTTTGCTATTCGAAAGGCATTACCTGCCGAATGAATTAGCGCCCTGAAGTTATATTGTTTATTCAGATATAAACTCTCGCAAAGTCTTGACCCAACCAGACCCGAAGCTCCAATTATGGCAATCTTTTCGTTATGCATGATTTAAATCCTTATAACCCAGGGTTCATTCAATTGTTTCTTTTTACTATACATTTCCTCTATGAGCAAAACCGATTTTTTTGCAAACTCACCATCGACTGTTGGTTTAGAACGTCCCTCTATACAATCAATAAAGTTATCAAATTGCGGGTCAAAGGGATTCTCTGTTTCTTCTTTCATTTCCAATTTACGGCTTATTTCATATTGAATATTTTTTTCATGTTTTGGGTAAACTAAAATCGCTATATCCTGACCTTCTTTGATTTCACAAATGCATGTTTCAAAATCTAGAATAGTCCTGTTTTTTAAAGAAACGGTTTTTGATAAGAAAACAGAACCGGTAAAATTACCGAATTTGTTATTATAGATGAATTCAGCTTTGCAGTTTCCTTCGACACCTCCCTGACTATCATCCTCATATACAAACGATTCAGGCATATCGAACCAGTATAATAGCCTATCAATTATATGGGTGCCGTTAATCATTAAAACGCCACCGCCTCCTTGCTCCTTGTTAATGCTATAACCTGATACCGGCGCCCATCCCCCCGGCGTGCCGAATTCAAATTCATAACTTAAAATTTTTCCAAAATAATTCGATTCAAGCAACTCCTTCATTAATTTAACGTTGTCTAAATATCTTGTCCAGTAACTAACTGAAATGAAAAGACTCATTTTTTCTGCAAGAGCACATAACTCAACTGCTTCACTCGATTTAATACACATGGGTTTCTCAATTAATACCGGAATGTTTTTCTCTAAACAGTCCTTTGCAATAGAATAGTGGGTATTATTGGGGGTAGCTATAATAGCTCCACCAATATTTCCTTCTACCAAAGATAGATCTTCCGCCAGTTGGCAATCGATTGCATATCTTTTTTTTAATCTGGAAGCGTTCTCAATATTGCTGTCAACCAAAGCAATAATTTTAGCCCGTCTGGATTCGAGGATAGTTGGCAGATGAGAGACCTCTGCAATTTTACCGCATCCAATAATCACAATATTATGACCTTTAGTAGACATAATTTTTCAATTCCTTTTTTTCTTTTTCATGGCATTTATTTTCTTGAATTAAACTTTCCAATAGTAGAGCATCCACGTAAAATTTAGTTGCCCAGTTCAGGATCTGAAACTTCCCATAATTACCACCAAATGGATAGGAGCCTTTTATTCCTCCTCTCAAACCCATATTTGAGGTGGAACAATTCTGTGTTGTTTTGAGAAATGCAATTATCTTCCTGGTCCCTTTCAGATAATTACTGTTCCTGGTAAGTTTATATAATTTAAGCCAGATAATAGCGAGTTGCGCATCTCCGGTCAGGCAACTCCAGGAAACTGTGCCCTCCCAGTTCATGTTGTATCGACCGGATAAATATTCACCCTTTTCATTTACATGAAGCACGTGGTCCGCTGCTAATTTCGCAGCCTCTATAAATCTATCATTATTCAGCAAAATGCCTGCTTCAAGAGTACCTCTGATCGCGTAGCAAATGGTATGGAGTAATGGTTGTCGTGGATCCGTCAAACAGTTATTCCCAAACCACCCATTTTTTTCCTGATATTTCAGATTATACTCAATATTCCTTATCCCCGCTTGAAGATATTTTTCATTGTTTGCGATCTTTCCTAACAAAACCAGGGACCATGCAACACGAGTATGGTACACAGTGGTATCCTTGTTCGCAAAATTATACCGGTTATCCTCCACTAATTGTCCATTTTCATCTTGCAGTTTCAACAGGAAATCACCTGCTTTCTTCGCTGCATTCATAAAACCGATGTCATCGGTCTCATGGTAAGCACGCAGCCATCCAAAAATAACCTGTCCAGTACAGAAGACGGAGGGTACTGGCTTCTCTTCGCTAATCACGCCGCCTCTAACAGCGCCATTCTTCATCTGAATATCTATTTCCCAGTTAGCCATTTCCACGGCTCTCTGGAATAAGTCTTGATCATCAAAGTATGTTGCGCAATCAAAAAAAGTCGGGATAATATATCCTGTGGTTTCAGGGTAGGAGGGCTGCCACCCTTTGCTTTGAAAATAAGGATCCCATGCCATGCTGTAGCCTCGAGCCACACCTTTGTCAGGAGTAGCATCCTGAGCCCGCCTTAACCACGCTATAGCCTCTTCAAGATGGTATCTGTTATCGTGTATTGAATGCTCCCCATTTCTTTCCCGTCTTACTTCTGAGTAAGCATCAATATTAAATGCCTTGTTAGTTTTAATCCAAATTTCTAATTTTTTCTTGACCTTGCTAATCAAAATCTCCCCCTGATCAAATTATTTAGCGAAACAATCTATCCCCCCGTTACCTTTTACAAAGGTGGATACCTCATCCAACGAAACTCTCCCCGGTGTTGAAGGAATTTCATCAGGATAGCCTAAAGGTACAGCACAGTATATCCTGTAGTAAGCTGGTATACCCAACTCTGTCCTTAGCTTTTCCTGGTTAACAGATTCACAATGATACATCAAACAGGAACCAAGCCCCAGCGCATGGGCGGCCAGGATGAGGTTTTGTAACGCACATCCAGCATCTATAGCAGGTGCATAAATCTCAGGATACAGTCTCTCATCTATTCCCAGGTAAACCCTGACAGGCGCTTTTTCCAACAGATTGCGGTTAGTGCTGTCTCCTTCAAATATATTATCAAGGTCATTTTCCACAACAAAGAATCGCCAGGTCATTCTGTTGCAGGATGACGGTGCATAAGTTGCAGCTCTCAGTATTTTTTCGATCTTCTCCCTCTCCACTCTTTTCTTTTTCCAGAATCGCACGCTCCTTCTTTGTTCAATGACCGAAAAGATATCATTTTCTCCATACTTATGATCTTCTTTAACCGGCTGAATCAATTTAGCTTCTCCCATACACCAGCGACCATAACTTTTAAGGATCTCCCTGGCCCATATCTTATCCGGTCCCAAAGGATATCCTCTTTCTTGCCATTCATCGAGAGCTCTTTCCAGTAGTTGTTTGCGTTCTCTTCCCCGTCCGACGTCCCTGTTCTCACACTTCGTTGCCTTATCCAGGGCATGTGCATTAAAACGAATCAGTTGGCCTAACTGGTCTCGATCCATTTCTTTTATACTTTTACGCATGGTCGTTGTAAAAATTAATCTTTGACGGGAAATGTCCAGATCTTTCTTCAGGAAAGTAAGGAGTTTTACCATTATTTTAAACACCGTTTCCTTCATGGACATATATTATGCCTCCTCATATATACAGTTATGCTTGTTCTATATATTGACTGATTTTTGCGGAAAGCGAACGAAAATATGACATGGAATCTGCCAGGGTATGTTCCATATCAAAAGGAATCAGGGTATGATCAAGCGTTATGACTTCTTTGTTCTTTCTCTTATAGAATTTCTCTTTCCTGCTCAAGTCCCAATAATATGCTTTCCCCTTGCTTGAACACAGTTTCTCACGTTCCTTAACGATTTCGCCTTTTTCGAGAAGAAGCTCGAACCCATATCCCTGGCCTTCATATCGGAACCTGTTATTATTCAATTCAGAAGTTCCATTGCAGAATGTTCTGATACTAAAATGCACATCTCCACGAACATTTCCCCATATTTTGTCATGAAAATGAATAAAGGCATCTTCTATCACTATTGTTCTCTCGAAGTATGAATCAGACTCACTTATCAGCATGTTTCTCAACTTTGCAGGAGAAACATTGACATACTTTCTCATGGTATCAACTATGAAAATTACAAAAGGCCAGAATCCTTTTCTTTTAACTGAGATAAATTTACCATAAGCTTTAACAAATAACAGGTTATCAACCGTGGATACTTCAGAGCCCGTAATCTTTAATGGAATGTACCAATTATTTTTCCCCTCCAAATATGGCATAAATCCTGCGTAAAGCGGATTATAGTTCTGCAAGTATCCCCAACATTTTGTCTCTGATACAGCTTCATTTATCTTTCTCAGGAGTTTTTTACTTAATGATTCGTTTTTATCTTGTGAATATCCGGGAGATGAAAACGGTATGGTTGGAAGAATATCATGACCATTAAATTTTACAAAAAGCGGCGTCCCACAAGTGAATCTTGGATCAAGCAAATACTGCTGATAATAATTGTGACCTTTCAAATTAAATGCCGTAGAGATCCCCCCCCCTTTTTTCATAATAAATCCAGACTGTTTAAAATAATGAACTTCAGGCGAATCAACATTTCTCAAAGCAGTAGTAGTATCCTCAACAACTAAAGACAAAAGAAGCATGGCCGTTGTAAAAGCATTATAGACAGTTATATACATATAATTATCAAAGCCGCACCTTTCATTTTCCAGGTCGTTAGGAACTATATAAAGATGGCCATCTTCAGCCATATGCCGTGAGCAGAAACGGAAGAGAACCCTCTCACATTCCTTATATTTTTGTGCTAAATTAATATCTTTTGAGAAATTTGAAGCAACTCTAAAGGCCAATATACCGCACGCATATCCATATATTGCATTATTTGTACGTCCATAATAAAATGTTTCTCCATCATAGGCCATTAGTTTCGCTAAAGCCTCTAAACCATAAAGTGCCTTATCAACTATATCCTTCTCTTTACTTACAATACCAAATAGTAAAGTTATTAAAGTGATTTTAGAATGATAGGCCAGTGATGGAATGCCTTTCTGATAATTAAACTGTCTGGGGTAGTCGTAAAATATCCCGTCGTCAAATTGCCATTTTAAAGTACAATCCATAAAATATTGAGATAATTTGATGTCTTCTTCCCGTCCAAGCATCTTAAATCTCAAGAGATGATTCAGCGCACGCAAGGTCACAAAATTATTGCCATATGTATTTCCTTTTTCTACTGTCGCATGATGTGTCATTTCTTCAATATACTTGTTTAATAATGTTTTTAGCCTGCACTGATTATTTTTGTCCATTAACAGTAAATATGATACCAGGATGGGAAAATTACTAAAATCAACAGCACCCTTCTTTTGTTCCATGGGTATATCAATATAATATTTAAAAGATTTATAAGCTTTATCATAGAATGTATCATCGCTATTTAATATAGATAGAATAATTGAAGTTAAACCAAAATTCGCATGATGATATTGTGCATCAAGGGTGGACGACATATTCTGATCATAGATAGATCCATCTTGCCTTTGATGTTTGCAAAGATAATTAAATATGGAAGTAGCAACTTTATAATAGGTGGAAGAAGTTATGTTATCAGCCTGAGTATTAAAAGAAACGTTTGGTAATAATTCAGGCAATAGACCATATTTAACCATACTTAGACCTTTTTCCGGTAATCTATGAAGTGAACCAGTTCAAGTTTGCCTGATTACAATTACAGACAATTCAAATGTTCAAAATATCCTTTATAGATCAAAAAAAAATATATTTCTATCAGCCATAAATTTTGAAGCATGAATTGCATCTTCAGCAGTAACCATCATCAGAGTAGTTTTGCCAATTTTAGTTTTCTTTAATTTTTTTTCCTTAAGGAGGCGTTTTCCCAAAATATCCGGATTTCGACTTTTGACAGCGATATCACTATATACATAAGTATTAATGGTGATTTCATTTCCGTTGTAATCTATTATTTTTGAAGTCAAAGGCTCCTCTGTATATAATTGAAATGGCAATTGATCTTTAAGCAGATCTTCAATATAATGAATGAAGGTAAACATGATGAAAGGCACATCAAAAAACAATACTTTCCCTTCCAGAGATATAAACTTGTCAAAGGGTGTGTCTTTTCCGCACGGGTATATGCAGTTTTCATGACCTTCAATAATCCAGCTTTTATCCTTGCCCCATACAAGCACCGAGTGAGTCGCATGTAAGCTCCTTAAGACGCCTTTTTTTCTTCTGAAAACTTCAGAGATGATGCCCATTTTTGAAGGTGTTCTTTTTACGTCAAATACTGAATTAGTCCGTAAATACTCATAAGAGGATGTCTGATAGGGTAACGATACCATGAGAAGATTGCCTTCTTCTCCCAATATTTCTATAAGGCAATTAATGATATCCTGGGGATTGCCCTGAAAGCCGTGAAAATTATTAAAAGAACTATGGACTAAAAGGGTATCTCCCTGTTTTATTCCTAATTTCAATAGGGCATCTTTTAGTTCTTCGGTAGTGTAATTAAAAAAATTATCTGAAATGAATTTCCTGGTTTTATAGTACTTCTGTTTTAGCTTTAATTTTTGCTTACTGTTGAGTAGATTATTATAGATATATCTTACCATTTGAATGCTTCCGGCATAAAAATATGTGATAATTTTTTGTCTGTGATAATGGCTTCAATATTCCCGGGCTGACGAAAACTGTGACTCCACACGATACAATTCAGCCTTCTCGTTCCGCCAGACTGTTTTCCAGGAGGAAGGGACATTTTCAAAAAAATCGGGCTTGCCATATACCGTGCCTTTATTAAGCCACATTCCGGAGTTGATTTCTAACCAGTTGACTGCTTCAGGATGCATAAGAACAAAACTTCCGGTGGAGATCTCATCCGAGGAGTTCATTCCTTCAAAATCAATTGTTTCCATTTTTTCAGGGTAGTTCCAGAAGAACTCCAGGGATTTAATACTTAGTATGTCAGCATAAATCCTGTCTGATGGTTTCAGAACACTACTGATGATTCGGCCTTCCGGCGCCCACCCCAGGGGCACTTTTGCATATCTTATAAAATTAAGTGTTTTATACCCACCGATCACACAGACAAATATCGCAAGCACAGTTCCCCAGAACACCTGCTCCTTCTTAACTGTTTTTGAAATAATATCGCCTTCTTTATTAAATAACAGTTTGTGAAGAAAACCTGCTGTGACTATGATTGCCGGAAAGCAGATAGGATATAGATATCTATTAAATAATGCTAGTGGCGCATAAAACGAAGCTGAACTGGAAGCAAAGTTATACATAAATACCAATGTTATCAGCCACAATGCCGGCACAAGAAATGCCTTATCTCTCCAATACAAGGCGTGAAGTGTACCTATCAGACCGACTAGTGGTGTGAATAGAAATAGATCATTAAGGAGAATAGTCTTTGGTCCTGTCATAAAAAGCCTTTTCAATAATGCCTTTATATAGCTGCCTCCTTCAGGCCAGCCCCATCTGCTTCCCTCGGTAAAGAATCCATCTTTAATCTGATAATTCCTCTCCATTTCATGAAAGCGGAATAACCAGTCTCCCATTATACTCTGGTAGACTATCATTTCAATAATGAGAATGCCCAGAGATCCAATTGATACTCCACTCCACAACATCACATTTTTCTTGAAATCATTCTTTAACGTTATGACCATTAATGCAATACAAAACGGAAACAGATATGCTACATTTTCCTTAGTAAGCCAGGAAAGACCAAATAATATTCCTGCGATGATACCTCCGTATAATGGTATATATTTGTGTTGTGAGAATGAATTAATCATAACTAATATACATACAACACTTAATGAAGCAAAAAAGGCTGCCGGAAGATCAGGAAGTAGTTTGGTTGCATTGATAAGATCTATCGGGAGAATGGCAAAGATAAAAGCGGCTATTAGCCCCGCACGGTAGCCAAATAAATATCTTGTACAATAAAATATGAGTAATACGCTCATAATAGATATGAAAAAAGGATATAAAACCATACTCCATTCGTTTATGCCAAAGAGTTTAAATGAAAGGGCCGTAGGGAGGATAACACCTATCCTTAGTGGAAAAACCGGCGGGCCGCTATATGTTCTAATGTTGAAGTCGCCATTAAGTGTCTGATAAGCAAACCTTGCATATTCAGCATCATCAAGCCCCACGAAACCTGCAAATGTATATATACGCAACGCAATTGCTATTAATATGATAAACATAAGAATAGCAAGATGCTTTGTTTTATCTGGCAAATTAGTGGCCGGCTTCATTTAAGATAGGAAAATTTTGTTTCT
>CAJIAG010000087.1_pt1 | contig 16752 bp, 12 predicted proteins | sample 9199131 | NCBI WGS metagenome assembly CAJIAG01 (sample SAMEA7708278, study PRJEB35096) | sediment metagenome | biome: marine neritic benthic zone biome [ENVO:01000025]; feature: sediment [ENVO:00002007]; material: shallow marine sediment [ENVO:03000034] sea grass bed [ENVO_01000059] ... | reverse complement strand
GCTCTCATTGATGAACTGTGCTATCTTGGATGCGGTGAACTTACCGGCGGCCCACGCAGTCAGCACTGAAAGCCCTTCACAGTCCATAACTGCAAGATGCGTAGGGATCCTGCTGTTCTCTACCTCTCCTAATAACGACGAATTTTTCACTTACATACTTCATCGTTTCTGGCGAAGTAGAGAACAGCAGGATCCCTACGCATCTTGCAGTTATGGACTGTGAAGGGCTTTCAGTGCTGACTGCGTGGGCCGCCGGTAAGTTCACCGCATCCAAGATAGCACAGTTCATCAATGAGAGCGGTATAGCTGACCAGATCTCTCATAAAGAGCTCATTCTTCCCGGATATGTTGCAATTCTGTCCGGTGCTATCGAAGAAAAGCTGGCGGGATGGAAGATCACGGTCGGACCGAGAGAGGCAAATGCTCTGCCGGCTTTCCTGAAATCGAGAGCTGCATAGAAAATAATTAATATAGTATTTTATATAAATAATATATAAAATAAATTATAATTAATAAATATTTATAAATCAGAAGGAGGTTCAGCATGTCGAAGTTAATAGCCTCGGCCGCTATACGGGGCGCACATAAAACCTATAAACAGGCTGAAGAGCTGCTCCAGAAAGTTATAGCTGATAAGGGTGAGGATTTTGTTTTTGAGTTCCCTGATACGGCTTTCTACTTACCGATGATCTATGCAATGACCGGAAAGCAGGTCAAGACTATCGGGGATATGAAGGAAGCCCTTAGCATGACCGGGGATATGCTTCAGGAAGAGCCTGAAGATGCTCTCTGGAAACCATATCTTGGGGAAGCACTTGACAGCGGTATGGCGACGCTTTTCGCTGAAGAGATATGGCTTGCGCTGAGATACATCGAGGGACTGGAACCGGTAAAGGGTGATGACGGTTTCGTTTACAACGGCTACATAACGGATACGATCCAAAGGAACCTGGGCATTCAACTTGTTGACGGAACGATGCCCGGTTTCGCGGCGATTATCGGAGCTGCGCCTGACGATGAGAAGGCGGTTAATATCGTAAGGGAAATTCAGGAAAAGAATATCCTTACGTTCCTCTCCGGTCATACGAACGGTGACAGTGTTACCAAGCAGCTTCAGAGGCAGGGTGTTGAGCTGGGTTGGGATACAAGGATAGTACCTCTCGGACCGGAAACGGAGCATACTCTCTACGCGCTGGACTGGGCAATAAGAGCATCATTGATATTCGGCGGTCTTAAGCCGGGTGATTATGCCGGTAATCTTAAATATATGAAGGACAGGGTGTTTGCATTTGCGATCGCTCTGGGTGAGATGGATGATATCAAGTGGTCGACCGGAGCGGGTGCCATAAATATGGGTTTCCCGGCAGTGTGTGATACTGACGTGCCTGTTATTCACCCGACCGGTGTCTGTACATATGAAGAGGTAGATAAGGAATTCGATCATACCAAGATCGCCCAGAGGGCCATCGAGGTGAGAGGGTTGAAGGTTTCAATAGAGAAACCGCCTATACCGATCGCATACGGCGCGGCTTTTGAAGGAGAAAGGATAAGGAAAGAGGACACGTTCATCGAGTTCGGAGGCAATAAGTCTGCTTCCTTTGAGTGGGTAAGGACGAGAGAACTTGACGATATTGAGGACGGAAAAGTGATCATTACCGGTAGTAATGCACAGGAGTTGTATGAAAAGGGCGGTGTGATGCCGCTTGGTATACTGGTTGAAGTTGCAGGTAGAAAGATGCAGGCTGATTTCGAGCCGATCCTGGAAAGAAGGATGCATTCGAATATCAATGAAGGTCAGGGCATCTGGCATATGGGACAGAGGGACATCAACTGGATCCGTATCAGTAATGCCGCAAAGAACGAAGGTTTTACACTTGAAGATATAGGCAAAATACATCACGCCATGTCTCACAACAGATTCAAGACGATAGTTGATAAGGTCCAGGTTACGCTTATTACCGAAGAAGAAGAGGTTGTAAAGCTCAGAGATGAAGCAAGAGAGGCATGGAAGCATAGAGACGAGAGGCTTGCAGCGCTGACCGATGAAACGGTCGATACATTTTACTCTTGCCTGCTCTGTCAGTCCTTTGCGCCATCTCATACCTGTGTTATTACTCCAGAAAGGCTGGGGCTGTGCGGTGCGTATAACTGGCTTGATGGTAAGGCGGCATTTGAGATCGATCCCACGGGTGGGAACCAACCCATCGTAAAGGGTGAAGCGATCGATGCCGTAAAAGGCAGATGGACCGGTGTCGACGAGTATATTAAATCATCGACCGGTGGTGCAGTTGAAACGATGAACGCCTATACTATCATGGATAATCCCATGACGTCATGCGGATGTTTCGAGTGTATCGTGGCGATCATCCCGGAAGCGAACGGAGTCATGATCGTACAGAGAGGACATACCGAGATGACACCGATAGGAATGAAATTCTCTACCCTTGCAGGAACGGTTGGTGGCGGATTGTCGACACCGGGATTCATGGGAATAGGTGTTAACTTTATTTCAAGTAAGAAATTTCTATTTGCCGATGGTGGTATCAAAAGGATCGTGTGGATGACAAAGGCCCTTAAGGAAAGGATCAAGGAGTATTTTGAGGTCCGTGCGCTGGAGGAAGGTATTCCCGATCTCCTTGATAAGATAGCTGACGAAACGATATGTGAGGATAGTGAAAAGCTTGTTGAGTTCCTTACCGAAAAGGGTCATCCTGCATTGGAAATGGATTCGATGTTATAAATATCAGGATTCAAGGGGCCAAGGGGTCAAGGGTCCAAGTGTATGTATGGAACCCTCGAATCCAAGGATCCTGGAACCCTGTTTTAAAAAACGGAGGTTATGAAATGGCAGAAAAGAACATAAAAAGTGCAAATGAGGCAGCCGAAAAGATAGTGGAATGGGGCAAGTCCCATGAGATAGAGACCTGTTTTGACAGGGCAGAAAAAATGAAGCCTTGTCCGATTGGTGAATCAGGGGCGTGCTGCAGGGTGTGTCACATGGGTCCGTGCAGATTTGTGGGTAAGAACGCAGAGGAGAAGGTTCGAGGTGTTTGCGGTGCTACGCTTCCTACAGTTGCAGCCAGAAACCTGCTCAGAATGATCGCAGCGGGAACATCAGCACACTCCGATCATGCCAGGGGAATGGTGCAGACCCTTCTGGCTGTGGCAAATGGTGAGGCACCTGACTTTAAGATCACAGATGTGAAAAAACTTTATAAAGTGGCAGGTATCCTTGACATTGAGTTTGAAGGTCGGGAGGTCAATGATGTTGCTCGTGATGTTGCTACTACGCTTCTTCAGGATTTTGGTCGTCAGGAGAAAGGACACATACATTACCTGAAAAGGGCGCCAAAGAAGACTCAGGAGAGATGGGAAAAATGGGGTATTAAGCCCAGGAGCATCGATCGTGAGGTTGTTGAAGGCATGCACAGGACATGCATAGGAGTTGACCATGACCCGGATCACCTGCTGTTGCACGGTCTTAAAACATCCCTTGCTGATGGATGGGGCGGTTGTATGATCTCCTCTGATATAACGGATATTCTCTTCGGAACTCCTAAACCGGTAAAGGCCGAGGCGAGCTTTGGCATCTTTAAGGAAAATGAGGTGAACCTCGTAGTTCATGGACATGAGCCACTGATGGCAGAGACCATTGTTGATGTTATCGAAGAGCCGGATATGATCGAGTATGCTAAATCAAAAGGCGCCAAAGGTATTAATCTTGGAGGCATGTGTTGTACAGCAAATGAGGTGCTGATGAGGCATGGAATAGCCACCGCGGGGGGCTTTACTAACCAGGAACTCGGTATAATGACCGGTCTTGTGGATGCACTTACCGTAGATGTTCAGTGCATCATGCCTGCGATGACAGAAGTCTCTAAAAAGTTCCATACCAAGGTTCTTACGACCTCGGAGAAGGCCAAGATGCCGGGCGCCCAGCACGTTCAGTTTGATGAGCACAGGGCACGCGAGGTAGCGCGTGAGATCGTAAAGATCGCGATCGATAATTATCCTAACAGGAAGACTGAAGGAAGCCACGTAACAGACAAATTCCCGGTTATTGCCGGATTCTCCCATGAATATATCGAATACATGCAGGGAGGGAACTGGAGAGGCTCTTTCAGACCACTGAACGATGCTATTGCGGCCGGTAGGGTTCGCGGTGTCGTAGGACTTGCCGGTTGTGATAATCCGCGTGTTCCGTCAACGGGTTTGCATCGCTATCTTGCGACAGAGTTGATCAAAAATGATGTTTTGATCGTTTCTACGGGCTGTGGTTCTGCTGCTTGCGGAACTGCCGGATATCTGACTCCCGAAATGGCTCTTGAAAATGCCGGTCCCGGACTGAGGGAGGTATGTGAGGCAATAGGTATTCCGCCAATACTTCATCTCGGAGCTTGCGTAGATAATTCACGGATCTTGACTATAGCCAGTGCAATGGCAGCGGAAGGCGGACTGTCAGATGAGATAGGCGGTATGCCGGCAGTAGGTATAGCGCCCGAGTGGATGTCCGAAAAGGCAATTGCGATCGGCTGCTACTTTGCGGCTTCCGGTGTGCCCGTGATCTTTGGCGGTGAATCTCCGGTCGGCTCCAGCCAAGAGGTCACAAAGATTATGACCGAAGTATGGATGGAACGGTTCATGGGTGCATTACACTTCGAGCCTGATCCGGAAAAGATGCTTGAAATGGCACTTGAATATATCGACAATGCCAGAGATGCGCTGAAGCTCAAGAAATACGAACCGGGCAAGTTCGGAGCCGAAAGAGTGCTTATGAGCATGGCCGACAGAAGACAGCTCGATAAACATACCGCTAAGCCACATCAGGGTGTCGGCGGCTAAAATAAATCCCGTTGTTGAATAACTTGATCAGAGCCTTCTCCAACAACAAGGAGAAGGCTTTTTTTCTGAGTGTTATGGCTTTGATGAGAGAACAGAAGACATTGTTATCTCTATCTTTTTTTATCCAAATAAGTATAGGTTTATAATAATTTCTTATTGTACGGATTGTCGAATTTATGTTAAACTTTCAAACCCTGCCAGAAGACGGGAAGTTAAGTTACAGAGAGAAGTAAAAAGTGTGTAAATATGTAATAATTCCACTATAGTCGTTGTCGGAGGAAAATAATGAGTGTTGAGGTAAAGGAATTAAATGTAGATATCAAAAAGGGGATGGGCCCCTTTAATGAAGTTGTAAGTGAAAATGACAAAAAGAGGGCTATCCTTATTCCGGCCCTGCACCAGATCCAGGAAGATAACGGGTTCCTTCCTGGAGAAGTTCTTCAAAGCCTGTCAAAGAAACTGGATCTTCCCCTTGCAGAGATCTATAGCGTGGCAAGCTTTTATCAGCAGTTCCATTTTTCTCCCAGAGGGAAGAAGATAGTAAGGGTTTGTATGGGTACGGCATGTCATGTCAGAGGTGCATCACAGGTCCTTGACGGGATAAAAGAGAGCTTTGATGTTGAGGTAGGTGAAACTACTGAGGATCTCAAGCTGACGCTTGAGACGGTAGGATGCGTAGGATGCTGTGGACTGGCGCCTGTAGCTACGGTGAATGAAGATATAATCGGAGAGATAGGGCCGAATAGATTAAGTGAGATGATCCAATCAATAGAGGAAGAGGAATAGATATGGCAAGGATTATGGATATCAAAGAATTTACAAAGCTAAGAGAGAGAATGATGGAAGAGACCTTCAGGGAAGATGTGCCTCGCGTCAGGGTCTGTTGCGGAACGGCATGCGTTGCGACCGGGGCTAAGAAGGTCATAGAGGGTATCGAAGAAGCTGCGAAGGAAAGAGGAGAAGAGGTCGATATAGTTCAGACCGGATGCCAGGGATTATGTCAGAAGGGGCCGGTCATGAAAGCAGAACCTGCAGGTTACTTTTATCAGAGAGTTAAGGTATCGGATACTCATGAACTGGTCGGCAATACTTATACCGCTGGTGTACCAGCGAGAAAACTGCTGTACAGGGACTCATTTCTGGATGAACCTCATGAAATAATGGATGAACTTCCCTTTTATAAAAAACAGATGAGGATCGCTCTCAGGAATAACGGCGTTGTCGATCCGACAAAAATAGAGCACTATCTGGCGGTAGGCGGGTATGCCGCTTTTGAGAAGGCACTCTCTTCTATGACTCCTGACGGGGTCCTTGATGAGGTCGATAAGGCGAATCTCAGAGGAAGAGGCGGCGCAGGTTTCCCTGCGGGAAAGAAATGGCTTCATACGAAGAAGGCGCCCGGAGATATCAAGTTCGTTATAGCCAACGGTGATGAGGGTGATCCCGGTGCGTTCATGGACAGATCTATTATGGAAGGTGATCCGCATAGTCTTATAGAAGGAATGCTCTTGTGCGCTTTCGCAATAAATGCTCAGTATGGTTTTGTGTATGTCCGTCATGAATATCCACTTGCTGTCAAAAATCTGAAGATCGCTATTCAACAGGCTGAAGATCTGGGGCTGTTGGGAGAAAATATACTGGGTACTGGTTTTAGTTTTGTGATGGATGTCAGAGAGGGAGCCGGTGCATTTGTATGCGGTGAATCGACCGCCCTTGTCGCATCCATCGAAGGTGACAGGGGATTTCCAAGACCGAGACCCCCGAGGCTTTCCGAGCCGGGTGGCGGTATCTGGGGCTATCCCAGCAATCTAAACAATATAGAGTCATATGCTTGCGTTCCTCCTATCGTGGAAAAAGGTTCCGACTGGTTCAGGAGCATCGGCACCGAGACGTCGCCAGGGACGAAGGTCTTTGCTCTTACCGGTAAGGTTGTTAACACGGGCCTCGTAGAGGTCCCGATGGGAATGACCCTGAGGGAGATAATCTTCGATATCGGTGGAGGTATCATGGCCGGTAAGAAGTTCAAAGCTGTTCAGACTGGTGGGCCTTCGGGCGGATGTTTGCCTGAAGAGTATCTGGATATGCCGGTCGATTTCGATTCTCTCTGGAAGGTTGGTTCGATGATGGGCTCCGGCGGAATGGTCGTTATGGACGAGGATACCTGCATGGTAGATATTGCAAGGTATTTCCTGTCCTTTACCCAGGCCGAGTCCTGCGGTAAGTGTCCTCCATGCAGAATAGGTACGTACCAGATGCTTCAGATCCTCGAAAGGATATGTAACGGTCAGGGTGAATCGAATGACATCTCCAAGTTGATAAAACTGGGAAAATCGATACAGGCGGGATCGCTATGCGGTTTGGGCCAGAGCGCGCCAAATCCGGTTCTCAGTACTATTAAGTATTTCAGGGACGAGTACGAAGAGCATATCTACGATAACCATTGCAGGGCGAACGTCTGTAATGGAATGGGTGTTTTTAAGATCAATCTTGTAAAGTGCATACGTTGTGGTCTTTGTAAGGAGGCCTGCGCATTTGACGCGGTCAAGGAGACCAAACATGATTACGTTATCGATAACGATTACTGTACACAGTGCAAGGCATGCTATCATGTGTGCCCTGTCGACGCAGTAAAGATCTGGAAGCAGAGCCTCGTCAGTCTCCAGGAGGAGTTTGAGATACCATATGAACAATTAGAAGTTATTGAAAGGAGTGCCAGAATGAAAGTGAAAGACGTTTTGGAAAACAAGCCGTCACAGATGGTTACCTGTACCAAGGACTGCAAGATCAGTGATGCTGTAAGTATCATGGACGGTAAGAATGTAGGTTCAATATTAGTGATGGACAAAGAAGAGAACCCGATTGGGATTTTTACAGAACGAGATGTGATGCACTGTTTTTCTCAAAAGGTTAACTTTAACGAGGATCCGGTCGAAAAGGTCATGAGCAAAGAGCTAGTTACTCTTGATCATTCGACCGACATCGGTGTTGCCGTCAATGTTATGTCAAAGCACAAGATAAGGCATCTCCCTGTTCTGAAAAGCGAAAAAGTTATCGGCATGATCTCATACAGGGATCTTGTCTCTTATTTGTTGCCGGAAATCATTTTCATGGCAGATGATATATATTAGGAGCAATGAATGACAGAAACGAAAACAGTCAAAGTCGAGGATTTAAAGAAGGAAGCCGAAGAAAGGAACTGTCCTGTCCAGAGGGCACTGTTCTATGTCGATGGATTCCTTGAAGGACCGATGTGCGGGAGGTGTTTCCCGTGCGCTCTCGGTTCATATGAGATGAAGGTACGTCTTCAGAACATCGTTGAAGGCAGAGGCAAAGAGGAGGATATTGCGATCCTTAGCAGGATAGCCGGCGATATGGCGGTGAGCTCTTTTTGCAAGAAAGGAAAAGATACCGCGAAGTTCATTTTGGAATGGATCGACTCAGGCGTTTTTCAGGAACATATTGAAGGTAAATGTCGCGATCATGAGTGTCAGACCTGTGTTGAATACAGGATCGTTCCCGATAAATGTAATATGTGCGGTGAGTGCAAAGATGTATGCGAGGCCAATGCTATTTTCGGGAAAAGGAAGAAGACGTATGAAGCCGGGCATTATCCGTATGAAATAAGGCAGAAAAGATGTACAAAGTGCGGTGCATGTAAGGACGTATGCCCTACGGGCGCTATTGTGGTTATAGAGATCAATGCCAGAGAAGCTGTGGAAATTTAGAATACATAAGGTGTGAGGAGGTATAGATGTCAGACTCAGTAAATCTTACTATAGATGGAAAGAATGTAACGGTGCCTGCCGGGACCACGATCCTTGATGCTGCCGAGGCAGCCGGTGTTCACATACCGAATCTTTGTTATCTAAAGGGACTGAAAGGGATTGGAGCATGCAGGTTATGTCTGGTTGAGATTGAAGGGCTCAAGGCTCCTATGACGGCCTGTACACTAAAGGTCAAGGATGGAATGGTCGTAAACACCCAGACAGAAAAGATCAATGATATAAGGAAGAACGTAATTGATCTCATTGTCTCGATGCATCCGCTCGACTGTATGACCTGTACCAAGGCAGGAGGTTGTAACCTTCAGACCTACGCGTATGATTTCGAGATAAAGGAGTCATCGTTCAGCAGAAAGAAGTTCGGATTCCCGATCGATGAAGCTAATCCTTTTATTAAGCGTGACCCGGATTATTGCGTTCTCTGCAGTCGCTGTGTCAGGGTCTGCAAGGAGCAGGGCACAGCTGTCCTTGATTTCAGTGGTCGCGGTGTCGGATCAAAAGTGGTAACGGCGGATGACAGACCGCTTCAGGACGCGGGCTGCACATTTTGCGGGAGCTGTGTTGATGCATGTCCCGTTAACGCGTTGCTGGAGGCTGACAGGTGGAGAAAGGGAAGAGAATGGGAATACAGTAAAGTTCGGTCTGTGTGTACTTCCTGCGGCAATGGTTGTGACATAGCGGTGAGCGTACATGAAGGCGAGATAGCAAAGATCAATGCCGGATCTGAGTCGGGACTTGCCGAGCACTATATCTGTGCGATCGGAAGATTCGGGTTCGACGCACTTAATGCCGATACAAGGATTACCTCGCCGATGTTCAAAGATGGCGATGAGATGAAAGAGGCATCCTGGAAGGATGCTTTGAAAGAGGTCTCTAAGAAGTTAAAAGGAACATCTTCGGGAATTATAGCAAGCGGCAGCTTGCTGAACGAAGATGCATTTACCCTTGCCGCTTTCGCCAAAGAAGCGAAAATAAAGAATATCACGTCTACTGTAAGCGTCTATTCCGACAAAGAATCACTCGCCGGTGACGAGGTAGATATTGAAACTGCCGACCTAGTAGTGCTTGCGGGTATTGATCCTTCACAGTGGAAGAGGACATTGCCGGCCCTCGACGCGATCATACGTAAAAAGGTAAGCAGAGGAACGAAACTTATTGTCCTGAATTCAGGTGATGTGTCCATAGCTGGCGTTGCTCATGTTTCTATTAAGGGCGATGAAGCTAAATCGCTTAAGGGATTGGCAAAGGCCCTTGCCGATGCAGGACTCAAGGCACCGAAAGGGATGGAACTCAAGGGAGCAAAGGTTTCTGAAGCTCTGAAGGAAGCGGCCGAAATGTATAACAAAGCGGAAAAGCCAGTCGTGCTATCAGCACCGTCGTTGTATAGAGCTGCCGTCAATATCGCCCTGATAAAGGGGAGTGCCTTATCGGTACCGCTTGATGCTAACGCTAAGGGTACTCTGGCAATGGGCATCGATCCCGACCCAAAGAAATATGCTGATATGTTATCAGGGAACGTCAAGGTTCTCTATGTTGTCGGCGATACGCCAATTAATGAAAGGCCGGATGTCGATTTTCTTATCGTACAGACATCTCACATGACGGAACTTGCCAAGCAGGCAGATATTGTTCTTCCCGCGGCAGATTCACTTGAGTCAGCGGGGTCGGTTATCGATTACCTTGGAAGGTTTAAAGAGGTTGAGCAAGCGGTGGATGCCTCGGGAGACGCACTTCAGCACAGGGATATTATCGCGGGAATTGCAAAAGAAAAGGGCCTTTCCGTAAAACCGTCCAAAATTGCTGATACAAAGAAGCTTTCTGAAGCAAAAGTAAAGCTTACTGTCGGTGAGTTCAAGAAAAAAGAAGGGATGGCCACTGATTTAGAAGAGTACATGCGATCAGTAAACATGTCTGTCATAAACGGATCCAGACTGTTCTGGCTCAAGGAGATCGAAAAAACTGTTGCAGTATAAAGTCCAATTCTAATGATATAAAAAGGCGGGAACGATCTTCCCGCCTTTTTTATGCCAAGGACATACTGTATCGTACATATGATATAATTGGTTCTCAGATGAACAAGAGTGATATCAGGAGGTGGTGGTGAAGATTCTTGTTACGGGCGGGGCAGGCTTTATAGGCTCGCATGTTGTTGACACATATGTAAATGATGGGCATGATGTTGTCGTAGTTGATGATCTATCATCGGGTAAAAAAGATAATGTTAATCCCGAAGCCAGGTTCTACGAAGTAGATATACGCTCGACAGAGATAGGGAATATCTTCGAGAACGAGAAACCGGAGGTTGTAAACCATCACGCCGCCCAGATCTCTGTGACTGCTTCTGTCGCTGATCCTCTCTTTGATGCCGATGTCAACATAAAAGGATTTCTGAACGTTATGGAGTCAGCGCGGTTAAATGAGATAAGGAAGGTCATCTTTATCTCATCTGGCGGTGCTATCTATGGAGAAGCCTCCGAGTATCCGACGTCGGAGGAGCATGTGCCCAGACCACTGTCTCCATATGCGATCTCAAAGATGGTCGCGGAGGATTATCTGTATTTCTATCAGCAGCAATACGGGATTGATTATACAGTATTAAGATACGCCAATATCTATGGCCCTCGCCAGATACCTCACGGTGAGGCAGGTGTGATAGCTATCTTTATGGATAATCTTCTTGAAGGGAAGGCTTGCTCGTTGTATCATTTCCCGGATGAACCAAAGGGGATGACAAGGGATTATTGCTACGTTGGTGATATTGTCAAAGCTAATCTTCTTGCCCTGGGAAAAGGGAGCAATGACATTTTTAATATAGGAACAGGTCGTACAACCCACACTTCTACGCTCTTTGAGTCTATTTATGAAGGGTTAATCCATAGAGATATAAAGCTGACTCCGCTTTCTGATCTTCTGATTCGCGAAGATGCCAGGCCCGGGGAGTTAAGCAAGAGCTGTCTCAACGTTAGCAAGGCGGAAGATATCCTTGGATGGAAGGCAGGAGTTGATATTGATTCAGGCATCCAAATGACATTAGACTGGAGAGTTTCACAAAGTTAATAGAACGCATTCGTGGCTGGATCAGTTCTTAGCAAAAGACTTCAAGCTTTTAGCGGGATATTTTGTTTTCATGTCCTGTAATATTATATATAACGGCCTGTTTTCATGCGCTTTATTCTTTGCTTTCTCCAAGCTCTCTTAGATTGTATATAGATGTTAAAAACAACTGCATTCCTGTTAGAATAAATGCCGATGAATGACCCATATAGTATAAAACTTCCTGTTTTCGAAGGCCCTTTAGATCTTCTCCTTCATCTTATAAAGGAAAATAAGATCGATATTTATGATATCCCGATTGCCCTTATAACCCATCAGTATCTCCAATATATTGAGATAATGAAGGAGCTTAATCTGGAAATAGCAGGTGAATTCCTGGTGATGGCATCTACTCTTATACATATCAAATCACGAATGCTCCTGCCCGTAGACGAAGAGGATTTTCCTGAGGATTATGAGGATCCCAGGCTTGAACTTGTCCAGAGACTGTTGGAGTATCAGGCATTTAAGGAAGCTTCACTTTCGCTGAAGGAACGTGAGGAATCCTGGCGAGATTATTTCTGGCGCGAACCCGAAGAAGGGGACGAAACAGAAGATGATGAAGCTGAGCTGCTGTTGTTCGACATGAGTCTTTTTGACCTCATCGGTGCCTTTAAGAGTCTTCTGGATAAAGTGCCTGCGGAGGCAATAGAAATAACGAGGGAGAAGCTTACGGTAAAAGACAAGATATCTTTGATCGCAGAACGGCTTGAGACGGAAGACACGATCAGGTTCGAATCTTTGTTCTCCATGGATTCTACCAGAACAGAGATGATAGTAACATTTATCGCGCTTCTTGAGGTCATTCGGCTAGGTCTTGCCAGAGGCTACCAGGGCAGGGAGTTTGGAGTAATATGGATCATTAATCCGCAAAAGGATCTAGAGGAGGATGCTTTGCAGGGACAAGATGTGCTAAGTGAAAGAGAAGAAGGATTGAAAGATGAAGAACCAGGTCCATAATAATAGAAAATCCCGGGAGAGCAGGCCTGGCTACTGATTATTTATAGTAATATCATGCATGACAAATCGAAACCGGCTTTGTCCTTAGGACCATATATATAATTAAATCTGATATTTATCATTAGAATCTCTAATATGAAGGATATAATAGATATAATTGAATCTAAAAAAGCCGTAGTAGGTGTTATAGGACTCGGTTATGTCGGGCTGCCTATTGTTTTGCGTTTTTGTGAAGCCGGCTTCCGGGTCATCGGTTTTGACATTGATAATGATAAAGTAAATCGGCTTAACGAAGGCGATTCTTACATTAGCTATATCGATGCGGGAAGAGTCAGTAAATTCATATCAGAGGGAACCTTTAATGCGACGGCTGATTTTGAGAAACTTGGGGAATCTGACGCAATTATCATATGTGTTCCAACCCCTTTGACTAATAAAAGAGAACCGGATATGCAATATGTCTCAGAAACTGCGAAGGAAATATCCAGGCACTTGAGGCGTGGGCAATTTATTTCATTGGAATCAACGACTTATCCCGGAACAACAGAGGAGCTTCTTCTTCCGTTGTTAGTAAGTAAAGGACTAAAGGTCGGTAGTGATTTTTACCTTGTTTATTCTCCTGAAAGAGAGGATCCCGGAAGACATGATTTTACTATAAGTAATACACCGAAAGTAGTCGGAGGAATAACAGTAAATTGCCTGAAAGCGGGAGAAGCACTCTATTCAAAGATAGTTAAGAAGGTTATAACTGTCACTTCTACAAAAGCAGCTGAAATGTCAAAGCTTCTTGAGAACATCTATCGAAGCGTTAACATATCTCTGGTAAATGAACTGAAGGTTTTGTGTAACAGAATGGATATAGATATCTGGGAAGTGATAGATGCGGCAAAGACAAAGCCTTTCGGATTTCAGGCTTTTTATCCCGGCCCTGGATTCGGAGGACACTGTATACCGATCGATCCTTTTTATTTAACGTGGAAGGCGCGCCAATATGATTATACAACCAGATTTATCGAACTTGCCGGTGAAATAAATTCCAGTATGCCACTTTATGTGGTAGAGAATGCAGACTTACTACTAAAAAAGGAAGGCAGGACATTGGATGGTTCTTTCATTTTAATTCTTGGCATGGCGTATAAAAAAGACATTGATGATCCGAGGGAATCGCCATCATTGAGTATTATACATCTGTTGATGAATAATAACGCGGAAGTAGTTTATAGTGATCCGCATATCCCCCTAAGCAGGGGACATCGTCATTTTCCCGGTATTGACATGAAATCCATAGATATCACTGAGGAGATACTTACTAAAGTTGATCTGGTAATCCTGGTAACAGATCATTCATCATATGATTATGATTTTATTGAAAAGCATGCTCGTAGCATACTTGATACAAGGGACGCGTTCAGGAGAAACGGAATAAATAGCGATAAGGTGGCCAGGGTATGAGAAGAGTACTGGTAACAGGAGCGGCAGGGTTTATAGGTTTTTATCTATGCAGAAAGCTTTTAACTATGGGAGATGAAATAGTTGGTCTGGATAATCTTAATGATTACTATGACGTTAATCTCAAGAAGAGCAGGTTAGAGCAGATCGAAGGACATGATAATTTCAGATTTATCAAAGCTGATCTTGCCGACAGGGAAGGTGTTTCTAAGATTTTTGATGAAAACAGATTTGATATTATAGTTAATATGGCGGCTCAGGCCGGGGTAAGATATTCTCTTATAAATCCATATTCATATATTGAAAGTAATATTTCTGGTTTTCTGAACATTCTTGAAGGGTGCAGACACAACGGGGTCAAGCATCTGGTTTTTGCTTCTTCAAGCTCTGTTTATGGTGCGAATACGAAAATGCCGTTTTCTGTTCATCATAATGTGGACCACCCTGTATCGCTTTATGCAGCAACAAAGAAGGCTAACGAGCTTATGGCTCATACCTATGCCAGTTTATATAATATCCCGAGTACAGGGTTGAGATTTTTTACCGTGTACGGGCCCTGGGGAAGACCGGATATGGCTTTATTTCTCTTTACAAAGGCAATTCTGGGCGATAGACCGATCGATGTGTTCAATCATGGAAAAATGAAAAGAGATTTTACTTATATCGATGATATTATTGAAGGTGTTGTAAGGGTAATAGAAAATGTGCCTAAGCCGGATCCGGAATGGAACGGTGATCACCCTGATTCGGCAACGAGCTTTGCTCCTTACAGATTATATAATATAGGCAACAATAATGCAGTAGAACTCGAAAGGTTTATTGAAGTTCTTGAGGATTGTTTAGGGAAAAAGGCAAGAAAGAACCTCCTTCCGATCCAGCCCGGTGACGTTCCCGCAACGTATGCTGACGTTAATGACCTTTCAAGGGACGTTGGATTTAAACCTTCTACGCAGATTGAAGATGGTATCAAGAAATTTGTCGATTGGTATCTGGACCATTACGGAGCATAACTCCAGAGGGTTTTAGGCAAAACTGCGGTATGAATATGTTGAAGGATTCAACGTAAGAAGGTAAATTACTAACCTCACAGTGATGCGAAAAGAGTCCCCCCTTGCTGTTGGATATTAAGCTCAGTTTCATGAGCCGTATTTTATTAGAAACCGGAAATGTTTGAGAGCGTTTTTGTATTTGGACTTGTTTCCAGAGTATCTAACAGTTTGTTTTTTATTAAATAATTTACTGCCCATTCGTTTATTTTCATATTGGTTGTAAGGAGTAATTGTGATGTTGAATCCTTGATATCATCAGGAGAAAAAGCTGAGATTTCAGAAATTAACGCGATGTTTTCAGCTGGCCATTTGGGCATCAACAGTTTATAGAACTCTTCCTGGCATCTTCCTACATATCCACCACCTATATATATGTTCTTTGTCCCGTGTTTCCTGAGGAAATTAACCAGCCTTACAATGTCGTCGGAACTGATCTCACCGCTGGTAGTTTTTATGGTCTCAAGATAGAATATAGTATAACTATCATGAGTAACATGATTCAGATATCGGGCAAATTGATCTCCCATCGAAGAGTTTTTATATACATAATGTTTTGATTTGAGGTACATTCCGGGCAGAATTAATATTACTAACTTCTTCTGCTGTCCGGCATTCATTATAAAATTCATTTCATTCCATTCATAGGCCTTCATTAAACTGATGTAAGAACTGCCACTTATCTCATCATTTTCAATAAATGATTCAACTGCATTTTTGGACGCATCTGGATCTAAATCAAAGGGTTTTTCGTCCATAAAAATATAGTATGAAGGATGAACAATAATGTAAGCGTTTTCCTTATCAGCAAAATTTATATAATTATCCTGTGGCAGATCATTTAAGTTACTTATGCTCAGTTGATGCTGTCCAATTCCGGATAGATCACTATGTTTTTCCAGAGAAGAACAACCAACAAAAAGCGTGATTATTGAAATAATATATAATATTTTTACCATAACTTCATTAATGATAATTGAAGTTAGGAGTAAAAATCAATTTAGCTAAGAGGTTGTAATAAAAGGGTAATGTCTTGAATGCGATTTGCAAAGGTTGATGTTGCAATTTTTAAATTTGTTTATTTAAAGCATAATTATATGTTAATCTTGATGAGATTGTTTTATGAATTTAATATTACTTTTAGGTTTTATTGTAAATGATGGATGAGTTAGTGGGATTTGGATCGGAATTAACAATAAACTTAGGTCATTTCTAATTTTATCTTTGCTGTTCAGTAATAAATTATCGGAAAATAAAGGGAAGCGGAGGTTTGGATGAGCAGAGAACATATTGTATGGCATGAATCACTTGTTAGCAAGCTTGACCGAAACAGAATTAACAAGCATAAAAGCGGGGTAGTCTGGTTTACGGGATTACCATCTTCGGGGAAATCAACTGTAGCTCATCATCTCGAAAAAGAACTATTTGAGAGAGGTATAAGGTCATATGTCCTCGACGGAGACAATGTGCGTCACGGGATCAATTCGAACCTTGGATTCAGTCGCGAGGATAGAAAGGAAAACCTCCGCAGGATTGCCGAACTTTCCAAACTATTTGTGGACGCGGGAATTGTCGTGCTT
>CAJIAG010000175.1_pt1 | contig 20078 bp, 19 predicted proteins | sample 9199131 | NCBI WGS metagenome assembly CAJIAG01 (sample SAMEA7708278, study PRJEB35096) | sediment metagenome | biome: marine neritic benthic zone biome [ENVO:01000025]; feature: sediment [ENVO:00002007]; material: shallow marine sediment [ENVO:03000034] sea grass bed [ENVO_01000059] ... | reverse complement strand
GCGCCCTGGTCGTGGATCGAGACAATGGGGTTGTCGTCGCCAAGCTCGCAGCAGGCCCGGATGACGCGGTTGACCTTCTGCTCCATCTCGGCATCGCCGCGCTGGACAGCGCTGAAATCCAGCTCTTCGATATTCTCACCCTGTATCATGCTTGAGGCGGCACCGCCCCCGATCCCGATACGATACGCGGGACCTCCCAGTTTTACAACCAGCATACCGACTTCAGGTTCGTCCTTTTCGGTATGCCTGTCGTCGATCTGGCCGATCCCGCCGGTGAACATTATAGGTTTGATCCACTCTCTCCTCTCCCCATCAGGAAGTCTCAGGCCGAAGGAGCGCGTATAACCCTGTATCATCGGTTCACCGAACTTGTTGCCGTAGTCAGAAGCTCCATTGCTGGCCTCGATCTCAATATCAAGAGGTGATGCAAGGTTCGAAGGATATTTAAAGGATTTATCTTCCCATGGGAGGTCATATCCCGGGATGTTCAGGTTGCCAACGCAGTAGGCGGCCGTACCGGCAACAACGAGACTTCCCTTGCCGGTCGCGTGGACGTCTCGTAACCTGCCGCCGGTACCGGTCTCGGCACCCGGAAATGGAGCAACGCCCGTCGGGAAGTTGTGGGTTTCTGCAGTAAATATAATGTGGTACCGCAGTTCTTTTCTATCAAATGCGGATGGCTGCCCTGGTCTTGAGGGTATGATAGTGTCAATATCGAATCCGCGTATTGCGCTGGAGTTATCCTTGAATGCTATAACACTGTTACGCTCATTCTTAAAGAGCGGGGTTCCGAGTATCTCCATCAGGTTTTCCGACATCTCTTTGCCATCTATGATCAGCTTCCCCTTGAAGAACCAGTGACGTGAGTGTTCACTGTTTGACTGGCCGAGATCGAAGCATTCGACGTTCGTCGGATTACGACCTATATCTTTTACAAAGAGATTGTAATAATAATCCAGATCCCAGTCGTCGAGACCCAGTCCCATTTCCCTGTTTATCTTTACGAGGGCATCCTTGCCTTCCTCGCTCAGTTTTACGGTAAAAACTGGTTCAGGTTCGATCCCTGTTTCAAACGTAGAAAGCCTTTCGGGGTAATGGCACTCCGTCATCCTGTCGTGAACGAGAGGAAGAAAGCTTTCCTTAATGTTAGCCTTTTCTTCTGCACTCAAATTTCTGTCGAAAGTAAGGTTATATCTTCTTGATCGCTCGATGCGGTCTATTCCTCTCAGGCCACAGGAATGACAGATGGAGATCGCATTCGTGGACCATGATGTCGAGAAGTTCATCCTGGGGCCGACTTCGACTAGAACAGAGTTTCCCTGGCCAGTCAGAAATGATGATTCAGAAAAAAGGTCATGTTCGAACGTTTCACTGAGGAGCCATGTCAGTATTCTATTTTCATTCGGGTTTAAATGGTCTTCCGACGAGATATAAAAACAGTGCTCCGTATCGATATCCTTAATATTACTCGATACAGATGACCTTACAAGAGTAAAAAGCTCATTCTTCTTTGATTCGGTTAATGCAGGTCTTCTGTATCTGTAAATTAATGACAAGTTGTAACTCCTAAATCTTTATTATTTAAAGGATAAAATGGATCCAGATCTTTTAATGTATATGCATTAAATTCGTGTCTTAAAATATTCTGAGTCCTCTGTGGCAGACAGATATTTTCTATTCGCCGAACACTCTTTTAAAAACAAAGTTTATGTTCCTGAGAAAATGCTTCAAGTTAAAGATGTCGTTCAGCTCTTTTGCCGTGAGATGCTTTTTTATCTCTTTGTCCTTCGAAAGAAGTTTCTTGAACTCTATTCCCTGCTTCCAGCTCTTCATGGCGTTTCTCTGTACCAGTCTGTATGCATCTTCTCTCGTCATGCCTTTGTCGGTGAGGGCCAGAAGGACTCTTTGGGAATTATAAAGACCGTAACTCTTTTCCATGTTCTGTTTCATGCGTTGTGGATAAATATGCATTCCCTTTATCATGTTTGCTAATCTGTTCAGCATATAATTGACGAGGATACAGCTGTCGGGAAGAATGACCCTTTCAACTGAAGAGTGGCTGATATCCCTCTCATGCCATAGAGCGATATTCTCATATGAAGCAAGAGCATTACTTCTCACTAGTCTCGCAAGACCCGAGAGGTTTTCACTTCCTACCGGATTTCTTTTGTGGGGCATTGCAGAAGAACCTTTCTGTCCCTTTGTGAAAGGCTCCTCGACCTCGAGCACCTCTGTTCTTTGAAGGTGCCTGATCTCAACCGAGATCTTTTCAACGGAAGCAGCCGTAATAGCCAATACCGACATGAACTCGGCATGCCTGTCGCGCTGTACTACCTGAGTTGCGATCGGTTCCGGAGTAAGCTTCAGTTTTCTACATACTTTTTCTTCTATCCGGACCGGGATATTTGAAAAGGTCCCGACAGCACCGGATAATTTTCCTACGCTGATCGTCTTACGAGCCTTCTTAAGCCGATCAAGGTTCCTCTTCATGTCCTCGTACCATAGTGCGAACTTGAGGCCAAAGGTCATCGGCTCGGCATGGATCCCATGACTTCTTCCTATGCATGGTACATCTTTATATGCGACCGCCTTTTCTTTCAGTACATCCATCAGTTTTTTTACATCCTTTATGATCATGTCTGCGGCATCTCTCATGAGCAGGGCCTGGGCCGTGTCCGTAACGTCTGAAGATGTCATGCCTTTGTGAACATAGCGTGAATCGGGGCCTATATGTTCAGCGACCGATGTGAGGAAAGCTATAACATCGTGCTTTACGGTCTTCTCTATCTCATCTATTCTTTGGACATCGAAATCAGCCCTTGACTGTATGTTCGTGAGAGCTGGTTTGGGGATCTTTTTCATTTCCGCCCACGCTTCACAAACAGCTATTTCTACATCAAGCCACTTTCTATATTTCGACTCAAGGCTCCACAACTTTCCCATCTCTGGACGGGTATATCTATCGATCATTTCAATTCCCCCTTCTTTTTAATAATTGACTTTGTCACAGAGAACACAAATAAAATAAAAGATTCAAGATTCATGTTGCAAGTTTTAAGTATTATCCTTCATAACAAAACGGGTATCTGTAAAGGATCGAACCCGACTTGAAGCTTGTAACTCTCAGTGCCAACCTATGACTGAATTATCAATGCTCTCTATATCCCCCTCGACAGTCTTTCGATAAGAGGGGTGGGCAGATCAGCTTTTATCATTTTCTGTTGCGTCTTTTCGATATTATATCGTACGCGAACGATTTCTATTACATTATCTTTAACACGAACGTAACAGGCCCGTGGTTCTCCATCACGAGGCTGGCCGACGCTCCCCGCATTAACGATATACTTCTTTCCGCTACCGATTTTTTTATTTTCTCTATGGATCTCGATCTCACCGGAAGCAGATCGTTCGGCTATGAACGGAATATGACTGTGTCCGACGAAACAGATCTTCTCGTTAAAATAATGAAAGTTCTTATCTACATCATCGATTGTATAAAGATAGTGCCATTCTTCCGGTTCTTGTGGGGTGGAATGGACAAGAAATATATTTTCCCTCTTCAGCACTGATGTCAGTTTCTTCGACCTCAGGTACGTTAAACCGCTTTCTGATATATTGTCCCTTGTCCAAAGAATGGCCTTTTTCGCATATTCATTGAAGTATTCGATCGGCTTTGGATCTATTGTTGCCCGGTCGTGATTGCCCATAATAGAGGTATGGCAGTTTTTTTTGAGAATGTCTATACATTCGTCGGGATCAGGACCATACCCTACCGCATCCCCAAGGAAAAGGATCTTCTCTATTCTCCTTTTCCTTATGTCGGCAAGAACGGACTTGAGAGCTTCAAGGTTGGAGTGAACATCCGATATGACCGCGTATTGTTTCAATTTTGAACTCTATGATGGTTTTTTGAAATTTTATCGAGGATACCGTTGATGAAGGATGAAGATTCAGATGATGAGTATTTCTTTGCTATTTCTATTGCTTCATCGATCGAAACGATTGGCGGGATATCATCCCTGAACAGTATCTCATAACTGGCCAGTCTTATAATATTCCTGTCAACGATCGCCATTCTTTCAAGTACCCAGTGCTCCGCCGTTTCTTTAATGACATTGTCTATCTGTTTGAGGTTCTTGACCGTTCCCCTGAATATATTATTTGCAAAGTCAGAAACGGCTTTATCGACCTTCTTGTCTTGCCAGAACTCGGATATGATCTCTGAGGGATCACGATGGGTGAAATCATATTGAAAAAGCAGTTGAAGAGCGTATCCTCTCGAGAGTCTTCTTTTCATTTAGCCTGTTCTTTTTAAAGTTATGGAAGGCTGATAAGATTTACTTGCGACCTTCAATAGACTTGACGAGATTTGCCATTTCAATTGCGGTCATGGCCGCGTCCCATCCCTTGTTACCGCTTTTGCTTCCCGCCCTCTCTATTGCCTGCTCGATCGTGTCAGTAGTAAGCACTCCGAAAGCTATCGGGATTCCAGTATCCATAGATGCGACGGCAACCCCCTTTGATGCCTCGGCCGCAACATAGTCAAAATGAGGAGTTGCTCCCCTGATTATTGTTCCCAGCGCTATTACCGCGTTATACTTCTTGGTTTTTGCGGTTTTCATCGCGACGAGAGGTATCTCAAACGCTCCGGGGACTTTTATGACATCTATATCGTCTTCTTTGGCTCCCTGCCGGATGAGAGCATCTGTTGCTCCGGAAAGGAGTTTTGATGTTATGAAATCATTAAAGCGGCTTACGATAATACAGAACTTCAGTCCTTTTGCTGATAACTGACCTTCGAATACTTTCATATTGTCCTCCAAAAATGATTAAACATTATAAAACAATTTGACCGCTGAGGACACAGAGATACTAACTTTGGATCTGAGAGAATGAAAGAAATTGTCCGCATAGAAACATGAATCTAAAAAAACATGTAAATCTTCTTTTTTCCTGTTCATCCTGTTTATCCTGTCTGTTATTTTCTCTGTACCCTGTGTGGCTTATTTCCTTAAACCTTATCGAGCATGTGTCCGAGCTTTTTCTTTTTCGTTTTGAGGTATATGATGTTTGTGTCATGCGGCCTCGATTCAACGGGTACCCGTTCGACCACTTTCAGACCATACCCCTCAAGACCCACTATTTTTCTAGGGTTGTTCGTCATTAATCTGATCTTCTTGATCCCGAGATTGACCAGTATCTGTGCCCCTATACCGTAATCTCTCAGGTCGGCTTTGAATCCCAGTTTTTTGTTTGCTTCTACCGTGTCAAGACCCTGGTCCTGAAGTTCGTAGGCCTTTAGTTTGTTGGCCAGGCCTATTCCCCTTCCTTCCTGCCGCATGTAAAGGATCACTCCTTTGCCTTCCTTTTCTATCTTGCTCATTGCCTTGTGCAGCTGGTCTCCACAGTCACATCTCTGGGAACCAAAGACATCCCCGGTCAGGCATTCCGAATGTACCCGTACCATTACTTTGTCATCGGGATTTATATCACCTTTTACGAGAGCAAGGTGAATGTGGCTATCTACCGAGTTCTCAAACGCGATCGCTTTGAACTCGCCCCCATACTCCGTCGGAAGAGTAACGTCAGCTAATCTCTTAACCAGGAGTTCTTTTCTCATCCTGTATTCTATGAGGTCCTTGACCGTGACAATTTTCATCCTGTGTTTTTTGGCGAACTCCATAAGCTGGGGAACGCGCGCCATTGTGCCGTCCTCGTCCATGATCTCACAGATCACTCCTGACGGATTAAGACCGGCCAGTCTGGACAGGTCAACGGAGCCTTCTGTCTGACCGGCCCTTTGCAACACACCACCCGGTTTTGCTCTCAAGGGGAAGATATGGCCCGGTTTCGATATGTCCTCAGCTCCAGATTGCGGATCGATGGCGGTCAGGATCGTTGTCGCTCTGTCATGAGCCGAGATCCCGGTCGTAACTCCCTTTTTTGCCTCGATCGATATCGTAAAGGCGGTGCCAAACTGGGAAGTGTTGTCACTGGTCATCATCGGCAATTTAAGCTCCTCAACCCTTTCACGAGTGAGACTCAGGCAGATCAGCCCCCTTCCATATTTAGCCATGAAATTTATCGCTTCAGGAGTGACCTTCTCAGCCGCAATACAGAGATCTCCTTCGTTCTCTCTGTCCTCATCATCAACAAGGATCACCATCTTTCCTGCTCTGATGTCCTTGACAGCTTCTTCAATGGTATTAAATTTATATTTTTGTCTCATAAATTTCTCCCGGGCTGAATTTAATCTATTATTCTATCATGCGGAGGCCTTTTGTCTCAATACTTATCATTGAGAAGTTGTCAGCATAAGATTCCGTAAAATAGCCAATATTGCTGGATTTATTTTGATGAAATGGTCTTATTTATGACGGGACCGGGCGACTGTCAGGATGTAATGAATCCTGAATCAATGAGTTTGTTCTTTATTGAGGAATCATTTCCCCCAGGGAGGAACTTTTTGATATATTTGCCGATTATGTCTGTTTCCAGGTTTACTGAACTCCCGGCATTCTTTGTTCCAATATTGGTGACAGTTTCAGTGTGGGGGATGATAACCAGCCTGAATGAATTATCGAGAACCTTAACGACCGTGAGGCTTATCCCATCTACAGCCACCGAACCCTTATCGATCAGGTACTGCATTATCGATTCTGGTGCTTCTATATCGATCTCGATTGTATCGCCTGTTCTCTTTTTTGACCGTATAGTCCCAATTGCATCGACATGTCCTGTAACAAAATGTCCACCCAGCTTGCCGTCCGCCCTGAGGGCAGGTTCAAGGTTCACTCTTTCATCTTTTTTCAGTTCTCCGAGATTCGTAGATCTGAGAGTTTCGTCAGATAGCTCAAAAGATAACATGTCATCTGATATGTCAACGACGGTAAGACATACCCCGTTGATAGCTATACTGTCACCAATAATAGCATCTTTGTATATGGATGGTGTTGCAATAGAAAGGCGGGTTACACCCCCGGTCCTTTTGACCAGTCGGACGGTGCCAGTTTCGATGATAATACCGGTAAACATGGTCTATTCAGTGACTTCGATATCAAAAAACAGTGTTTTTTGATATATGCCAAGAATGTCGACTTCATCATCCCATGAAATGCGGACCTGAACGGTCTTTCCAAGTTTGTGTACATACACGTCGTCAAGTCTTACCGGAACATTATATTCATCAATTGCATTGTGAAGCATCGATCTGAGCTTGTCTTCTCTTCCAAGAGAGATCCTTGTCAGCTCTTTGACTTCTGACTTAAAAGCTGAATACTTATAATATGGAATGGCAAACTGAAATCCCGCATAAACAAGAAAAATCAGAATTAATATCGTAATAAGAGGTTTTATAAATCCTTTTTCATTAGTTAGCGTTCTCATTCAATTAACCTCCCTATTCTGTTAAATCTGATCCAGTGCTTTGTTCTGTCCCATGACCAGTATAATATAAACGCCTTGCCGAGTACATCCGATTTATCAACAAAACCCCAGTACCGGCTGTCATAACTCTGGTCGCGGTTGTCCCCCATGACAAAAAGCTGCCCTTCCGCAACCTTAATTGGGCCGAAATGGTCTCTCTTATCAAAAAGGATATTCTTATCGGTATGCTGTACATAGGTCTCATTCATTGGTTTGCCATTAACGTATACGACTTTATTTTTCCCTTCGATGACATCACCTTCTGTAGCAATGACCCTTTTTATAAAATCTCTCTTTGGATTCTCCGGATATTTAAATACTATTATATCCCCTTTTTTCGGATTTTTAAAGATTAGAATTTTCTTGTCTGAAAAGGGGATCTTTGTACCATAAAGGAACTTATTGACCAAAATATGGTCACCGATGAGGAGTGTCGGTATCATTGATCCGGACGGTATCTTGAATGCCTGTATGACATATGCCCTGATGATGAGGGCAAGTATAAGGGCGGTTACAATGGCTTCCGTATATTCCCAGGCTTTTTTTCTGAATTTTTCTTTCTGCTTCTCGGTCACTTGTCTGTCCTCAATACGGCAAGGAACGCCTCCTGCGGTATTTCCACTTTTCCTATCTGCTTCATTTTCTTTTTTCCCTCTCTCTGTTTTTCCAGCAGTTTCCTCTTTCGGGTTACGTCGCCCCCGTAGCACTTTGCGAGGACATCTTTTCTCATAGCCCTGATAGTGTCTCGTGCAATAATCCTGCTGCCAATTGCGGCCTGTATGATCACTTCGAACATCTGCCTGGGGATTATCTTTCTCAACTCCTCAACGATCTGTCTGCCCCTGTAATAAGCCCTGTCCTTATGAGCGATCAAGGAAAGAGCGTCCACGGGTTCACCGTTAATGAGGATATCAAGTTTTATAAGGGGTGCTTCCCTGTAACCCGTGAACTCATAGTCGAGTGAGGCATATCCCCTGCTCAGGGACTTAAGTTTATCATAAAAGTCCCATAAAATCTCACTTAAAGGCAATTCATAAACGACCATTATCCTGTTGCTTCCCATGTACGAGAATTCCTTTTGCGTACCTCTCTTGTCCTGGCACAGCGAGAGGATATTGCCTATGAACTGTTCGGGTACAAAGATTGTAGCCCGCACATGCGGTTCCTCGATCATTTCGATGTTACTGGGCAGGTCAGTTGGGTTATCAATGAAACGAATTTCCCCCTTTTTATCAGTTATGCGATAAATAACGGTAGGTGCAGTGCTTATCAGGGTGAGTCCGAATTCTCTTTCAAGCCTTTCTTTGACGATATCCATATGCAACAGCCCTAGGAAACCGCACCGGAATCCGAAACCCAACGCCCCCGAGGTTTCCGGTTCATAATTGAACGAGGAGTCATTAAGCCTTAGTTTTTCCAGTGCGTCTTTCAATGATTCATACTGGTGCGTTTCGGTCGGGTACAGACCACAGAAGACCATGGGCTTGACCTCCTTAAAACCCGGCAAAGGCGTTGCAGAGGGCGCATTAGCATCTGTTACTGTATCACCTATCTTAGTATCTCTTACATTTTTGATCCCGGCGACGATGAACCCGACCTCACCGTGGCGAAGTTGCTTGACTAAAACCGGCTTTGGAGTGAAAATACCAACTTCTGTAACTTCAAACTCTTTTTCATTGAACATGAGTTTTATCCTCGTACCGGATTTAATGGTACCGTCGAACACCCTTACGAGAACTATGACTCCCTTATAGTTATCGAACCACGAATCGAATATGAGCGCCCTGAGAGGTGTTGAGTCACTTCCGGAAGGGTGAGGAATATTCGCTATTATTGTTTCAAGGATGTCTTTTGTCCCTGTCCCCTCCTTGGCAGATGCCAGAATGGCACTGTCACAACTGATCCCAACGACATCTTCGATCTGTTCCTTTGCATTGTCGGGATTTGCCTGAGGAAGATCGATCTTGTTTATGACTGGGATGAGCTCAAGGTCATGTTCCACTGCAAGATACGCGTTAGCGAGCGTCTGCGCCTCGACTCCCTGAGTAGAGTCTACGACCAGCAGCGCACCCTCGCACGACGCAAGGCTCCTTGAGACCTCATAAGAAAAATCGACATGCCCGGGGGTGTCTATAAGGTTAAGTGTATACGTCTCCCCATCATCGGCCTTATATTTAAGTGTTACTGCATGGGCCTTTATAGTGATCCCCCTCTCTTTTTCGAGTTCCATTGAGTCAAGGATCTGTTTTTCCATCTCCCTTTCGCTAACAGTTCCCGTAAATTCAAGCAGCCTGTCTGCGATAGTCGATTTGCCGTGGTCGATATGGGCAATGATAGAAAAATTCCTTATTTTTTGTTCTTTTTTCATATAAATAATGTGATGTTAGAAATGATCTACTGAATTTTCAAGCTGTGGAGTGCGGCGCCAATAAGGCCTGCGTTTTCCCTGATGTCTGATATGAGCACCATGCTTTTACTGAACAGGCCGGCCATCGCCCGTTTATCTGCTTCCTTTATTGCCTCCTCAATATATAAGTCCCGTGCATTTGTCAGTCCACCGGCAAGTATAATTGCCTGCGGATGAAAAATATTGGAAAGGTTTGCGATACCTATGCCGAGGAACTTGCCGGCGGTCCTCAATATCTCCCTTGCCAGCCTGTCTCCGTCCATTGCATGTTCAAATATCAGTTTCGGTGTGATCTTATAAATATTACCTTCACAGCATACATTGAGTGAACTGGTCTCTCCACCTTCAAGGGCCGAAGTTGCCATGTTTATCATCGCTTTTGCAGCAGCATATTCTTCAAGACATCCATGATTTCCGCAGACGCATTGAATACCATCCTGAACGATAGTCATGTGGCCGATCTCTGCCGGAACGTTCATGAGCTCACTGTTATAAACAATGCCACCCCCGACGCCTGTACCAAGAGTTAAAAGGATGAATGAATCGAGGTGTCTGCCTTTCCCAATATATTTTTCACCCAATGTTGCAGCATTGGCATCATTGTCAATAAAGACCGGAAGAGAGTGTTTTTCCCTTAGAATGGCGACGAGGTCCAGCGATTCAACCAACGGCAGGTTTGGAGAAAAAGATACTTTACCCTTCTCCCTGTCGATAATGCCGGCGACCGCTATGCCAATGCCTTTGGTGTTTGTGTCAAGGAATTGATCGACCGAATCTACAACCTTTGCTTCAATATCATCTGTTGAGGGATGTTGAATTCTGTCAAGAATATTTCCATTTTCAGAAACAAGGGCAACTCTCAGGTTGGTGCCACCTATATCTATGCCGATCGCGTTCTTATTTTCCATTTATGAAAACTCATCACTAAAGTTTTCAATGATAACACAATGATATGGCTTTAATAAAGTTAAGGAAATAGCTTTGCTGGACTCGAATTCTCAATGTTGTAAACTTTACTTTTGAACAATGTTTTATGTATCTTTTTCCTAGTGATCGATTTGCATACTCATACTATATTCAGTGATGGTGAACTTGTGCCCTCGGAGCTTGTAAGAAGGGCGTTGGTCAAGGGCTACAGGGCAATAGCGATTACCGATCATATGGATGAATCAAATATCGATCTTATCATTCCGAGACTGGTGCGCGTATCCGAGAAGCTAAATGAATCTCTGCCCATTACTGTTGTACCGGGGACCGAACTAACACATGTTCCGCCGGGACAGATATCATTACTGGTAAAAGAGGCCAGAAAACTGGGAGCGAAGGTCGTTATTGTGCACGGCGAGACGATCGTTGAGCCTGTGGAAAAAGGGACTAATGCGGCGGCAATCGAGGCGGGAGCGGATATTATTTCACATCCCGGGCTTATTGAGGATGAGGACCTCTCTATGGCAAGGGAAAAAGGTGTTCATCTGGAAATTACTTCACGAAAGGGGCACAGTCTCTCGAACGGATATATTGCGAAAAAAGCTATGGAGACGGGCGTGTCTCTTGTCCTGAATACTGACGGCCATAGTCCTTCTGATCTTATTACCAGGAATTTCGCAGAGATGGTCCTGCTTTCTGCCGGTATAGAGCGTAACAGGATCGGAGAAGTGTTTTTCAATTCGGAAAAACTTGTAAAGAAAGCAATGAAATCATAAATAAGGATAGAATCAAGGAGAGAGAATGCCGAAACCTATAAAGAAGAAAATAATAAAGAAAGTAAGCACGGAAGAAGATGTAAAAGATGCATACGAGCGTGTTAAATCGTTCTATGAGGAAAATACGAAAAATGTTCAAATGGTCGTGGCTGTCCTTATCGTTCTCATTTTGACCGTTTCAGGTATTTTCTTTTATTCCAGGAATACCTCTGTTAAATCATCCGTATTACAGTCCGAGGCATATAAATCATACCTTGCTGCTATGGAACAGGACGATAAAGACCTTTACAATGAGGCTCTCGAGAAGTTTAAGGAAGCCTATGAATTTAAAGGGTCACCATTACTGCTTTATTACGAAAGCGATATTTACCAGCGAACGGGTGAGACAAATAAGGCCATAAGCGCATTAAATCTGTTAGTCGAGTTATTTTCTTCCGACGAATCTGTGTTGCCGCTTGGCTATAGCAAGCTTGGTTCGCTCTACGCCCTGAAGGGAGACTATGAGAAAGCCTTGAGCATTTACGCTGCGCTCGAGGGAAGTAACTTGCCCGCTTACAGGGACCTGGCTCTTTATCAGATAGCGAACATCCATAAGAAGATGGGAAATGAAGATGAAGTGGACAGGTACAATAAGCTTCTCCTGGAACGTTTCCCCGGTTCGCCGTATGCATCGGAAGTCGAAGCGGTGTTGAAGGCGAAGGAAGTGAAAGAGAAGGAAGAGGCTGAATCGAATGATAAAGAAAAGGTTGAATCAAAGGATGCAAAAGAATAGTTATAGTCTGTTCTTTTGGTTTTGATAAAGTGCATGGTGCCGAAGGGGGGACTCGAACCCCCACGGAGTTGCCCCCACAAGGTCCTGAACCTTGCGTGTCTACCAATTCCACCACTTCGGCATGGGTAAACAGATCAACTGTGGTCATATATTATCCATCACGGGCTTTTTCTTGTCAACTTTCGCGAACCCGATGACGATTTTCCGAAATCAGATTTAAGTTAAGTAAATAATTGTCATTTCAATAATATATAAAAACGAACGCAGTGAAGTTGACCGGTTCTTATCCGGAGGTTCTATGAACTGTATTTTTTGTAAGATCGCTGATGAGAAGGTCCCCGCTAAGATCATCTATAAAGATGATCAGGCCATAGCGTTCGAGGATATCAATCCTCAGGCACCGGTGCATGTTCTGGTGATCCCGAGAAAACATATATCGACTGTCCTGGAAATTGAGGATACGGACAAAGGTCTCCTCGGACATCTTTTTGATGTCGCCAATATTATTGCCGGACAGCGCGGAATAGATCAAAAGGGTTTCAGGCTGGTCCTCAACTGCAATGAGGATGCGGGGCAGACCGTTTTTCATATTCATCTCCATCTCCTTGGCGGCAGAATAATGAAATGGCCTCCGGGATAAGGGTATTTGATCGATCTTGAAGCCGCAGGTTATAAAAAGACAGGTCGCATGGAGCGGCAGATATCTTCAAAGTCTTGTCCTGAACTATATAAATTCCACCGGAGACGTGATAGAATGGGAGGCATTTCAGAGAGTTGGATGTGACGGGATTGTCGCGGTTGTTCCTTTCACATCTGATGGCTTTGTGATCTTGACAAAGCAGTTCCGTCCCCCCGTCAATAAGTATGTGATCGAATTTCCGGCCGGATTGAACGATCAGAACGAATCCATGGAAGAAGTTGCAAAGAGAGAGTTGCTTGAGGAGACCGGCTATGAAGCCTGTTCGATGAAGCTTGTATGTGAAGGACCTCTTTCATCAGGGGCATCGACAGAGGTTTTGACTGTTTTTCTTGCCGTCGATATAGTTTATAAGGGCGAGCAGAAGCTGGATAGCGCTGAAGAGATACAGGTTCTTAAACTGCCATATGAAGGATTCGATGATGCCTTGATTTCTCTGGCCGGCCGGGATACTTATATCGATCTGAAGGTGCCGGGGCTCTTCGAGTTAGCGAAAAAGGCCATTTGAGAAAAATTTTCCTTGCTTTTTTGATTAAAAAAGTTTTTAATAACTACAATTTATAATTTACTTAGTATAGTATAAATGAGTTATAATATTTAATAATTTGTGACGATGGAGTCTTATTAATGAAGAAAAAGCGTAAAACGGAATTTACAGAGGAAGAAAAAAAGGGGATGCCCCTTTACCCGATCGGTATCGTCGCGGAGCTGATCGGGACGACGGACCAGACACTCAGGTTGTATGAAAAACATGGTTTGATAAAACCTGCCAGAAGAAATAAGAACAGATACTATTCTGAGAACGATATAAAGTGGCTTCGGTGTATAAGGGCATTGATACATCAAAGGAAGATCAGTATTGAGGGAATAAAAAAACTCCTCGAATACGCTCCTTGTTGGGAGATCACGGAGTGTAGTGAGGAGCGAAGATCAAAATGCTCGGCTTTTATCGACAAAACAAAACCCTGCTGGGAGCTGAACAGGATGATATGTAACAAAGAGAGCGGTAAAATATGTGAGGACTGCGTTGTATATATTTCCAAACAGCTCAAAGTAAAAAAGTAGTAACAATTCACCGTATAGAATTTCCAATAACGTCCACAAAAGTATATCAGTATCACGTTTCTATTCAAATGATCAAGGACACTAAACGAATAGGATGCCATGTATTGGATATAAAAAATATCCTTTATATGTACTACATTTAACTTATTTGTGTCAGTAAATAATTAAAAAAATTTTTCTGTGATATTGACATAAGATGTGATTTGATATAAATTATTTAATATGGCTGCAAAGTTAGGACAATTACTTATAGCTTCAAACATTATTAATCAGGAGCAATTGCAACAAGCCCTGAGTCATCAAAAAACAAGTGGTGGAAGGTTAGGGGCTAACCTTATCGAACTCGGTTTTATAACCGAGGAGAAGCTCGTAGCATTTCTTAGTAAACAGTACGGGGTCCCTTCTATCAATCTTTCCGATTATAAGATCGATCCTTCCGTTATTAAACTGATCCCGCCCGATATGGCCAAAAAGTATCTGATAACACCGGTAGCCAGGGTCGGAGCGACCCTTACCGTGGCTATGTCCGACCCGTCAAATATCTTTGCCGTCGATGATGTGAAGTTCATGACGGGCTACAATGTCGAAGTGGTCGTAGCCAGTGAGTCGGCGATAGTCGATACGATCAGGCAGCACTACGGAGGAGGTTCCGGTCTTGTAGCTTCAAAAAAAGAGAAGAGCAGTATGTCTATAGAGGCCAGGGACTATACGATGACGGATGAGGAAAAGGAAGCCGGAGGTGAATCCGACATGTTCGAAGATGAATCGCCAACCGTTGATGTAGAGGAGTTCGACGAGATCGTAGGGAGCGCCCTTGATGATATAGAAACGATCGAAGATGATAGTGACGCGGAAGTTGTAGGAGAGGTTGAGGCGCCTATTGTCAAGTTGGTCAACGGGATCTTCGTAAATGCGATCAAGGCCAGCGCAAGCGATATTCATATCGAGCCTTATGAGACAACTCTCAGGGTAAGGTACAGGGTAGATGGTGTTATGTACACGGTGATGAACCTGCCTACCAAGATAAAGAACGCTATTTCGTCCAGGATCAAGATCATGTCGCGGTTAGATATCGCTGAAAGAAGGTTGCCTCAGGACGGAAGGATCAAGTTGAAACTTGGAAGGAAGAGAGAGATCGACTTTCGTGTCTCGGTCCTTCCCTGTCTTTTCGGTGAAAAGACGGTTCTGAGGATCCTTGACAAGGGAAATCTGGAGGTTGACCTGACTAAGCTTGGATTTGATCCAAAACCTCTTGAGGAGTTCATGGAAGCCATCGAGAGTCCTTACGGCATGCTTCTCGTTACGGGACCGACCGGAAGCGGTAAGACCACAACTTTGTATTCGGCGCTGACCCATCTTAATAAACCTGACCTGAATATTATGACGGCCGAAGATCCGGTCGAATATAATTTTATGGGGATCAATCAGGTACAGGTCAAAGAAGAGATAGGCCTGACATTCGCATCTGCTTTGAGGTCGTTCCTGAGGCAGGACCCCGATATTGTCATGGTCGGGGAGATACGAGACTTTGAAACGGCTGAGATAGCAGTTAAGGCCGCGTTGACCGGGCACCTTGTATTATCCACACTTCATACTAACGATGCACCAAGTACTGTTACAAGACTTCTGAATATGGGTATCGAACCATTTCTGGTCTCATCCTCTGTCATTCTCATTCTGGCACAGAGGCTGGCGCGAAGGATCTGTCAGAAGTGTACGGCGGAAGAAAGTATTCCGGAATCCGCCCTTATAAAGGTGGGTGTTCCGGAGAGCGAGATAAAGTCGCTTAAGGTACATAAGGGCAAGGGTTGTCCCGCGTGCAACAATACGGGATACAAGGGAAGGGTAGCATTATACGAGGTGATGACGATCACGGACGAGGTAAAAGAGCTGGTGCTTGAAGGAGCATCATCCCTTGATATAAAGAGAGAAGCGATCAAAGGTGGAATGAAGACATTGAGAATGAGTGGTATTGGGAAGGTCAAGGAAGGTGTAACAACCATAGATGAAGTACTTAGAGTAACATTTGGAGACTGATTATGGCATCACTCTATGATTTCCTGAAAACTATGATCGAAAAAGGGGCCTCAGATCTGCATATTACGACAGGTAGCCCTCCAAGACTCAGAGTTGATGGTAAGCTGATACCTATTGACCATCCTCCTCTTACGCCTGCAGATACCAAGGCTCTCTGTTACAGTGTCCTCACGGATGCGCAAAAACACAAGTTCGAAGAGCATAATGAGCTGGACCTTTCATTTGGCGTTAAGGGATTAAGCCGGTTCAGGGCAAATGTGTTCATGCAGAGAGGCGCTACCGCAGGAGCGTTCAGGACAATTCCTTTCAGCATCAAGACCTTTAATGACCTGGGACTTCCTGCTGTTGTTGCTGAGCTTGTAAAAAAGCCGAGGGGACTGGTTCTTGTCACGGGCCCTACAGGTAGCGGAAAGACGACGACACTCGCCGCGATGCTGGATGTCATTAATTCAGAAAGATATGAACACATCATTACTGTTGAGGACCCTATAGAGTACCTTCATCCTCACAAGAAGTGTCTTGTTAACCAAAGGGAGGTAAATGCCGACACGGCCTCCTTTAAAGATGCGTTGAGGTATATATTGAGGCAGGATCCCGATGTCTGTCTCATAGGTGAGATGAGAGACCTTGAGACTATTGAGTCTGCACTCAGGGTGGCTGAAACAGGACATATGACCTTTGCTACGCTTCATACCAATTCCGCTGTTCAGACGATCAACCGTGTTATAGATGTTTTCCCACCGCACCAGCAGGAGCAGGTGAGAGTTCAGTTGTCGTTTGTTCTTGAAGGCATAATGGCCCAGCAGCTGATACCGAAGAAGAACGGACAGGGGAGGGCGCTTGCCATAGAGGTCCTCATCCCAAACGCAGCTATCAGAAACATTATAAGAGAAGATAAAATTCACCAGCTTTATTCGATGATGCAGACGGGGCAGGCAAAATTCGGTATGCAGACGATGAACCAGTCCCTTTACGACCTGTATATCAAGGGTGTGATATCATATGAGGACGCAATGGCCAGGTCTTCTGTCCCGGATGAGATGCTGGCCATGATGCAGAAAGCAGGAGCCGCGGCAAGAGGGAGGTAATATATGGCGACCGTTTTTCAGTGGTCTGGAAAGATACAAACCGGAGAGATCAAATCGGGGGAGATTACCGCCAACTCAAAAGAAGATGTAATTGCCCAGCTACGATCTAAGAACATCATACCTACAGCTATCTCGGAAAAGCAGGCAAAGCAGCTTTTTGGTGGTTTGTCATTAGGCGGTGGAAGGGTAAAAGATAAAGACATCGTTGTCTTCACGAGGCAGTTCTCGACGATGATCGACGCAGGTCTTCCACTTGTTCAGGCGCTTGAGATCCTTTCTACCCAGGTTGAGAACAAAACACTCGGCAAGGTTCTTGAACAGGTCAAGATCGATGTTGAGGGCGGCGCCACCTTTGCGGATTCCTTGAAGAAGCATCCAAAGGTCTTCACAGAACTTTATGTTAACATGGTCGCGGCAGGAGAGACCGGCGGTATACTGGATACGATTCTGAACAGGCTCGCTAATTATATAGAAAAGTCGATGAAGCTTAAAAAGAAGGTCAAGGGGGCCATGGTGTATCCAGCGGTTGTTACAAGTGTTGCGGTCCTTGTTATCGCCATTATAATGATATTTGTTGTGCCCACTTTTTCGCAAATGTTTTCACAACTTGGCGGTACACTTCCGGGTCCTACACGTATTGTTCTTGGGATGAGCCATTTCATTGCGGGAATAGGGGGGCTGATTACGGGCTTATCGATCGTAGCAGTAATAGTTTTTATAGTACAGATCAGGAAGACAGAGAAAGGAAAATTTATTACCGACAAGATAATGCTAAAGCTGCCGGTATTCGGTGTTCTTCTCCTTAAAGTCGCCGTTGCGAAATTTACACGTACGCTGGGGACGCTGATAAGCAGCGGGGTGCCCATTCTTGATGGCCTTGAGATAACGGCGAAGACGTCCGGAAGCAAGCCGATCGAGTATGCTATCACAAGACTTCGCCAGGAGGTTTCGGAAGGAAAGACACTGGCTGAACCTCTTATGCAGGAGAAGGTATTCCCGCCAATGGTTAATCATATGATATCTGTCGGCGAAGCGACCGGTGCTCTTGACGCGATGATGAGCAAGATAGCCGATTTTTATGATGATGAGGTTGACAATGCTGTCAATAATCTTACCGCGATGATGGAGCCGATGCTTATGGTGTTCCTTGGAGGGGCTGTAGGGTTTATTGTTGTAGCGATGTATCTGCCTATATTCAAGATGATAACCCTTATTTAATGCGATTTGAAGGCATATACGGGAAACTTCGGGTCCTTATTGCCTTCAGGGTAGCATTTGTAAGTGTCCTGCTCGGGGCCTTTTTTGTACTTCAATTAGAGTATAATCTTTTTCCCTATCAGAGAATTATCCTTTTTATTATCACGTTTATCTATTTTCTTAATATCATCTATCTGTTGGTTTTACGACATGGTCAAATAAATCCTAAGCTTTTCGGGTATGTCCAACTTGTTCTGGATGTGATCCTCGAGATAGTTCTTGTTGTGGCAACGGGAGGCATAGAAAGCTGGTTTACTATTATTCTTTTATTGACGGTCATTGCTTCAGCCATTGTAATTGATAAAAACGCCGGTTATTTTATAGCTATACTGTCTGGTATATTATATGGGATTGCCATAGACCTCCAGTATTATAAGATCATTCCCGTTGCTTTTAGCAATCAACTTACGGAGAAGGATTTTATTTACAATATATCTATCAATCTTCTGGCCGTTTGTCTGACCGCTTACCTTATAGGACACCTGACCTCCGGGTTGGAGACCACAAAGAGATCACTTGATATAAAGTCTTCTGATCTAAAGGAATTATCGCAATTTCATACCGATGTCATCGAGAACATACCAAGTGGACTGTTTTCTGCAGATATTGAAGGCAAAGTAAGGCTTTTTAACCTTGCTGCTGAACAAATAATAGGGATACAAAGGGAAAAAGCCATAGATCTAAAAATAAATGATATTTTTGAATTTGTGGATTTTCCTGTCAAACCTGACAGGTACAAGGGTATCGTTGCAACAGAAAGCGGAAATAAAAATATCGGTATGAGCATATCGGAACACAGGAATCAGAGCGGCCAAACTGTAGGATACATCGGCACGTTCCAGGACCTTACCGAAATAGTCAGACTTGAGGAGGAGATGAAAAAAAGGGAAAAGTTTGCGGCAATAGGTGAACTGTCGGCAAACATAGCCCATGAAATAAGAAACCCTCTGGCATCTATTAGAGGATCCATAGAAATGATAAGAGAAGGAAGAATCGGTGAAGATGATAAGGAACGGCTGATGGAGATAGCGATCAGCGAAATATCGAGACTGAACGGTATTGTGACAAATTTCCTGAACTACTCTGATCCAAAACCGCTCACTTTTAAAAAATGTGATATCGGTGCTCTTTTGGCGAACACAATAGAGTTGTTGAGATCATCATTGATGGAAGAAGGTGATATTGAGATTGCTGAAACAATCGAAATGCCTCTTTATGCTTCTGTGGATGAAGACAGATTAAGACAGGTTTTATGGAACCTGTTATCTAATGCTGTAGATTCATTGGACGGGAAAGGTGCCATATTGGTCAGGGCGTGGAGAGATGGGGACTCCTCGTTCATTGAGATAAGTGATACAGGAGAAGGGATTAAAGAGCAGGATATAGAGAGGATATTTTATCCTTTTTATACGACGAAAAAGGAGGGGACGGGGTTACGACTTGCAATTGCATATAGAATCGTTGATGAACATCATGGTAATATTGATGTAAAAAGTGTGGAAGATGAAGGAACAACTTTCGTAATTGATATCCCGATACAAGGTATGTTGACTGATAGTAAAACGCGTGTTTCCTGAAATTATTTTTGATCGGTAATGGTATGGAAAAGATATTAATAGTAGAAGAT